>Ga0315284_10008413_pt1 | contig 14737 bp, 19 predicted proteins | sample YL17G09_16_MG_FD_203696 | JGI IMG/M metagenome (GOLD analysis project Ga0315284, IMG submission 203696) | Sediment microbial communities from Yellowstone Lake, YNP, Wyoming, USA - YL17G09_16 | ecosystem: Environmental > Aquatic > Freshwater > Lake > Sediment | place: USA: Wyoming | collected... | reverse complement strand
CTTGGCGGCTACGGGGCGACGAATCAAATGGCGCCAGCGCACGACATTTGGCGCCAGAAAAGTTGTGAAATCTTGCGCGCGTAGCGCAGAAAACAAGCGCGGGGCGGTTACCCAAAAAGCCCGAAAACCACTCCGTGCAACCCCAGGTTCTCCGGTTGAAGGCCGGCCGCACTGCTCAATTTACCAGCCCTGGAAAGCCCGTCACAAAACCATTGAAGGCCGCGCAAAACAGGCTTGAACGCACGCGCCTTCGGCTGATCTACTCGTCATCCGCCGTGTCCGACGCACTCGGCGCCAGCGACGCCCACCGCGCAAGAGCCGCATCACAGGCCGCCGAGATCTTCGCCCGATCCTCCGGCGACAGGGCCGCTGCCTGGGCCTCGGCTATCTGCTGCGCGGCGGCGATCAGGCGGGTTACGCTCGCCTCGACCAGTTTCGCAAGTTCAACCGCCGCCGATACCAGACTCACGATCGTTGTAGGATCCATCTTGCTCTCCTCTCTAGTCCCAAGGATCACACGACTCAATTCCAGGCGCATACATCGAAACATCACCCTCCGGAAGCAGCCGCACCGTCCGCCGCGCCGATCCGACGCGATGCCAGGTCTTTGATCTCTCGGATGATGTCCGTCGCGCGGTCTACGTACACACCCCATGAGGCCTCGTCATTCGTCTTGGCCGCCACCCGCAGCCGCTCCCTGACTAGGTACGCCTGCCGGACGATCGGGTCACATGCCCGATATGCATCGTCGTCCAAGAGGCCTGCTTGGCGGAGAAGCGTGTTCACGGCGGCGGTCAAGGCTATCTGGTACTGGTCGTACTGCTGCTCAAGCGTGGTCTGGACGGGCGGGCGCTCGAAGACGCCGTTACATCCTCCGGCAAACAGGCACATGGCCAGGATAAACGCCACAAGGCCCACCAGGGCCGCCAGGCTGCCCCAGGATTGAATGCGAATCGTTTTCATGATATGTTTCCTCCTTCATTTCGGCAGAGGGCCGCCGGCGGCGGAAGCCGCAGGACCGCCCGATCCGCCCAAAGTTTTGGAATAGAGCCCCATCGCGGCCAGGCCGAGGACGATCCCCTCGAGCGCAAGCGAGGGTGTCGGCGTCGGTGACTCCATCAGCACCAGGCCCACGCCCAAGGCGATCGCGATCCACGGAAGGATCCACCGCCGCCCGGCGGGCGAAAGAACGGGGATCCGCTTGACGGCTTCCATCAATGCAAACACGACGGCCACGAGTTCAATTTTCATAGTTCGTCCTCCTCCTCCTGTCCGGCCAGGTCCGTTCGCCGGACGCAAAATCGCAGAAGCCCAAGGGCAAGGTCCTCAAGGTGCAGCCAATCGCCGGCATCGAGCGACTGCTCGATCGAGCCGAGGAGCCGCCGGATGTCTTGCTCGATGTCATCCGCAGTCATACTTTATCCTCGCCTCGGCGAGTCGCCCCCGGCGACCCAACACCCGAGCGGGCAGATCATTCCAGGCCGCTTGAGTCTTGCCCACAACTGGCAAGGTGTCAGGCGCTTGAACCAGCACGTCGCCTGGTCACACGCCTCACACGCCGCACGTCGCGCGGCGATGAACGGCGGCTCCGGCTCACGCTCGCGATTCGGCGGAGGCTCCCAATAGAAAATCGCCATCGCTTCCGGCGGAAGCGGGGCGGCGACCGAGCCGAGCGCCCATAGGGTCAGCGAGCCAAAAGCCATCTTGCCGCCTCGCGCCTCGGGTGTCTGCTCTGCTAGGGCCTTATGAACCAAGAGCCATCCGTCGAACCGCCCGCCCGGAACGAGGATGCCGGGATAGAGCGATCCCTTTACCGTGACTCCTGCGTGCATTCTGTCCGACTCGGTCAGCGCCAGAAGCACGTCGGGCGAGCCGCGAGGCAGAAAACCACGATCTACATATAGGCCACCCCGCATTTCGAGGACCGCCCACCGCAAGATGTTGGCTCGCTGCTGATCGGTCCGGGCGCATCGGAGCGGCTCTTGGTAGGCCGGGGGCAACCCCTCGACCGACCGCCACACCGACACATCCCATCCCAGCGCGGCCGCGCTCCAGGCAACCGCCGAAGCGGTCGTTTGGGCGTCGTCCTCGGGGCCGATCCAGACGAGATGTATTCTACGGTCCATCAGCAACACCCCTGGATCGTTGCCGTGCCGGTTTTGCCTTCCAACTCGTTTGGGATGTCGGCGTGCTTCTCTTCGCAGTCCGATTCATTTCTTGCAACGTAGGCGTCGAAATAATACACGGTTGGGCTGACATCCCAACTGCGAACAAAGATATAAAAGTTGGCTCCATTCACGGCAACAATAAAGCGCCTGTTCCCGTCGATCAGGTTCCAAAAATAGTTGATGGGCGCCTCGGAGGCTTCAAGGCACCAATCCCCATTCACGGCCTCATCCGCATCTCGAAGTTTGAGCGACATATAGCGAGGCGTGCAGTCGCACTCGAGGAATTCGTTTCCTTCTTCGACTACGTCCGCCGGGCAGGGGCAGCAACAACACTTCTCAAACTCCTCTTGCGACGGGGCCGCCATCAGGGTTTTCCCGACGGGATCCCACCCCCCGACGGCGCCGTTCGATTTGCGATAGAGTTTGATTGCCACAGCCACGCCTTCCCCTTACGGGCATTCGAACTCCTCGAGGTCCACCCACTTCATGTCTCCATCATCCGAATCGAAGATAAGCACCTGCGAGGTTTCGCCACTCTCCGGCGGGAAGATCGGGCAGGCAAAGCGGTACTCGTCGCCGCTCGGTCTCGCCCAGACGACCGTTCCGTATTCCTCGAGCGCCGGGATGCCCGAAATCCCATTCACTTCTATGACATTTGTAAGATCCAGAGCCTCCGCGTCGGCGTCCGTCGCCCCATCCATTAGAAGCCGCCTGGCGGTGTAGACGCCCGCAGAACTCTCCGTTTTCAGGCGCGCCCAGAAGCCTGGTTCGCCGCCGCCGCCCGAGAGCGGCATGTCGGCGGGCTTGCGCCGATAGGGCGATGAGACGGGATCGGGCCGCGTCCGCCCCAATAAAAGATCGAGCCGTCGTTTCGTCCCCGCGCTATCAGCCATGACAGAAGTCCAAGGTCCAAGGTCCAAAGTCTAAGGCCAAACAATCCGCGCTAATACTCGTCCGGCGGCCCAGGCAGCGCCTGGACGTTCGTGTTGCCCGTGCACGAGGCGGTTGCACAATTCCAGACCCGAAGGGCTGTGGCGCTCGTGTTATTCAGATTCGTCACGACAAGGCTTCCGGCGGAGGTCCCAAAGAAATCGCCGCCCGAGTTCGTGACGGTCCCACCGGACGCCCAGTTCACGGTCTTCGCGGCGGCGGTCCATTGAACGACCGATCCCGAGCCGACAGCCAGGGCGATGCCGGAACCGGTCCAATTTCCGCCCGCCAGAACCTTCCCGCCGAGTGCGAGAGTATTCGCGTTCCCCGTTCCCGCCACGGCGACGGTCCCGGTGATGGTCCCGCCAGCGTTGATTGCCACGTGCGCGCTCTTCGTGTCGGTCGTCCCGATGACGAGGTTCGCGCAAGAAAGTGGGCCGTTGAGCATCAGCCCGCCCCATTGTCCATTCGTGGAAGGACCGTAGACCTGTAGATTCCCACAGGTCAATCCGCCCGTCAGCGTAAGAGCCTTGGCAGTGACGGTCGAATTGACAATCCAGGGCGCGGTCCCCACGTTTATCGCCGTTGCATTGGTTCGGTCGGTGCTAACGGATAGGCCCGAAAAAACGCTGGTCCCCGTATAGGTGCCCGACCCGGACCAGAAGTCGTTCGCGTCGGGTAAATACAACGACAAGGCGCGGGTTCCCATCGCCAGGGTTCCATTGTTCACCAGTTTATTGAGATAACTCGTTCCGGCGGCCGCTGTCGCGGTCGCCCCGGATGCAATCTCAAGGTTTGCAGGCTTGGTGGATTCTGCCCACCGGAACTGTGCTGATCCCTGATAGGCAAATGCAAAGGTCGCCGTGCCTCTGGCGTCGAGCACCATCACGCCCGGCACGAGCCCGCCCGCGCCGAGCGTGATGGTCTTGCCCGCGCCGGTAAGCGTCGGTGTGCCTTCCGTTGATTGCAGGCCATAACAGGCGAATGAATCGCCGAGCGTGGTAGCGGCCTGGATGTTCACCAACAAACCGTTGGCCGTGTCCGTTCCCAGGTCGAGCGTGCCCACCTGGTTGCAGACGAGCGTTGCGTTGGTCGTGTTTAAGTGTGTTGCGGTCGTGAGATTCAGACCGCCCGTGATAAGGCTACTACCCCAATCAACAGTCCCAAACCCAGGGATGGGAGACGTGACCGTGAATGTATCCGTATTGGTCAATGTGATAACACCGCCGCTGAGAGAAAGCGCGCTCCCGGCTTGCCCCGAAAACGTGCTAGTGCCAATGACTGTCAATTCGCAAGGATACTCCTCCTCTTCATATTCACCTGATCCAATATCCATAGAAGCGCCGTTGGACAAAATCAATGTAGCGCCCGCGCCGGCAGCCGAAACGCTGATGACGCTTCCCGTTTCTGTAGTGGCTGTCCCACTAATGGTACAAGAAGCACCAGGAATATCCACCGCGTATTCGGACCAATGGATCATCGTGAGTATTCCGGCGACAACAGAAACGCCTGGAAAGACCGCCCCATGACACACCCGGCCGCCATCGAGGGTGAGTACCCCGCCGTCGTTCACATTTAGTATTCCGCTGTTGACCAAACCAGAAGAGGTCTGGGCAATCACGAGTTCGCCGCCAGAGGCGACCGTTAAAGTTCCTCCGGCATTGATATTGATATTTTTGTTGGCAGTGCCACAAGTCACAGTGAGACCCGACGGGATGGTAACTACGTGCGCATTCAGGATCATAGCGCCGCTCGTTGTCAGGTTGGGCACAGCGCCGCCAACCCAGGTTGCACCGACGTTCCAATCGCCGGTCTGGGCGCTGCTAATGGTGGCGGCCCACGCAGGCGCGGCCAGGGCGAGGACGAGGCCGACCGCAAGGACCGCCCGCCAGATCGTGTTTCGCATCGGCTACTCCTTTGAATAGATCGCGTATCCGTAAACCTTCTGGCTCGTGTTGATCGCCAGGCCTTTGCCGCCGGCCGTCACGAGACAACCGTTTTTGTCAGAAACGAACGGGATGGCGACGACGCCCGTCGCGGCGACCGGCATCGGACCCGTAAGGTCCGTCCCATCCGAGTCCTCGATAGTCAGGTTCCCGGCCGCCTCCATCCGTAGGTATAATGCATGGAGATAAACCACCTTGTTTGCCTCGGCCGCGATGATCGCCGTCACGCCGGACGCCGCCGTCTGGTCGATCTTGACGCGGACTTTGGTAAGTGCCGTCCCGCCCATCGTCGCCAGAGTGGTGGCAATGCCCGATGCGCTCGCTTCCGTCATGGAGAGGCCCGCGGCGAGTTTTTTGTTAATGCCCCGAAGGTGCGCCACGGCCGACCCGGCCGCGTCGCCGTCAACGGCCGCCGTCGTCGCCGTGCCCAAGCCGCCCTCCAGGCCGTCCACGCTCGCGTCGAGGGCAAGCGTGCCGGCCGTCCCGATGTTCACAATCAGCGTCCCCGAGACCGGCAGGGGCGTCCCCGAGCCGTCGATCTTGAGGCCGCCGCCCGCTCCGAGCGCGGCCGGAAGTTCCGCCAGGCTCGACCCGTCGGCCTTGACCAACATGACCGGCGTCGCCTTCGTCGCGTGCGCGGCCTCGTAAGTGCCGAGGGCGGGAGCGACCAGCGCCGCCAAGGTCACCGCCCAGAGTGCGAGGACCGCCGCCGTCAACCACTTCTTATTGCGAGTCATATCTTCACTCCTTGTTCCAGGTTCCAGGCTCAACGGTCCAACGGCCACGCAAAAAGGTCTGTTAAGCGGCGAGCCGCGCCATTGCCATTTGCGGCGCTATCGCAACCCCAACCGTTCCGGCGTCCCCAGGGCGATCTGGCAGCCGTACCCGTCCATGCCGAACTGGCGCGTGACGGCTACCACCCGCGCCCAAGCCGCGCCGCCGGACGAAAGGTCGTAGCCGATGCCGCCGATCTCGGCGACGACGTCCGTTAGGCCCGTCTCGTCATCAGGCCAGAGAACCGATAGCACTGCCTCCATGCGACGCTGCTGAGCGGCGTCGCGGATCGCTTCGGCCCCCGCAACAAAATCCTCCTGGCCGTCGACGTTTTCATCGGCATCGCCCGAGAGGACGCTCGACGCGGCCCGTTTTCGGTATTCGCCTTCCGCGCCGCGATCGTACCAGGCCGATTGGTCGAATCGGCTGCCGGCGCCGGCGGTCCGGGCGGGCTGCTCCAGGAGCCGCGTCGGCGCGGCCACCGTGCACGTCAGGCGCATCCGGACATTCGCTGGCGTGTCGAAAAGCATTTCGACGAGGCGGTCGTCGTCTTCGCTGTGAATGCTCCAGAGGTTTTCGGGCGTGAGGTAGACCGCCAACCGGCCCTCCAGGATGCGATACCCGCCGTCGAGGCGGTGCCAATTCGCCCCGGCGTCGAGCGAGTACTCGACCAGGGCCTCAGCCGAGGAGATGATGTCGGTCCCCATCCGCGTCAAGGTCGGGCGGGCCGCGTAAGGCATCCGCGGCCAGGCTCCGGCGACGGGGACGCCGGCGGTGGATGCCAGGGCGGCCATGTCGGGCGTCGCGATCCCCGCGCCGGCCGCACCAAACGGCGCGCCCGAGTACTTGCCGTCGCTCGAGGCGTCCCACAAACGCCCGACCGCCGCGTAATCGCCGAACGATTCCCCGCCCATGCAATACTGCTCTCGGTAATTGTCTCCGACCGGCGGATCGGCGGACGGCGTAAGGTCGGTGTCGAGATCTTCCGAGTCCCAGGCCTGGCCCAAGGGGACGGTAAGTTCGTAGAGTTTCGCCCCGCCCGCCACGGTCGGCCGGACAACCGACGGAGAAACCGCCTCGCGGATGGCTGCGCCGAAAAGGGTCGTCTCCTTGAGGTCCACGGCCGGCATCGCCCCCGACGATCCCGGCGCGGGCGACGCCTGGCGCTTGATGTGCGTTCGGGCGGTTCCCGCGCCTTGCTGGACGACGCGGATCCGGCTCTCGGGATAGCCGTTCGCGCCGTTCGAGACCGATTCGTAGACGTCGTATCCGTCCCGGCCGCACGCGGTCGCGAGGGCCTGCCAGAGAGACTGCCCCTCGACGTCGGCCACGACCGGGATGTCGCGGGTCGCCAGGCCCGATGTATTGAAATTCTTAAGCCACGACTCGCCGCTGTTGTAATACCCTTGCAGATAATCGAGGATGTCCTTCAACGTCCACCACTCGGGATCGGGGTCGTCATCGAACGTAAAGACCGGGTACCCGTCCGGCCCGGGATCGGGCGCTTTGTTCGGCCTGCCGTCGGCGTTGAACCGGCACGGCAAGGCCGTCGCGTGGACGCTCGCGAAGTTGTAATCGGTCATGTATCGGCCGTAGACGATGTACTCGCAATCCTTGAGGAGCCGCCAGGCATTCCCGACGGCGGTCAGCCAGGCGCGGCCCCGGACGTCCCAGGCGATCTCGGGATCGAGGAGAAATCCCTGAAACCAGAACCGCCGGTCCTCGTCCGGCAGCGCGCCTGCCAGAGCGACCCTCCACTCGATGTCCACGAGGTCCCGCCACTGCCACGGCCATTTGGGAGTCGTCGCGCCGTTGGCGAGGTCGAGGCGGAGTTTCAACCGCGACACGTCCGGCGCGAGACGCTCGACGAGGACCGCCTCGTCCTCGAAGACGAACGCCGCTTCCCAGGCCGAGAAATCCCCCGGTCCGAGCGGCGGCGTGCCGTTCGGGCGCTTGACGAAAAACGTCGGTTTATACGCCTCGCGGGTTAATGTCACTTTATGACTCCATACAACGGCTCAATGTTTGCTAAGCCGCAAACGGCGCGGTTGCCGCAAGCGGTGCACCGTTCACTCCGCACTCCGCATTCCGCACTCCGCACTGAAATCAATCCGGTTCCCCGCCCAGTTCCGCGAGTGCCGCCTCGTAATCCTGCCAGGCGCCGAACGTCGAGCCGGTCTTCGAATATCGCCGCGCTCCGATCCGGCGGTACGCCAGGACCAGGGCGCTCGACCCGGTCCGGCCGGCGTCGTCTTCCCAGGCGTAGACGTCGCCTGAGACGGCCTTGGCGATGATCGCCTGTTCGAGGACCGTCAGGTCCGCATCGGCCGTCGCCCGCGTCGCCCCGGTGGTCCGCAGAATCCCGATCACCCGGCCGGGCGTCGCCCCGATGGAAAGGAGTTGCGAAACCGCCCCCGTCAGGCCGATCGCTTGCGACCCGGACCGAGTATAAGGCCGGTCGCCCCACTCCCAGCGATGGCCGCCGGACGAAAACGGGTTCGATCCGCCGAGGTTCTCAGCCATTCACAACGCCTCCAGATGCCACAGCCACGCAATAAGGTTTGTTAAGCGGCGAGCCGCGCTGTTGCGGCGAGCCGCGCCGCCGTTCACTCCGCATTCCGCATTCCGCATTCCGCACTCGAATCATTCCATTTCCGGCGGCCGGGCCCGGCCCGCCGCGTCCTCGCCGCCATCCACGACGTATTGCGTGCCAATGTTGATTTCCTGCATGTATCCGCGTGCCCGCTGCTCCGCCCGGGCCTGCATTCTTCCAACGCGGAACGATCCCAAAAGGTTTGCCGACGCCCTTTCCCACCAACTAAGACGCTTGTCGCCGCCGGCCGCCGTCAAGCCTTCCTCGGCGTATGCCCTGGCGAGAACCGCTTGTTCGAGATCGCGCATTTGGCCGGTCTCGGCGTAAGGCCCGAAAAGCTGAGCGGCCTCAAAGCCCGCTTCGGCTTCTTTAATGCCGCGAGCCCTCGCCAGCATCGGCACATCCACCTCGGCCGCCGCCCGGCGGGATGGGATCAGGTTTTCCTGGCCGACCATCTTCGCGAATTTCGTTCCTGTCGCTTCAAGTTCGCCAAGGCTCCCGAGGAGAACGGAAAAAGCCCGCGCCGTTCGGGCATCGAACCCAACGCGCCGCAATTGTTGTTGCGTCACAATTCCGGCCGCCCGAAGGGCCTTGAGTTGCGCAAGCGGATCCTCGCCCGGTTTGACCTTGAGGCGCTTCCATAGGGTTCCGGCGTCTCCCTCCTCGGCCATCAGGCCCTGCGCTATTGTCGCCGTATACTGACCGAGTTTCCCGGGCCCCTGGATCTGACGAGCAAATGTCGTCATAACTTGATAGCCAAACATCGGACCGCCGCCAAGTCCCTCGTAGGCCTGGAGGTTGACCCCGACCGCCTCGGCCATCTCGGCGGGGGGACGACCGGCCAGGATTCCCATGGCAAATGGCGCGCGGGCGGCCTGGCCGGACGAGAGGCCGAGATCCATGCCGACCGAAACGGCCTGGGCGGCCGCCCCCGCCGGAACGTAAGATTGTCGGAGTTGGCCGACATTTTCCAGGACCGCTAGGCCCCCCTCGAATGACCCCGCCTGGACCTGGAGGCCGGGGAAGACGCTTAATGTCTCGATCGGGTTCATTCCGTATCTTTTCCCGACGGCGACCGCCTTCTGCAGCCGCTCGCCCGCCTGGCCAGGCTGCATCATGGCAAACGCCGCCATCGAATCGCTCGTCTCGCGGGCAAGGCGGGCGACCGCCTCCATCTCGCGCTTCCATGACTCGATACCCTCCCGGATGAGGGCGACGGCCCCGGCGACGCCGAACGAAACGCCCAGTGCCCCGAGGAGTTGCCTGACCTGGCCGTGCAGGGCGCCCATCGCCTCGGACGCCTGGCCAGCGGCGGCGGCAGTTTTATGGCCGGATTCCTCGCCCTTGACCGCCACCTCGCCCTGGGCGGCGGCGATCTCTTTGAGGAGCCGCTTGGCGTCCTCCCCGCCCGGCAGCCGGATCGTGATCGAAAGGTCGTCGTCAGGCATTTTCCCTCATCCGATTAACCCCGGGCGAATACACCCAGGGCCATGGCTAAGCCGCAAGCGGCGCACGGGCCGCAAACGGCGGGCCTGTTATTATTATGTATCTGCGGCCATAACGATCATCAGGGCGTAGGTATCGCTTCCGCCCCATTTGGCGCGGCCCTCGATGCCCCACATCGTCACCATGCCCCCGCCGTCGGGTGCGGCCACGCGGATCGTGCCGATCGAGCGGTAAAAGAGCACGCTCTTGATCGTGATTATTTTGTTCGCCCCGGCCGCCCCCTTGATCTTGAGGATCACGTTCTCGGCCGCCGAGCCGAGGAGCGCGAGCAGGTCGATCGGGTTGACGCCGAAAATGCGGACCGTCACGTCCCCCGCGATCCCGGCCTGGATCTCTTCGGGGCCTTTGGCATCCGCTCCGCCCGGGTCCACAAAGATGGGATAGCCCGGCGCATCGATCTCGGCTGCGCGCGAGCCCTCAATGAGTGTTGCGTTTTTAAGGATCTCGGCCCTCTCAAAAAAGATTCGATCGCCTGTCGCCATTGTGTTCGCCTTTCGTTTTTGAACAGCCGTTGTCTGCTAAGCCGCAAGCGGCGCCCTTGCCCGCTATTTCGGATTCCGGTCCTCGGCCTTCACATGCCCGGCAGCCGGGGGCTTGCGCACGACCGCGACGACCCCCGCCGCCTCGTGGGCGGCGGCCAGGCTTGTCTCCATCCGAAACTCATCGTCCCGGACGTACTTGACGCCGTTGTCCTGGACCTCGGCGGCGACGGCCTTCACCAGGACCATTCTCGCGCCGTCTTCCTTGCGGACCTCGACGTCCGCGCCCTTCAAGACCGCCTCGATCGCTTCTTTTGTGATCGACATTGCAATGACTCCTGTTCCAGGTTCCAAGTTCAGCGGCTGCGCAACAAGGTTTGCTAAGCCGCAAGCGGCGCTTCGACCGTCACGCGGAACCGGCCGACCGCTCCGACGCGGACGAACTCATCGGCCCCCGGCATGTACCAGAGGTCCCAGGACGGCTGGTCGATCCCGCCGCCCGAACTCCCCGAATCGGCGACCGCCTGAATCGCCGCGTCGAGCCGGGCCACGAGGTCGAGGACCGCCGTGTCGGCGTCGTCCGTCCCCGTCAAGGCCACGAGTTGCACGATCGCGTCGCCCGTCCAAATCCGCTTCTCGCTCCGCCGAATGGCGTCGAACCAGAGGGCGACGGCCGGCATTTCAAGGGCCTTCGAGGGCACGATGAGCCGCCTGTAAAGGCGCTTCACCGGCCCCGAGTCGGGGTTCACAATCCCCGCCAGGCCCGTCTCGATCTTTTCCATCACGGCGCTTAGTTTGTTCGCCACAAAAACACCCCCAAGCCCTCACCGCCGAGACCGCAAAAACGAACAACGTTTTTCACCGCAGAGACCGCAGAGGCCGCAGAGAAAAAAGCCTTTTCGTTTTTACCCTAAAACTTCTCCATTTGTTCTCTGCGTTCTCCGCGATCTCTGCGGTGAGATCGTTTTTTTTCACCCGTTCACCCGCGCCATTACGGCCTTTTTGAACGACTCGAGGATCTCGGGCCGGGCGTCTTGCATCCCGCGCTTGAGCCAATGCCGCGCAGGCAGAGTAACTGAGGCCTTGAGGACGTAGAAGATCTCTAGGCGCCCATGCGCCCCGCCGATGCTCCGGGCAAGGAGCGGCGGGCGGCCCGGCCGCTTCACCATGAAAAGCCCCGGCAAGTCGCGGGGCGACTTGGCCTGCCGCGCGGCGGCGTTGACCGGGATCGCCAGGGCCCGCGCCTTCTTCGGGCGGATCGTCCTGCCGAACTCGTGGATTGCCGCGTAGACAGAGGCGGGCGTATTCGACGGCACGCCGACCGCCGCCAGGGGCGGCGATTCCGAGATCATCCATCCGAAGACGCTCCCGGCCAAGCCCGCCTCGCCGTGCTGCATCGTCAGGCCATATCGCCCCTGGGCGAGGCCTTCGCGGACGCCCTCGGCCCCGACGTTGGCGGCGATGCCCAGGGCCTCCGCAAGAATCCGCTCGAATGCCTCGGCGTTCTTCATGCGGGCCTCGACCTTCGCCTTCGAGGCCGCGTCGAGTTCCATGATGATAAGCATGTAAGACCTTTGTTTGCTAAGCCGCAAGCGGCGGCCGCTTACATCATCCGCCGGTACGGCCCGCAGGCCGCCCGGACCTGCGGCAAAAGCGCCTCGCGGTTTGCCCACGAGACGTTCCCGCCTTCCGCCCCTTCGCCCACGAGGCCCACCGAGTGCCGCCGCTGCCACCATTCGCTCGCCTGCTGGATGGCGGCGTCCCAAAGATCGTCCGGCAGGACGACCTCGCCCGCCTGGACCTCCCACCCGCCGCCCTCGGCCGAATCGTCGGCCGGCGACGCCGTAAGCAGCCGGTAAAGGGTCTGCCCGGCGGCCAGATTCTCGGGAGTCGTTCCGCCATGCCCGCGATAGACCGTGATCGTGTCTGACCCGACGACCGACACCAGCATGATCTCATCCGACCCGTCGGCCTGGATGTGGTCGCCGGCTTCGAATCGGTCGGCGTGGTTCACTTCCAGGGCGGTGTCTTTGTCGGGATCGGCCGGCGTCGCGGTCATCGTGTCGGAAAGTTCCTCAGTCGCTTCGTAGACCAGGCCCTCGTGCTGGATCTGGTCGCCCTCGTCGTAGGCGGTCGAGGCGGCCCAAAACTCAAGGCCTGCCGTATAGCCTCCGACATAGGTCACGCGGACCGTCCGGTCGCCCCATAACCAGTCGCAGGCGATCCGCAAGAGGGCGCCCCGCTCTGCGTCCACCTGATAGTCCTCATCCGCGGCGAGTTCGTCGGCCTCGTCGAACGCGCCGAGGACCGCCTCGACCACTTCCTCGACCGAGACGATCGGCCAGGCCGGCAGCCAGAGGTGGCCTTGCCCCGGATGGACTTTGAGGGCCGTCCAGACGAGGTCGGTCTTTTCGAGGCACGGCCGGCCGCCGTGGACCCGGCCGCATTCGATGGCCAGGCGCGCGGAGACCGCCCGAAGGAGCAAAGTCAAGGCCGCATCGTCGCCGGACCCGGTGATGCCGAGCCGCGCTTTCAATTCGGCCAACGTTGCCAGCATGTCCGTATCTCCATATTCCCGCTCGCGGCTTAACAGACCATTGTCTGCTAAGCGGCAAGCCGCGCGGCGGCGGGCCGCCGCTACGATTCCACGACTTCCGCCAGGTCGGCCTGGGCGATCGCGGCCTCGACGTTTCGCGCGTCCGATAGGACCGCCAGGCATTGGACCTCGACGCCGGTCGCCCCATTGCCCGCCGTCCCGAGGAGGCGGATGTAGCGCTTCCGGGCGGCGGCCGAGAGGTCCACTTCGACGGCGAGTTCCGCCCCGTCATCGGTCGCCGACAATGGGGCGATCGCCGCGCCGGCGATGTCCGCCCAACCGGTCGAGCCGTCGGCCGATTCCTGGACCTTCGCGTTGAAGGTCGTGTCGGTCGCGCCGATCCGGAGGAAGAACGTGCAGTAGTTCCACCAGAGTCGGTCGATGACTGAGAGGGCGGTCGTGGTGCCGTTGTTCTTCAATTCGGCCAGGTGCCAGATCGGTTTTCGCGATGTCGTCAATGCAGTCGGCATAACGGCACTCCTCGATGGCTAAGTTTACCCGCCCATGGCGGGCCGCGAACGGCGATCCTGCCGCAAGCGGGTCCCGAGTCCCCGGTCCCGAGTCCCCGGTCCCGGTCCGTTATTTGTTTTTAGGCGATTGGGCCTGCTTGTCCTTTGGCGTCTCTTTCTGCTTTTTCACTTCGCCCTTTTCCGGTTCCTTGCCCTGCGGTTCATCACTCATGGGGTCCTCGCCCGGGTGGCCCCCGGCGTATTCGCCGGGGGCTAATTGTTCCCTTGTCAGGCGGGCCGCCCGGGCCGGACCGCCCGGCCCGGGCCCCCGCCGTCAACCATGGCTATGCACTTTCGTTGTTGTTCGTTCCCGCGGCCTGTAGCCTCAGGCCTCAAGCCTCAAGCCTGCTGTTTTACGGCGCCACCCAGACGCAGAGGATGTACACGCGGCAGTCCACGCCGGTGGTGGCGTTTTCGCCCGCCACGATGTCCAGCGTGTTCGTCGCGGCCAGGTCGCCCTCGGCGTCGTCGTAGGTGTCGAACTGGAACCGGATGCCGTCGTTGATGCCCGTCAACTCCTCGATGGCGAAGATGTTTGCCGGCGAACCGTCGCCCTTCTGGATCGCGAGTTGGTCGTCGCCGTGGGCGCCGTTGCCGGCGATCTTCCATCCCCAGGCGTCGAGGACGCGGAGTTTCTTGCCCGTCGGCACGGTGTATTGGTACGTGCCCGCGACGGTGATCTGCTGGTAGATGATGAACGGGACGCCGATCTGTGTCGTGGTGACCGTCAGGAGGTTGGCCGGCGCCGTCGCCGGTATCGTCAGGCCCGTCGCCGTGCCAGCGGTGATCGTCGCCGTTCCGTCGGTAAAGGTCGTTCCGGTGATCGTGGTGCCGGTGATCACCCCGGCTGCCGCTCCGCCGATCGTCGCTCCGTCGATCGTGCCGCCATTGATATCGGCCGTCGTGATCGTGCCGATGTTGGTCCAGGTGCCGGTCACAGTCGGGGTGGTGATGGTGATGTTTCCTCCGAGCGTCGTCACGCCGGTCGATTCGAGCGTGGTGAACTTGCCGGCGGCCGGCGTCGCTGCGCCGACCGTCGCCCCGTCGATCGTGCCGCCGTTCAGATCGGCGGTAGTGATCGTGCCGATATTGGTCCAGGTGCCGGTCACAGTCGGGGTGGTGATGGTTATATTTCCACCGAGAGTCGTGACTCCGGTCGATTCGAGCGTGGTGAACTTGCCGGCGGCCGGCGTCGCTGCGCCGACCGTCGCCCCGTCGATCGTGCCGCCGTTCAGA
>Ga0315284_10008412_pt1 | contig 14738 bp, 11 predicted proteins | sample YL17G09_16_MG_FD_203696 | JGI IMG/M metagenome (GOLD analysis project Ga0315284, IMG submission 203696) | Sediment microbial communities from Yellowstone Lake, YNP, Wyoming, USA - YL17G09_16 | ecosystem: Environmental > Aquatic > Freshwater > Lake > Sediment | place: USA: Wyoming | collected... | reverse complement strand
CGGCGCCCGGTGCGGCCGGCACGGCGGGCACCGCAGCGCCCGGCGTGGCCACCACCCGCGGCGCGCGTGCCGGCGGAGCCGGCGGCACATAAGCCTGCCGCGCCAGGCCTACCGTGTCCGCCGGTTGCGGCCGCGACTGCCACTTCTGGATCACGTGCGGATCGACCGGCGCGATCACCGCATTGCTGATCGGTTGGCGCTCACGCAGCACCTGCTGCGAGACCACGGTCACGCCGCCCGGCACGCCCTGGTTGGTGTACATGATCGGGCCGGTGCGCACCGGCTGGTTCGGTTGCGGGTGCCAGCGGCGGTGCGGGCTGTTGACGTTGGTGACGTAGATATTGGTCACGCTGTACGTCGGCCGATAGACCTCGCGCGGCGACAGCGGCACCCAGCCGACGGACGGGCCGCCTCCGATGTTGATGCCGATGCTGATGTTGGGTCCGCCGATCCAGGCCACCAGCGCGGGGGCGTAGACCGGGCGCGCCACGTACTGGCCTGGCGCCCAGGCCCAGCGGCCTTGCCACGAGATCCAGCGGCCGTAGTGGAACGGTGCAAAGCCCCACGGCGCGTTGTCGACCCAGGTGTAGCCCCAGGGGCGCACATAGGCCCAGTAGCCATAGCGGTACGGGGCCCAACCGGCATCGACGCCACGCGGGTACCACAGCGCGCCGTACTCGGGGTGTTGATCCCAATCACCGTAGCGATCGAGATCCTCGGCGCCCGTCATCTCGGGCGACACATACGGTCGGCGACGCGCGTCGCGCTCGCCCTGCCGGTCCTGCTGGGCAGACCATTCGGCGAAGCGATCGTTGGGCAATGCCGCCCAACTGTAGTTCGTGACGCCACGGTCGTTCCAGAACTCGGCGCGCTGGCCGGCGACAAGCTCGAGTGCACTGTCGCGGGCCTCGAAGCGCAGGGCACCGGCGATCACGCCGCCGAAGCTGAAGTTGTCAAGCTGGTCGATGCGGTAATGGCCGGCACGCAGCGGGTCGAAGCGGCCCTCGGCGGTGGTGACGGAGAACTCGCGTGCCGATGCGCTGCTGCGCAGGCGCAATGCCAGGCTGCCATGGTGCAGGTGCAGGCGAACCTGGTGATCGTCGATCTCCATGACCTCCAGTTCGCTGCCGCCGTCCAGCCACAGAGTGGCCGAGCCGATCTGCAATTCGGCCAGCGCATCACGCTCGGCCGAGAGGCGATCGCCGCTGGTCAGCGGCCGATTGCGCTGCGCGGCGATCCACTCCCCCTGTTCGGCGTCGAACATCCAGACCGTGCCCGCCGTATCGGCAATGCGGCCGACGCGGCCCGGCGGATCGGCCCAGGCGGCGGCACTGGCGAGCAACACGACGGCGCCCACGGCGAGCGCGGCGAGCTGCTTGAACAGGGTGCTGGCGGGTGCGGTACGGGCGCCTGATGGCATGAGCGGTCTCCTGGGTGGCACCGCCTTGGCGGCGCCTGCGTGCCGGTTCAACGCCGCAGACCCCGCCTCGGCTGACTCGTTCACATCGCTTTACAGAGCATCGCTCACTCGTCGGCTTCGGCGTCGAGCTCGGGGAACAGCACACTGGTGAAGCCGAGCGTGGCCAGGTCGCGCATGCGCGTCGGGTACAGCCGGCCGATCAGGTGGTCGACCTCGTGCTGCACCACCCGGGCGTGAAATCCTTCCGCTTCGCGCTCGATCGGCTGGCCGAGCGGGTCCATGCCGCGGTAGCGGATGCGGGAAAAACGCGGCACCACGCCGCGCAGGCCGGGCACCGACAGGCACCCTTCCCAGCCCTCTTGCACGTCGTCGCCAACCGGTTCGATCAGCGGATTGATCAGCACCGTGCGTGGCACCGGCGGTGCATCGGGGTAGCGTGCATTCGTCGAGAAACCGAAGATCACCAGTTGCAGGTTCTCGCCGATCTGCGGTGCGGCAAGGCCGGCACCGTTGGCGGCTTCCATCGTGTCGAACATGTCGGCGATCAAGGTGTGGAGTGCGGGCGTGTCGAACGCCAGCACGCGCTCGGCGATGCGCAGCAGGCGCGCATCACCCATCTTCAGGATGTCTCGAACAGCCACTACTTGAAGCTCACGCTGACCACCGGGTCGCCCGGCAGGCCCAGGTACTGCACCTGGACCGCCAGACCGGGCTTGGGCGGCAGCAGCTTGGAAAACGAGCCCAGGCTGATCAGGTCGCCGGGCTTCATGGCGAGGCCGTCGCGCGCCAGGTCCTGGGCCAACCAGACCACGGCGTTGAGCGGGTGCTCGAGCACGTCGCTGCCCTTGCCACGGTCGAGTTCGACGCCGTCACCCTTGACCACGGTCACCATGTCGCGAAGGGCATCGGAGAACGCCGCCGTGCGCTGCACCGCGATCGGTGCCCCCAGCACCCCCAGGCGCGCGCCGACGTTGATGGCACTGATGGCCGGGCCGTCCAGCTTGCCCGGTGCCTGTACGACCAGGTCGGGCAGCTCGATGAACGGGATCACCTGGTCGATGGCCGCCAGGACCTCATCGACCGTCCTGGCCTGGTTCACTGCCGTGCCCGATACGCGCACCAGCAGGTCGGCCTCGAACAAGGGCCGAGCACCGAAGCCGGCCTCGACGATCGCGCCGCTGTTCAACAGCATCGGCGCGTACAACGCCCCCCACACCGGTGCATCGTGGTTGAAGCGTTTTTGCACCGCCGGGTTGGTCAGGCCGGCCTTGTAGCCGATCGGCGCGCCGAACTTGCCTTCGAGCAGCTTGTGCAGCTTGGCACGCGTGCATCGGCCATCGACGACCGACAGGCCCTCGGGGTTGGCCGCAGGCTGGCGCGCGGTGTAGTGGTCCATCAGCGCCTGCACCTCGGCATCCCCCAGGCATGCGGCCTGCGCCGATCCGGCGCAAAGGGAGACCGCGCCACACAACAGGAATCGACGGGACAACATCATGCAAAGACTCCTCGGCGCGATCGGGCAGGCAAAGTAACGTCAGGCGTGGGTGCGCCACAGCCACGCCGCACCGCGCACACCCGACGAATCGCCGTGCGCCGCGGCGCGCAAGGGCGTGGTGACGACGTCGGAGAACACATGCGCGGTCCAGCGCCGCGGCACGTCGTCGTATAGCGCGGTAATGTTGCTGAGGCCGCCGCCGAGCACGATGGCGTCCGGGTCGAGCAGGTTGATCACCGCCGCCAGTGCACGGGCCAGGCGCTCGCTGTAGCGCGCCAAAGAGGCTTGCGCGCCCTCATCGCCGTTGCCCGCGGCGGCGACGATGGCCGGCGGATCGAGCACCGCGCCACCGTGACGCAGATGATCGGCGGCAAAGCCCGGGCCGCTGAGCAGCGTTTCGACGCACATGCCGCGGCCGCACCAGCAATGCGGCGCCGGCACGCCACGGTCCTCGGCCAGACGCGGCGCCGGGTTGTGGCCCCACTCGCCGGCGATGCCATGGGCACCCGCCCAGGCCTGGCCGTTGAGCGCGATGCCGGCCCCCACGCCGGTGCCGAGGATCGCGGCAAAGACCACATGCGCGCCAGCCGCCGCGCCGTCGTGGGCCTCGCTCGTGGCCAGGCAGTTGGCATCGTTGTCGATGCGCACCGGGCGCGCCAGCAGGCGCGCCAGGTCGCGGTCGAGTGGACGACCGTTGAGCGCGATCGTGTTGGCGCCCTTGACCAACCCGGTGGCGGGCGACACGCAGCCGGGGATGCCGACCCCGAGCGGCAGGCCTCGCACCCCGAGCTGCGCTTCGGCACGATGGACCAGATCCGCCACGGCCCCGAGCAGCGCGTCGTAGCCGCCGGGCGGCGTGGCCACGCGCTGGCGCAGCAGGAAGCGGCCGTCGTCGCTCGACAGCGCGGCGATCTCGATCTTCGTGCCACCGATGTCGATGCCGAGCAGGGGCCGGATCATGATGCGGACAACATCTTCTGCAACGCAGCCTCATCGAGGACGGCCACGCCGAGCTCATGGGCCTTGTCGAGCTTGCTGCCGGCCTCGGCCCCGGCAACGACGAAGTGCGTCTTCTTCGACACCGAGCCGGCGACCTTGCCGCCCGCGGCTTCGATCATCGCCTTGGCGTCTTCGCGCGCCAGCGTCGGCAGCGTGCCGGTGAGCACGAAGGTCTGGCCGGCGAGCGGCTTGGGCGTGCGCTCGGCACTGCCGTCGTGCTCGGGCCAGGTGATGCCCGCCGCGCGCAACTGCTCGACCACTTCGCGGTTGTGCGCCTGCGCGAAGAAGGTGTGCAGGCTCTGGGCCACGACCGGACCGACATCGTTGACCGCCAGCAATTGCTCGAGATTGGCATCCATCAGGCGGTCGATCGTACCGAAGTGTCTGGCCAGATCCTTGGCAGTCGTCTCGCCGACGTGGCGGATGCCCAAAGCATAGACAAATCGCGCCAGTGTCGTGGTCTTGCTCTTTTCGAGCGCCGCGACGAGCTTGGCTGCGCTCTTGTCGGCCATGCGCTCGAGGGCGGCGAGCGATCCGACGCCCAGCCGGTACAGCTCAGGCAAGGTGCGGATCACACCGCCGTCGACCAACTGGTCGACCAGCTTGTCGCCCAGGCCTTCGATGTCCATCGCGCGACGTCCGGCAAAGTGCAGCAAGGCCTGCTTGCGTTGCGCGGCGCAGAACAGTCCGCCACTGCAACGGTGATCGATGCCGCCCTTTTCGCGCACCACGGCACTGCCGCACACCGGGCAGCAGGCCGGCATGCGGAAGTTGCGGACATAGAGCTTGCGTGCACCCGGCACCCGCCCGACCACTTCGGGGATCACGTCGCCGGCACGCCGCACGATCACCGTGTCGCCGATGCGCACGCCCTTCCTGCGCAGCTCGAAGACGTTGTGCAGCGTCGCGTTGCTCACCGTCGTGCCGCCGACGAACACCGGCTCCAGCCGGGCCACCGGCGTCAACTTGCCGGTGCGACCGACCTGGACATCGATACCGTTGAGCCGCGTCTGCTGCTCCTGGGCCGGGTACTTGTGGGCCACCGCCCAGCGCGGCTCGCGCGAGACGAAGCCGAGCTGCTGCTGCAACGCGCGGCTGTCGACCTTGTAGACCACGCCGTCGATGTCGAACGGCAGCGCATCGCGCTTGTCCGCGATGCGGCGATGAAACGCCACCAGCCCCGCCGCACCCTGCGCGATGCCGCGATCGTGGTTCACCGGCAGGCCCATCGCCGCCAGCGCATCGAGCGTGGCGCTGTGCGTGGCCGGGATGTCCCAGCCCTGCACGTCGCCCAGGCCATAGGCAAAGAAGCTGAGCGGCCGTTGCGCCGCGATGGCCGGATCGAGCTGGCGCACCGCACCGGCGGCGGCGTTGCGCGGGTTGACGAAGGTCTTCTCGCCCTTTTCGCGCTGGCGCTCGTTCAAAGCCTCGAAGTCGTCGCGGCGCAGGTAGACCTCGCCGCGCACTTCGAGCACCGGGGCCTCGCAGCCGATCAGACGCAACGGGATCGCGCCACCGGCCCCGGGCCGGCCACGCACCGTGCGGATATTGCTGGTCACGTCCTCGCCGGTCTCGCCGTCGCCGCGCGTCGCGCCCTGCACCAGCAAGCCGCGCTCGTAGCGCAGATTGATGGCCAGGCCGTCGAATTTCAACTCGCAGGCATAGGACAGCGGTGGCGCGTCGACGGCCAGGCCGAGTTCACGGCGCACGCGGGCATCGAAGGCTTCGGCACCGCCGGCGGTGGTGTCGGTCTCGGTGCGGATCGACAGCATCGGCTGCGCATGCCTGACCGGCGCGAAGCCCTCGAGGACCTTGCCGATCACGCGCTGGGTCGGCGAGTCGGGTGTCAACAGTTCGGGGTGCGCTGCCTCGATCGCTTGCAGCGCCTGGAACAGCTTGTCGTACTCGGCGTCCGGGATCTCCGGCGCATCGAGCACGTAGTAGCGGTGGGCGTGGTGGTTCAGCAGCGCGCGCAACTCGGCCGCGCGCACCGCCGCCGGGTCAGGCTCCGGCAGCGCAGCCTTCGACATGCCGTCGGCTCACTGGAACAAGCGCCGGGCCATCGGCGAACCCGCCGCCATGTCGCGCGATTCGAGCGCGCGGTAGAGCTTCTTCAGCTCTTCGGAAATCGCCGCGAAGTGCTGCAACGTGATCGGGCGGCCTTCGTCATCGACCGCCGCGGCATCCATGTCTTCGGCCAGGGCGCGGATCGCCTGGTGCCAGGCCGCGAACGGCTCGGCGCTCTCGGGGGATTGCGCCACGTCGAGCGTCAATGTCAGCTCGCGCACGGCGGCCATCGCCTCGTCGTCGGCCAGCGCCGCCTGGGCGTCGAACGACAGTGCCAACAGCGGCGGCGCACCTTCTTCGGCCGCCGGCAACACCAGACGCCCGGCGAGCGCGCCGGGCACGAAGCCGTGGCGCTGCGCGCATTGCTGGATGTAGCCGACCGACCAGGCCACCGAGTTCGTGCGCAGCAGCACCGAGAGCGTCGCGTCATGCGGGTTCGTAAAGGCGTCGAGCTCGCGCGCGCGGGCCACCACGTCGAGCATGTCGGGGAAGTCGGGTACCGCGCCGACGGCGTCGGCGAAGGCCTGAACCTTCTGCACGAACTCGGAGTACTCGATCTCGTTCAGCGCGCCGCTGCGGTTGGCCAGTTGCACCCCGGCCTGCAGCTCGCCATAACGCTGGCCGAGCGCCAGTGCCTCCCACTCGCCGCTGCTGGCGTTCAGGCCTTCGACCAGAAATGGCTTGCTGCCGGCGCGGCGCGAGACCGGCAGATGGACCAGCAGCATCTCGCCGCTGGCCGGAGATTCGAGCGCCAGCGCGGCGATGGCGTCGATCAAGGCATCGATGCGGGCGCCGCCGCGGCGCGGCGGCGCGGGCAGCGGCAGCGCCGCACTGCTGTCCGCCGGCGAGCCCAACGAAGGATCGACGCGCTCGGGCGTCGCCGCTGCGCCGTCCGCCTCGGCGCGCCGGGGCTGCGCCCGCCGTGTGCTCCACAGGCCGTGCCCGGCCAGCGCAACCAGCACCAACACGGCAACGAGCACGAGCGCGGTGGTCAGCGTCATGCGCCGATGTTAGCTGCGCCTACAAGCCGGCGCGGCGAAGCCGCTTCGGGGGTGGTCCACTTACGCGGCCTCGGCCAAGGTCACCGCCGTGTCCATGTCGACTGCCACGATCCGCGACACGCCCTGCTCCTGCATCGTCACGCCGATCAGCTGACGGGCCATTTCCATCGCGATCTTGTTGTGGCTGATGAAGAGGAACTGGGTCGCCTGGCTCATCTCGGTGACCAGCTTGGTGTAGCGCTCGGTGTTGGCGTCGTCGAGCGGCGCATCGACCTCGTCGAGCAGGCAGAACGGCGCCGGGTTCAACTGGAAGATCGCGAACACCAGCGCGATCGCCGTCAGCGCCTTTTCGCCGCCCGACAGCAGGTGGATCGTGCTGTTTCTCTTGCCGGGCGGTTGCGCCATCACCTGCACGCCGGCGTCGAGGATCTCGTCGCCGGTCATCACCAATCGCGCGGTGCCGCCGCCGAACAGCGTCGGGAACATGCGGCCGAAATGCTCGTTGACCTGGTTGAAGGTCTGCGCCAGCAACTCTCGCGTCTCCAGGTCGATCTTGTGGATCGCGCCTTCGAGCGTGGCGATGGCTTCGGCCAGATCGGCGTTCTGCGCGTCCAGAAACGTCTTGCGCTCGCGCGAGGTCGTCAGCTCCTCGAGCGCGGCCATGTTGACGGCACCCAGCGCCTCGATCTCGCGGTGGACGCGGTCGATCTCGGCCTGCAGCCCCGCCAGCCTGACACCGCCCTCCTTGATCGATTGCGCCAACGCCGCCATGTCGACTCCGGCCGCGCTGAGTTGCTCGAGGTACTGTGCGCCGCCGAGCGAGGCGGCCTGCTGCTCGAGCTGCAGCTTGATGATCTTTTCGCGCAGCGGCTCGAGGCCGCGCTCGTGGGTCAGGCGCTGCTCGTCGAGGCTGCGCAACTGGGCGGTCAGGCCGTCGTACTGGCTGCGCTGGGCGGCCAACGCGCCCTCGCGTTCGAGCTTCAGCGCCAGCGCGGTCTGCAGGCCGGCCTGGGCCACGGCGTCGTCGAGCGTCGTCAACTCGGTCTGCAGCAACTGCGCGGCCTGCGCATTGGCCGCCACCTGCTCGGCCGCCGTGTCGATCGCGCGCTGCAGCTCGCCACGCCGCGCCGCCAGCGTGCGCGAGTGGAATTGCGCTTCCTGGGCCTGGCGCTCCAGCGCGCGCCCTTGCTCGCGGGCGGCGCCGAGCACCCGCTCGGCGGCGATCACCGCTTCGTCGAGTTCGGCATGGCGCTCCTGCGTCACGCCCAACTGCAGGTCGAGTTCTTCGAAGCGCGCTTCACCGGTGGCCCGACGTACGGCCAGCGCCGCGAGCTGGGCATCGATGTCGGCCAGCTCTTCGTCGAGCTGGCTGCTGCGCGCCTGCGTGGCCTCGGCCAGCTGCGCCAGGCGCATCAGCTCGACCTGCAGTTGGTGCGCCCGGGTCTGCGCGTCCCCGGCCTCGCGGCGCAGGGCCGCCAGCTTCGTCGAGGCGTCGGTGTAGGCCGCTTCGCTGCGCACCAAGGTGCTCCTGGCTTCGTCGGCGATCAGCGCTTGCGCGCGCTGCTGGCGGGCGAGGTTCTCGATCTCCTGCGCGCGTGCCAGCAGGCCGGCCTGCTCGCTGTCCGGCGCATAGAAGCTGACCGCGAATGGCGACACCGCATGGCCTTCGCGGGTCATGATGACTTCACCGTGCGTCAGCTTGTCGCGGCTGGCCAGCGCCTCGTCCAGGCTGGCCGCTGTGTAGCAGCCTTCGAGCCAGTCGTTGAGCAGCGCCATGAGCCCCGCGTCCGACAGGCGCAGCAGATCCGACAGGCGAGGCAGCGTCTGGTGCAGATCGACGCGCGCACCATCTGACGGTGTGCGCGCCGTCGCGGCCGCGGGCTTGGTGTAGAAGGCCAGCTTGGCTGGCGGTGCGTCGACCGCGAACGCGCGCACGGTGTCGACACGGCCGACTTCGAGCGCATTCATCCGCTCGCGCAGCGCCGCTTCGAGCGCGGTCTCCCAGCCGGCCTCGATGTGAATCTGCGTCCACAGGCCTTGCAGGCCGTCCAGGCCGTGCTTGGCCAGCCAGGGCTTCAACTTGCCTTCGGTCTGCACTTTCTCCTGCAACGCGCGCAGCGCCTCCAGGCGCGCGCTGATGTCGGCCTGCTTGCCGGCTTCGCGGTTGGCCGCCGCCTGCTGCGTGCGCCGCTGGTCGTCGAGCGCGGGCAACTCGTCACTGAGCCGGGCCAGGCGAGCGCTGCTCAGCCGATGCGCTTCATCGGCCTGGCCGCTCGACAGTTTCAACGCCGCCAGCCGCGCCGTGTCGGGCGCACTCAGGCCCTGGCGCTCGCCGGCCCGCTTTTCGCGCCGGCCGTGCAGCAGACGCGACTGCTCGTCGAGGTTGCGCCGGTCGGCGGCCAGCAACTGGATCTGCTGCTGCACCTCGGCCACCTTGCTGCGCTGCTCGTTGCTGCGCGCCTGCGCCGCGCGCAGGGCGTCCTCCAGCATCGGGTGCTGCGCAGCCTGCTCGCCGGCCTCGGCGGCCAGCCGCTCGGCCTGCTCGTCGGCGGCGGCGATCTGTTCGGCGGCAGCCGCCAGTTCGCTGCTCGCATCGCTGCTGCGCTGCTGCCACGACCCATCTTGCGCCTGCAACTCGGCAATGCGCTGCATCGCACGCTGGCGGCTGTCGACCACGTAGCGGATGCGCTCCTCGAGCCGGCTGACCTCGAGCGCCGCCTCGGCGAGCAGACCCTGCGCACCGTGCAGGCCGTCGCCGGCCTGGTAGTGCGCCTGGCGCACGTTTTCCAGCTCGGCCTCGACCTGGCGCAGCTGCGCGACGCGTTCTTCGAGTGCAGTGGCCGCGCTGGCGGCGGCCTTCTTCACGCGCTCCTCTTCGTTGGCGGCGTCGCGGTGTTTCAGGAACCACAACTGCTGCTGCTTGAGCGTGCCCTCGTCCTGCAACGCACGGTAGCGCTGCGCCACCACGGCCTGGCCCTCGAGCTTGTCGAGGTTGGCGTTGAGTTCGCGCAGGATGTCCTCGACCCGCGTGATGTTCTCGCGCGTGTCCTTCAGCCGGTTCTCGGTTTCGCGGCGGCGTTCCTTGTACTTCGAGACACCCGCCGCCTCCTCGAGGAACATGCGCAGCTCTTCGGGCTTGCTCTCGATGATCCGGCTGATCGTGCCCTGGCCGATGATGGCGTAGGCGCGCGGCCCCAGCCCGGTGCCGAGGAACACGTCCTGCACGTCGCGGCGGCGCACCAGCTGGTTGTTGATGTAGTAGCTCGAGGCGCCGTCGCGCGTCAGCACCCGCTTGACGGCGATCTCGCCGAAGGCATTCCACTGGCCACCGGCGCGCGCATCGGCGTTGTCGAACACCAGCTCGACGCTGGCCCGGCTGGCCGGCTTGCGCTGGCCCGAGCCGTTGAAGATCACGTCCTGCATCGACTCGCCGCGCAGCTCGCTGGCCTTGCTCTCGCCGAGCACCCAGCGCACCGCGTCCATGATGTTGGACTTGCCGCAACCATTGGGGCCGACCACACCGACGAGCTGGCCGGGGAGCTGCAGGGTGGTGGGTTCGACGAAGGACTTGAAGCCCGAGAGTTTGATCGAATTCAGGCGCATGGGCGGGCCGCAAAGGGCAACGGCGACGAGAGCCGTCGCCGTTGCCAAGTGATTGATTCGTAAGGGAAAAGTCGCTGCAATCGGGTGCCGAAAGCAGGCTGGATGATAGCACCGGGGCACCTCCGCAGCCGATGCCTGCTGGTGCTGAGCCCCTGCTGTCAGCCCGGTCCACGTCCTTCCAGACAGTCAGAAAATGCGGCCCGATTTTGCCGGCGCGCACGGTGACGTCGGCTGATGTCCCAGGAAGTGGTGCAAGTCTTTCGATGCGCGGCAAGGCGCGCCGTGCGACACGCGCCATTGCGGACACCATGTCTGCAAATCACCTCCTCTACGATTGCTTTCGACGACGAAATGTTTCTGTGAAGACTACGAACGTTGCATTAAGAGAAACACACCGACGATATGGAAGTCCAAAAATTGCTATCCCCATTTTCGTGTGGACAACGTGTCCACAACGACAACCGCACTCGACCCCCTGCCCGACCGTGAAGCAACCGCACATGGTTGAGCGCGAGGCGCTCGTTTCTGGTAAAGCTACAATCGTTTTCGTGAAAGCAACACCCGCGTCCGCTTCGGACCTGCTCTTCCCGGCGCAGTACCGCCGCAAAGCGCTGGCGCTGTTGTTCTTGAGTCCCGAGCGACGACTGCATGTCCGAGAGATCTCACGGTTGACTGGCACGTCGCCAGGCACCATGAAGAAGGAACTCGACCAATTGCACCGCGCCGGGCTATTGGACAAGCACCTGCAAGGCAACCAGGTGCAGTTTTCAGCGAATCAGACGCACCCGGTGTTCACGGAGCTGAGCGGACTCCTACGAAAGACGGTTGGCCTCGCCGATGTACTGACGGACGCGCTGGCGGCGGTGGCGGATCGGATCGAAGTCGCCTTCGTTTTCGGATCCATCGCCCGAGCAACCGAACATGCCGGCAGCGATGTCGACGTCATCGTCATCGGCGACATTGGTTTTTCCGACGTTCTGACTGCCATGCATGCAGCGCAGGCAACGCTCCAGCGCGAGATCAACCCCAAGGTCTTCTCGCCCGGCGAGTGGCGATCGAAACTTGAATCGGGATCAAGCTTCCTGTTGGAGGTTTTGGCCAAGCCAAAGATCTTCCTGATTGGGCAACAACATGACCTCGACGCACTTGGCCAATCTCGCGAAAATCGGCCAGCTTGACAAGGTGCCCCCGTCGCCCGAATTGGTGCAACGAATCCTCGCGGCTGCCAGGCAGCAGCTAAAGGATGCCGCACTCAAGCAGGCCAGCAACGAAACGAGATTCGACTGTGCGTACAACGCCATCCGGGCCATAGCCGACATTGGCCTGCTGCTGCAGGGCTACCGGACGTCGAGCAAGCCTGGACACCACCAAACGTCCATCCAGTCCCTCGTGCACACGCTTTCGATCGAGACACCGACAGTGATCATCCTCGATGGCCTGCGCAAGCAGCGCAGCCTGTCAAGCTACGAAGGCGACATGGTTACGGATACAGCGCTGGAAGAATGCTTGCGGCAGGCGATTGCACTGATGGCACGGCTGGAAGGCGCGTTGAGTATGCAGAGGCCGGTCTGAAACAGGCGGTCTGCGCAGCGCGCGGCCACGTCGGGGACAATCGCGCCACGTCAACGGACCCTAGAGTCATGGCCAAGACCCCCCCCAAGGAACGGCCGGTGCCCGCCACCCCGCCCAGCGCCCCGAGCAAGGAACTGCAGGTGTTCCCCAACCCGGCCGCGCACCGCGACTACACGATCCGCTTCGCGATCGACGAATTCACCTGCCTGTGCCCGTTGACCGGCCAGCCCGACTTCGCGCGCTTTCGCATCGAGATGGTCTGCGACAAGCTGTGCGTCGAGCTGAAGAGCCTGAAGATGTACTTCTGGAGCTACCGCAACGAAGGCGCGTTCCACGAGAAGGTCACCAACACCGTCCTCGACGACCTCGTCTCGGCCACCCAGCCGCGCTTCGTGCGCATCAGCGCCACCTGGAACGTGCGCGGCGGCATTTACACCGACGTGGTCGCCGAGTACCGCAAGAAGGGCTGGAAGCCGGCGCCGCGGGTCGAGTTGCCCGCTGCCGGCACCGATGCCTGAGGCCGCAGCGCGTCCGGCGTACCAGAAGTTCGCTGTCGACGTCGCACCCAGCTGCATCGACGGCCACGGTGCCTTTGCCGCCGAGCCGATCCCGGCGCGCGTGAAGATCGGCGAGATCCGCGGCGAGTCGATCAGCGTGTCCGACGCGCGCATCCGCGCGACGCGCCACGAGCGCGTCATGATCGTCGAGGTGTCGCAGCGACGGGCCATCGACTTCTCCAAGTCGAGTGACCCGATGCGCTACACCAACCACAGTTGTCGGCCGAATGCTCGCCTGTGCATCCGCCAGGGTCGCGTCGAGTTCTATGCGCTGACGGCGATCGCCACCGGCGACGAAGTCACCGTCGACTACGGTGAAACCCACCACCGAGGCAAACTGGCCTGCCGCTGCGGCGCGCCCGGTTGTCGCGGTACGCTGTAGGCACCGTGCGCACCCGAGGAACTGCCATGAATCGCCGCCCTGTCTGCGTTGCTGCCTTGACCGTGTGGCTCGCTGCGGCCGTGGGCCCGGCGGCGGCCGCTCTGAATGCGGGCGACAAGGCGCCCGACTTCTCGATCGACGCGGCGCTTGGTGGCACCGTGTTCCGTTTTTCGCTGCAAGATGCGCTCAAGCAGGGGCCGGTCGTGCTGTATTTCTTCCCGGCTGCGTTCACGTCAGGCTGCACGCTCGAGGCGCATCTGTTCGCCGAGGCCACCGACCAGTTCAAGCTGCTCGGTGCAAGCGTGATCGGCATGTCGCACGACGGGATCGAGACGATGAAGAAGTTCTCGGTCAGCGAATGCCGCAACAAGTTCGCGGTCGGCGCGGACACCGAGCGCCGCGTCAGCAAGGCCTACGACGCGGTGCTGAAGCGCAACCCGGACTATGCCGACCGCATCTCCTACCTGATCGTGCCCGACGGCACGGTCGCCTACCACTACGCCAGCCTGAACCCGGAACTGCATGTGGCCAACACGATGGCGGCGCTGAAGGCCTGGCGGGCGAAGAAGCCCTAGGGTCGACGCGCAACGCGCAGGCCATCGAGGCGCCGGCGTCGACGGGCATGGTTTGATGGTCCGCGGCACGGCCCCGATCGTCGATCCGCGGCCCGGTGCTCGCCTATCATCGACCGCATGAACCCGCTGCTGGCGCGCCTGCAACCCTACCCGTTCGAGCGTCTGCGGGCGCTGACCGCCGACATCACGCCCTCGCCCTCTCACCGCGCCATCAGCCTGGGCATCGGCGAGCCGCGGCATGCCACGCCGGCCTTGATCGAGCAGGCCCTCGTCGCCGGCCTGAAAGGCTTGTCGAGCTACCCGGCCACCGCCGGCGAGCCGCGGCTGCGCGAAGCGATCACCGGCTGGGTGCAGCGGCGCTACGGCGTGGCGCTCGATCCGGCAACGCAGGTGCTGCCCGTCAACGGTTCGCGCGAGGCCCTGTTCGCGCTGGCGCAAACGGTGATCGACCCGACGCGGCCGGGCGCCACGGTCGTCTGCCCGAACCCGTTCTATCAGATCTACGAAGGCGCGGCACTGCTGGCCGGGGCGCAGACGGCATTCGCCAACAGCGACCCCGCGTTGTCAAAAGACGGCAACTTCGCAGCCGACTGGTCCGCGGTCGACGCCGCCACCTGGGCCCGCACGCAACTGCTGTACGTCTGCTCGCCGGGCAACCCGACCGGCGCTGTGATGCCTTTGTCGGAGTGGCAGGCCCTGTTCGAGCTGTCGGACCGCCATGGCTTCGTCATCGCCAGCGACGAGTGCTACAGCGAGATCTACTTCTCGGGCGAGGCGCCGCTCGGCGCGCTGCAGGCCGCCAAGGCCCTCGGCCGCGACAGCTTTGCGCGCCTGGTGGTCTTCACCAGCCTGTCCAAACGCAGCAATGTGCCGGGCATGCGTTCGGGCTTCGTGGCGGGGGACGCATCGCTGCTGAAGAGCTTTCTGCTCTACCGCACCTACCACGGCAGCGCGATGAGCCCGGTGGTGCAGGCGGCCAGCATCGCGGCGTGGAACGACGAGGCCCATGTGGTCGCCAACCGCGACCTCTACCGCGCCAAGTTCGCGCGGGTCACGCCGCTGCTCGC
>Ga0315284_10008411_pt1 | contig 14739 bp, 15 predicted proteins | sample YL17G09_16_MG_FD_203696 | JGI IMG/M metagenome (GOLD analysis project Ga0315284, IMG submission 203696) | Sediment microbial communities from Yellowstone Lake, YNP, Wyoming, USA - YL17G09_16 | ecosystem: Environmental > Aquatic > Freshwater > Lake > Sediment | place: USA: Wyoming | collected... | reverse complement strand
GCTATATTAATTTTCAAAGAGCTTTATTAGCAACACTTTTGACTACGCTACCAATTTGTAGCTATATATAAGCCTGCTGCAAGAAATTAAAACTGAAGCATATTAAAATATTTTAAAAAAACACTTGACATATTTTTTAAAATTGCTAAAATAAATGCAAGAAGACAAAGGCGTCTTTCTATCTAACAAGGTGGAAAGACGCCTTTTTTTGTCTAAAAATACTACAGAAGGAGGAACGAAAAATGCCAGACACCGCCGTAAAAAAGTTCATGGAAAAAGTTATTCAGAGAAACCCTGGAGAACCTGAGTTTCACCAGGCAGTTGAGGAAGTAGTAGAATCAATAATGCCTTATCTGGAAAAGAACAGGAAATACCTTGACGCCAAAATACTTGAAAGGCTTGTTGAGCCAGAAAGAGTATTGATGTTCCGTGTGCCGTGGCAGAATGATAAAGGCGAGGTTCAGGTGAACCGCGGGTTCCGTATAGAAATGAACAGCGCCATAGGCCCTTACAAAGGCGGGCTCAGGCTGCATCCTACAGTTTATCTTGGTATCCTGAAATTCCTTGCATTTGAACAGGTATTAAAAAACAGCCTGACCACTCTTCCAATGGGTGGCGGGAAAGGCGGTTCTGATTTTGATCCTAAGGGGAAGTCAGAAAATGAAGTAATGAGATTCTGCCAGAGCTTTATGTCGGAACTGTTCAGGCATATAGGCCCTGATACCGATGTCCCGGCAGGAGATATTGGAGTGGGTGGCCGCGAAATAGGCTTCATGTTTGGACAGTATAAAAGGTTGCGCAATGAGTTCACTGGGGTTCTTACCGGCAAAGGGCTGAACTGGGGCGGAAGCCTGATAAGGTCGGAAGCCACCGGCTATGGCTGTGTATATTTTACGGAAGCAATGTTAAAGGAAAGAAAAGAATCATTAAAAGGTAAAACATGCACAGTTTCAGGCTCGGGCAATGTTGCCCAGTATACGGTTGAAAAAGTAAACCAGCTGGGCGGCAGATGCGTTACGCTTTCGGATTCAAGCGGCACGATATATGACCCGGCGGGCATAGATGAAAAGAAATTAGCCTTTGTGATGGAACTAAAGAACGTGAAGCGCGGCAGGATAAAGGAATATGCTGAAAAATTTGACTGTAAATACTTTGAAGGGAAAAATCCATGGGGAGTTAAATGTGATATCGCTTTCCCATCAGCAACCCAGAATGAGATAAGTAAAACTGACGCGGAAACACTGGTTAGTAACGGGTGTATAGCGGTAGGTGAAGGTGCAAATATGCCTACAACTCCTGAAGGGGTTGCCGTATTTAAAAAAGCAAAGATTTGTTTTGCTCCCGGTAAGGCGGCAAATGCCGGAGGTGTTGCAACATCAGGGCTTGAGATGTCGCAGAACAGCCTCAGGTTGTCCTGGACCCGGGAAGAAGTGGATGAAAGGCTTCATAATATAATGCTGGCAATACACCAGACTTGCGCCAAGTATGGCAAAGAAGGCAATTATATAGACTATGTAAAAGGTGCCAATATTGGCGGGTTTGTGAAAGTTGCCGATGCTATGCTGGACCAGGGCTTGGTTTAAAATTGGGGTCAGGTCTTGACATTAGACATTTAATACAACATCAGAAAAATTGATTTATCCTATTTAATAAACATTCCACAATAGTATATGTGACTTTAAGAAAATGTCTAATGTCAAGACCTGACCCCAATTTTACAGGCGATTAGGCAGAGAAATAGGCAAATGAACAATCAGGGGACAGTATGAATTATATCTTTAAAATGGCAGTGAAGAATGTTTTAAGGAACAGGAGGAGAACAATCCTGACGTTCTCTTCAGTTACCTTCGGGATATTCCTGATGGTGATTTGCCGCGGAATCATGCAGGGCATAAATGCGGATTCTACCAGGAATCTTATTAATTACCAGACATCCCACATGAAAGTCTTTGCTAAGGGTTATTTCAAGGATATGGCAGACCTGCCGCTTGATAAAATCATTAAAAACCCGGTAGAACTTGAAAGCAAACTTATGTCCAGCAATTATATTAAAAGCACAACCGACAGGGTGCAGTTCCCCGTTACGTTGAATAACGGTATAAACGACCTTTCCTGCATGGGAGTGGGGATAGATGTTAAAAAAGACGCTATGGTGTTTGATACATATAAGGCTGTTGTTGACGGCCAGTATCTTGAGGAAAATGACAGCGGAATAATAATGGGCTGTAACCTTGCAAAGGATTTTAAAACAAAAACAGGAGACTGGCTTGTAATTACGGGCTGGACGATTGACGGGGCAATGAATGCGCTTGACTTTAAAGTGAAAGGGATTTTCAAGACAGGCAACCCTTATCTTGACAACAATGCGGTCTTCATGTCGCTTCAGTCAGCTGACGATTTTCTGGGTTTGAAAGGCAGCGCGACAGAAATAGATATAAAACTTAAAGACGGCGAACAGCTCGCAAAAGCAAAGAAGTCAATATATACGCTGGTCAATGCTTCCCAGGACGGATATGAGGTATTTACCTGGAAGAAACTGGCAGAGGACATCATACAGTTCATAACGCTTAAAACAATGGGCGGAGACATCATGGGTTTATTCATCCTCATAATAGCTTCCGTGGGTATAATCAATACAATGCTCATGTCTGTCTTTGAGAGGGTTAAGGAAATAGGCATGATGATGGCCATGGGAATGAAAGCGGACAAGATAAGGAAGATGTTCCTTATGGAGGGTTTTGTGATTGGGCTGTTTGGCAGTACAACAGGGAGTATAATGGGATACCTGCTGGTACTGGCACTGCATAAAGGTATTGACTTTTCAAGTTTCGGGGACCTGATGGCGCAGTCTTTTGCCGTCAGCCCTGTAATATATCCAGCCATTTCACCGGGGACTGTGGCAGGTTATTTTATCTTTGGAATAGTCATATGCACAATAGCAAGCCTGTATCCTTCATACAAGGCTTCAAAATTTGAGCCTGTGGAAGCTCTAAGGAAGTGATGAACCAATGATTACTAAAATGGCATTCAGAAACATAGAACGCAACAGGAAAAGGACATGGCTTACCATAACCGCCATTGCCATTTCGGTAACGCTTATAATAATCGCTCAGGGTTATATGGACGGCATGATGGGCGGCGCTATGGATAACTTCATTCGTTTCCAGGCAGGTAATATAAAAATCTTGCACAGGGAATATACGGAAAACCAGAGGCTTCTCCCGCTCAATCTTGCGGTTTCAAAAGAGAATGAAATAGAAAAAAATATCCTGTCCTGGCCGGGCATAAAAGCGGTTTCACCAAGGATTGTGTTTGGCGTAATACTCAATGTTAATGATAAAAATGAGCCCTGCCTTGGCACTGCGATAGACCCCGTAAAAGAAAAAGACTTCAATAATATGAATAAATACGTGTCAAAAGGCGAGTATATAAACAGCGGCCAGAAGGAAATGCTGGTGGGTTCGCTGCTTGCTGATAAGCTCGGCTTAAAAGTGGGAGACCAGGTAACGATAGTTACAAAGACAGTTTATGACTCAATAGCTTTTAAGACTTTTAAACTGAAAGGTATCCTTGAAACCGGCATAGCGATGATAGACAAGGCAACGTTTTACATCCCGCTTGACATAACGCAGCAGATGCTTGATATGGATGATACTGCAACTGAAATCCTCGTGCTCTTAAAAGACGAGAAAACACTTGACCGGTATATGGAAAAGACAACAGCGTATCTTAATGCCACAGATAAGGACTTAAGCGCAATTTCATACAAGAAATTCGGAGGCTTCTATGAGCTGGCTCAGTCAGGCAAAGCGGCAATGTATCTGGTATCCCTGATAATGCTTCTCGTATCGGGCTTAACGATAACCAATACCATGCTTATGTCGGTTTTTGAGAGGACAAAGGAAGTCGGGATGATGAAATCCATGGGCATGAAAAACCTGAAGATTATCTGGCTGTTCGTGCTTGAAGCGATATTCATGGGAGTGTTTGCAGGTATAATCGGAGGGATTCTTGGAGGCCTTGTTACCAGCCATTTCGCAAAAACAGGGATTAACTTTGGAAAGTTCATTCAGAATATAGGTATGCCCATCAAAACAGTGGTGTATTTTGATTTCAGCCTTAAGACAATAGTATTTTCCTGCATATTTGCAATTGTGGTCACGGTCTTGTCCGCCTTTTATCCATCAATAAGAACCACAAAGCTGCTGCCAACGGAAGCGATGAAGGATAGATAGCAGGGTTTGATTACCTGATGAGATTGATTTTAGAAGGTTTTTTTGATATAGTTGTTAATATAAATAAGACGGTCCGTCCTGAGAAGATGGACGAGACTCGTTTTGAACAATTAAACGAGGAAAGGTGACCGAGTGGTTAATGGTGCTGGTCTTGAAAACCAGTGTACCCTTCCGGGTACCGGGGGTTCGAATCCCTCCCTTTCCGTCCGTCCTGAGGTAATGGACGGACCCGGCTATCTGTTCAAGACGGGTAGGACAGAGCTCCGATTGTTTTTCGGAGCGGTCAATTCTCGATTTTCGATTTTCAAGGTTTTTATGGTTGTTTTAGTTTGTGGTGAGCGACCAAAGGGAGTCCCGAGCGAAAGTCGAGGGGCACCGTGAGGTGGGGTATTTATGAAAACAGTACATAGAATAATTACAGGTGATTCGAGAGAAATGCAGGAGGTTAAAGAAGCCTCTGTGCATTTGATAGTTACTTCACCGCCTTATTGGCAATTGAAGGACTATGGCAGTAGTGAACAAATAGGGTTTAATCACAGCTACGAAGAATACATTAACAATCTTAACTTAGTCTGGAATGAATGCCATCGTGTTTTAGAGGATGGGTGTAGATTGTGTGTTAATATTGGCGATCAATTTGCTCGTTCAGTATATTATGGTCGTTACAAAATTATTCCAATCCGAACCGAAATAATTAAGTTTTGCGAGACAATTGGATTTGATTATATGGGTGCCGTGATATGGCAAAAAGTCACCACCTGTAACACAACGGGCGGAGCTACGGTGATGGGGTCTTTCCCATATCCGAGGAATGGAATTTTAAAGCTTGATTATGAATTTATCTTGATTTTCAAGAAGCAAGGTACCACAAAGCCAGTAAGCCAAGAAATAAGAAGAAAATCAAAAATGACAACCGAGGAATGGAATAAATATTTTTCGGGACATTGGAATTTTGCTGGGGAAAAACAGGATAAACATTTGGCGATGTTTCCTGAAGAGTTGCCAAAACGACTCATAAAGATGTTTACCTTTGTGGACGATACCGTTCTTGATCCATTTTTAGGAAGTGGGACAACGACGTTGGCAGCCAAGAACCTCAGTAGAAACTCGATTGGATACGAAATAAACGGCGATTTTTTACAAATTATCAAAGATAAAGTTGGTTATAACCAAAATCATTTTTTTGAAGAGAGTGTTTTTGAGATATCAAAACAAAAGAAGATTGTCGCTAATTTTTCAGGGGAAATAAAAAAACTACCCTATATTTTTAAAGATCCGATTAAGTTTGATAAAAAGATAGATCCAAAGAAATTGCAATTTGGGTCAAAAATTGATCAAAATGGCGGGCAACGGGAGGAGTATTTTACAGTTAAAGAAATAGTTAGTCCGGAAATTGTAAAGCTGAGTAATGGTTTGACAGTGAGACTATTGGGCGTCAAACAAGACGTTTTAAAAAATGGTAAGGCAACGGAATATTTAGTTAAAAAAGCACAAGGTCAAAAGGTATTTTTAAAATATGATGAGAAGAAATATGACGCTGAAAATAGATTATGCTGCTACCTTTATCTTCAAAATAAAACTTTTATCAATGCTCACTTGATTAAGAGTGGTTTGGTGAATGTTGATAATGAATCGGAATATAAATATAAATCAAAATTTTTAGAACTCAAGGGAGTCGCTAATGGCTAAAGAATGGATTTTAAATAGTGCGATGAACAGATTTCAACTGAATTTTAGCAGGAATGTTGGATCAGTATCGGAGGCAATAAGGAAATGTTCTCCAAAGCAGATTGAAGATTGGGAAAAATATTATTTCAAGAATGTTCGCTCAAAAGAGCATATCGAAGAGTTGGGGCGGAAGTTGTACGTAAAAATTACAGAAGTTATTGTTGCTGAAGTTGATGATATTAAAGAGGAAGATTGTATCAAATACATGTTTGAAATGGTTATCAATAGGACATACCAGGGGTATGTCACAGAGATTCAAACCATTTATGGCCAGCTACAAGAAATTCTTAAGGTCAAAATAGAGCCGGCACCTGATGAATGGGATAGGTTATATAATGTTGATTTTTTTATCAAAGTCAAAGAAGCGCATATCGGATTGCAGATAAAGCCTGCAAGTGGAGTATCACATATTCCTGAAATATTTAAAGAAAGGTCGTTGCAAGAGGCAACGCACGAAAAGTTCACAAAAAAATATGGTGGCAAAGTATTTTATATTATTTCGGTCAAGTCAGGCGATAATAAGAAAATTCAAAATGTCGAAGTAATTGATGAAATTGCCACCGAAATTAAAAGGATATCAGATTAAGCGTTTTGGCGGGATATGACACCCGAAGTAGACAAATCCTCGTCTACCCTTGCGGATAGTCATTTTCACAAGTAATTGAATTTTTTAGAGATGCAGGGTTAGACTATCGTTTACGACTACTCGCAGTAATCGAAGTGCCCGTCCTGAGGTAATGGCTTGGGGTCGGCTATCTGTTCAAGACGACAGGAAAGAGTAGCCAAACTGCTGAAGGCGTAAAAGAGAGTAAGGAAGTGTTGGAAATTTGTAGATTTGAATTAAAATTGTATAATCATGAAACTATTAAATAAATACAAAATTGAACATAAGATTTTAACACTTGCACATTGTGCGGTAATGGAAAAGAAGGGCAAGCCAGGGTCTTTTGATATTGATGAAGTTGAATTATCCCATTGGGATTTTAATTATAGTGATGGCTGGATTAAAGATGCTTGGATTGCCACCGCAACGATAGAAGCCGAAAATTACCAAAATTCTTTTAGTAAGTTTTTAAAGAAATTATCTCGTTCAATTCCCAGGATATCACTAATTTCACAATCATACATTGAATACTTATCTGAACCTTTCTTGATTAACAAAATAGGCAGTGATATAGCATTTTTTAGATATACCAAAGATGTAAATGCTGTCGGGTTGATGTTTAGGGAGAATGAAAAAAAAGCCCTTAATAAACTACTTTCAAACACAGATATTCCAGAAGCTTTTTATTACTATTGGAACGACGCAGTAAATGCAACAGGATATTCGGCAAAATTGCTTCTTATGTTTTCTGCAATTGAAGCATTAGTAAAAAAGAATGGGAAAAAAGATTGGAATTTAATCAATGAAATTCTGGGAGAAGATTTGGTTAAGGAATTATTTGGCACAAAAAAACAATCCAATGCCGGACTTAGACACAGATTAGTTCATGGAGAATATTTTGGTAATCAAGATCAGGGCAAAAACTATCTTGAACTTGTTCATAACAAAGTGATTGGCTATTTTAATACTAAAATATTTCCAGAATCGTTGATACATGAAAATATAACTCGACCACAAAGGCATTTTTTTGGGAACAAGGAAGAATGCAATATTTTTATTAAAATAAAGGATAGGAGCAAGTCTTTTGAGCTTAAGGATTTATTAAAGGACTTTACCGATAACGGATTTCGTACTCCCGAAAAATACGAATATGTTCCTGACGATGAACTTAATTCAACATATTAATGGAAATTATAATTAAAAACTCCCACAGAGTTGTCATCAAATATTTCCACACATTATTGATAATAGCATTAATAATGTCCTAATGTTTCATTGCAATGTCATTCCCCGATAAATCGGGGAATCTATCATCGATAATACTGGATTCCCGTTTTCACGGGAATGACCAGAAAGCGGACATTATTTATGCATTTTTCAATAATTTAAGGATATGCTCAATATAATAGATGTTTGGTGTTTGACCTGCCCCAGCCAAATCCGTGTGATCAGAATTAAACCCTTCATTTCCACCCACTTTTTCGGTAATATATAATATTGTAGGTAATTTGTTTGACAAACCCATTTTCTTATTGTATAATCATTATGCGTTGATAATATTAGGGGTTACTTATGAATAATAATAATACATTTTCCGGGTTAGGGCCTAAAGAGGCTGAATTGGTAGCCAGATTGTCTTATGAGAAAAAGACAATAGTCTCTGCTAAGGATATTGACGGTTTTTTGCCGGCTGATTTCAAATATCGCAACCAATTTGTTTATAACCTCAAGCAGAAAAAAATATTGAACCCAATCAAACGGGGATTTTATGTTTTTACTCCTTTGGAAGCAATTCTTTCAGGCGTACGCATAAACGAGTTTTTAATTCCGCCTGTTTTTTTCCCGCGAAAGAATTATTACATCGGATATTCAACGATGTTCAATTACTATGGATTTACAGACCAGCTGTTTCAAACCATATACGTCATTAATACTTCTCTATGCAGGGCAAAAGAGATATGTGGTGTTTCATATAAATTTTTGAAAGTACCGGTTGATCGTATATATGGAATTGAAATCATAAAGGTCAGCGATACCAATGTTTTGGTCAGTTCAAAAGAACGGACGTTAATCGACCTTGTTTATTTTAACAGACCGGTAGGCGGTGTATCGCCTGCGGTTGAAATATTAAAGAAAATAATCGCGAAAAAAGAATGCGATATTAAAAAACTAATTGAATATGCGGCTTTATTCCCGAATGTGACCGTGCGCAAGCGTATGGGGGTAGTTTTAGAAAACCTTGGGATAGAGCCATCTGTCTTGCGCCCGCTGGCCAAGAGTGTGGAAAATACTGCCCTTAGTTCATTGACAGGAACACGTAGAGGCGAGATTAATAAAAAATGGAGAGTTATTGTTGATGATTCACAAAAATAAAGAAGATTTTACCAGAATCCTCAATCAGGTCGCCATGCAGACAGGTTTTTTACTGTCATTGGTAGAGAAGGATTATTATCTGACGCTCCTTTTATCGCGCCTGCATGAACTTTCTCCGGATTTAGTTTTAAAAGGTGGGACATGTTTAAATAAAATATATTTTTCTTATTATCGCCTCAGCGAAGATTTGGATTTCAGTATGCGACTTCCGGAATATACGGCTACAAGGGGAATACGCAGAAAATGCATTCAAAAAGTGAAGGATAATATCAACTCTTTTGCCGGTCAGTTTGACATGCGTATCGAAAATGCCGACTCGGCAGGACGTAATGAGTCCAAGCAGTATATTTACTATTTTATTTATCAATCGAGAGTACTGCCTGTGGAAGCAAAGGTCAAGTTTGAAATCGGATTGAGGTGTAATCCGATATGTGTTCCCGAAGAAAATTCTGTTCGCCACAAGTTTTTACATCCCTTCACCGGCCAGCCTCTATTTGACGGAGGCAGGGTGAACTGTCTTGTTCTTAAAGAGGTTATTGCTGAAAAAATGCGGGCAGGCGCGACAAGAGAAACGATTGCGCCCCGGGATTTCTACGATATTGATTTTGTGTTGCGCAATGGCTTTAATTTGGCTGATCCTGACTTATTAAATCTATTCAAGAAGAAACTTGAAGAAGATGATGTGGACACGACACTGGCTAAATACCGTGTTAATCTTGGCCGGAAAGACGCTGAAATAAAGGATATGCGTTCCCGGATTCAAGAAGAGCTTTTTGAGGTATTGACGCCAAATGAACGAAAAAACTTTGATATTGATATGGCGCTGGCAAGAATAAATAAAGCATTGCAGGATGCGGAATTTAAAAGAATCTGAAATATATGTGTGTAAATTGTAATTGAAAAATACCACCCCATAATTTAAGTATATTCTACACAAAATCACTATTCTATGTTGTATTATTCATTTACAATTCCTGCCAAATATGTACTATAATTCAATTATAATCTACGCAGGGAGGAGCATATGAGTCCGAAAATAATTGTTGAAGTGCCCGAAAACTGCATGAATTGCAAGTTTAGGTCCAAACTTAAAAAGGTTTTCCGTTATTGCCTGCTGTTTCAAAAACACCTAAAAGATATGGAAGGTTCTGATAAAACTACTATTGGCGGATTAGCCCGTTGTCAGGAGTGCAAGGACGCAGAGATTAAGGGAAAGGGATGAGTATTTAAACTGTTAGCGACCTACGGTCTGCGGCCTACGACCTACGTCTGTTGTCTTTAAACGCCGCCGGGCATATCTTATTAAATCCACATTCACTGCATTTAGGATTAACAGGCCTGCAGGTATCCTGTCCGAATTTAACCAGTAATTCGTTAATGAGTATCCAGTATTTTTTTGGGACAGTTCTCATCAGCCCCTTTTCAGTTTCTTCCGGTACTTTTGTTCTCACCAGCCCAAGCCGGTTGGATATCCTGTGGACATGCGTATCCACGGGTATAGCGGGTTTATTAAAAGCGAACACCAGTACGCAGTTTGCAGTTTTTCTTCCGACACCCGGTAGCGTGAGGAGTTCTTCAAGAGTATCTGGAACTTTGCCGTTATATTTATTAACTATTTCCAGGGATGTTTCTTTCAAGTGTTTTGCCTTCATTCTGTAGAAACCTGATGATTTAATAAGCTTCTGAAGTTTTTTTTCATTAACTTCTGCAATCTGGCGAGGGGTTTTCAGGACTGAAAACAGTTTTTCAGTGACCTTAAGGGTATTTTCATCACGGGTTCTTTGAGAAAGCATCACGGATACCAGCACTTTAAAAGGGTCTTTGAAATGAAATGTGCCGGTTCTATATTTTTTTCTAAGTTCTGAAATTAAAAAATCAATGTTCAAGCCTGGCCTCCTTAATTTAATTTTATCAATCATAAGACAAAAAAGCAATATTTGAATTAATAATTATATTTTTATTGAAAATATACCGTATATTTGATAATTTACAATACTAAACAATATATGTCCAAATTGGGCAGCATGTTCCGTCGGAATAGTTTTCAGTGATTTAAACAACCCTTTACCGTCATTCCCCGATAAAATCGGGGCGATAGTCTCCCCCAATGTCCCCGTGAAAACGGGGACAAGGCATGGGGGACTACCCGCCCCATTCATCCTTGTTTTACAAAGTAAAACATTGGGGGGAATCCAGTATTAATTAATAATCTGGATACCCGTTTCCACGGGTATGACATTTTGTCCGTTTTTACGGGGACAAGTTTATCCTCCGATATATCGGGGGGCGGGTATGACACCTAATTTGAACAGCAATAATACTAAACAATATAATAAGATTCCGTTTGTATAGAAAAGGGGTTCTTAAATGGAAATGGTTCAAGCGATGCCGGGCTTGTTTACTACAATTGGATTGTTGGTCATTCTTTTATGTGTGTTATTTCTGCCTTTTCTGGTAAAGATTGTTGAACATGACCTTGAAATATTCCTTTGCATAATGGGCATTGTTGCGGTAACTATATCCGGATTGTGGAGTATTGAAGTAATAAAAACAGCCCTGCTGTCGCCAATCCATCCAAAGCACCCAATAGTTGAAACAGTCCTGCTGGCAGGGATTATTTTTACTCTATTGGAGGAAAAGCTGAAATTATTTGTGTCAGCAGCTGAAAAAATACTTGGCATGAGATTGTTTATCTTTTTGATTATTTCGGTGCTTGGTATTGTATCTTCGGTGATTACTGCTATTGTTGCCGCGCTTGTCCTGGTAGAGATTGTTTCAATATTGAAGTTCAGCAAGGAAGTGGAAGTAAGGATTGTTGTTTTTGCTTGTTTTGCGATAGGGCTGGGAGCTGCGCTTACTCCGGTAGGAGAACCTCTTTCTACCATTCTTATAAGCAGGTTAAGAGGTGAGCCGTATCATGCGGGTTTTTTCTTTTTATGGAATAACCTGGCTATATACGTTATTCCGTTAGTAATCTTTTCGGCCTTTTTTGCAGCCATGTTTACAAAAAAACAAGAATCATCCGGAGGCACGCTGAAAGAAGACAGGGAAGAAGGTTATAAAGACATGTTTATAAGAGCCGGCAAGGTTTATATTTTTATTGCCGGGCTGGAATTTCTTGCTAAGGGATTTTCTCCGGTTGTTGATTATCTGGTGCCCCGGCTGAAACCTGAATTACTCTATTATATTAATATGATTTCCGCAATACTGGATAATGCAACTCTGACGGCTGCTGAAATAACGCCCGCAATGAATATCCTGCAGATAAAGTCAATGCTGTTGTCTCTTCTGATAAGCGGGGGGATGCTTATACCAGGTAATATTCCCAATATCATCACAGCAAACAAACTCAAAATTGGCAGTTGGCAATGGGCAAAAATAGGAGTGCCTTTTGGACTCGTTATTCTCTTTGTCTATTATATTATCCTCTTTATAGTCAAAATTTAAAACACCGCTCCAGGGGCGGCGTTCAATTCCGCCCCTGGAGTGGAATTGATATGATTTTTTATTTCTTGACTTTTTAGCCTGAATGTTAATATTATAATATGTAATATTTTTTTTGGATATAATATTAATATGAATGAAATAGAATTAAAAAAAATATACAACTTGCTGAAAGAAGTTCATTTCCTATATGAACTTTCTATTGATGAGATAAATTATCTTATTAACGGATTGAATAAAATAATTTTTAATAAAGGAAAAACGGTTATCAGGCAAGGGGATACAGGAGATTCTTTTTTTCTTGTGGCAGAGGGTAAAGTATCGGTTTGGACAAAGACTTCCGCAGGCAGCAAAGTTCTGTTAAAGTACCTGGGAGAGGGGAGTTATTTCGGAGAAATGTCTCTTCTTACGGGAGAGCGAAGGAATGCGACAGTTATTTCCGAGGGGAAAACAGTTCTATACAGCCTTTCTAAAGAAAAATTCAAACATATTCTTACTAACAACCCTGCGGTAGTTGAAAGCATCAGTCATGTCGTTTCATCCAGAAATGACCAGTTATCCAGAGAAGGTGACAATGTGATAAAGAAAGAATCATTACTAAAGAAAATGGCAAATTATTTTAATATTGAATAATTAAAAACATGGAAAAAGGCATTCTATATATTGTAGCTACCCCGATAGGAAACCTTGAAGATATTACCCTGAGGGCATTAAGGATACTCAAGGAAGTCAATTTGATTGCCGCTGAAGATACCCGAATTACCAGAAAACTATTAAGCCATTACGACATTCACACCCAGCTTACAAGCTATTTTGAACACAACAGCATCACCAAAGGCAATTATCTGATAGGGTTGCTTAAGCAGGGAAAAAACATTGCAATTGTTTCAAGCGCCGGAACGCCGGGTATTTCAGACCCCGGTTACCCTCTTATAAAGAGCGCTGTTGAAAACAACATACCGGTTGTTCCCATTCCGGGGCCAAGCGCAATTATTACCGCCCTGGTGTCTTCCGGCCTGCCTACCAGCGGTTTTGTTTTTTTAGGATTCCCGCCAAGAAAAGAAGGAAAATTAAAACGGTTGCTTGAAAAGAGCGCCATCCTTGAAAAGACTATTGTTTTATACGAATCTCCTTTCAGGGTTATGAAAACACTTGGGGTGGTAAAAGAAGTGATGGGCAATGCTGATGTTGTCATTGCGCGGGAAATAACAAAGAAATTTGAAGAAATTATCAGAGGCAAAGTCGTTGATATATTAAATAATCATAATGGCATGGAAATCAAAGGCGAGGTCATACTATTGATAAGTGCGCATGTGGAAAAAGCAGAAAATACGTGAATTTATAAAGGGCGTTATTTTTACTTGCATTTTAATAACCAATAACATATTTGTCCAAAATGTTGAACGTTTTATGACGATAATTACTATTTGAGATTTAATTTTACCTGTTGTCATTGCGAGGATAGTTTACCCCCGAATGTCTTTATCGGGGGAAGCAATCCCATTTTTCCGATGAGATTGCCACGCTCCTTTCAGTCGCTCGCAATGACAGCTTAATTTACTTGGACAGCAGTGAACCAATGATACAAATAAAGAATGTTACTTTTTCATATACAGTCGATAACCCGGTACTATGTGATGCCAGCCTTGAAATAAATGATGGCGAACCGATAATTTTATCAGGCCGGAACGGGGCAGGAAAAACAACCCTGGCAAAGTTAATGAATGGCCTTTTACTCCCAGGTTCAGGGGATGTGTTGATTGATGGAATAAATACAAAAGAAGCCGTTACTTTAAATAAAATCCGTCAGAAAATTGCAGTCCTTTTTAGCAATCCGGACAATCAGATATTTTCATCAACCGTAGATGAGGACCTGGCATTCGGGCTTGAGAACCAGTGCATTGAGCCTGAAGAAATGAAAAAGCGTATAGGGCTTGTTATTGAACTAATGGATATAAAACAGCTCAGGGCTATCCCCGTGCAATTTCTTTCGGCGGGAGAGAAATTTAAAATAGTCCTTGCGGGCATCCTTGCAATGAAACCTGACTACATTGTGATAGATAACCCGGAAATAACGGAACAGGCAAGCGGAATGGACAGCATCCGGGAATTGATTGAAAAAAGCAATAATAAAAAGCCTTCCGTTGTTTTTATGATGCAGCGGCTGGCGAATATTCCAAAAGGATTCCGGGTTATTAAGTTGGAAGAAAAGCATTTTAAAATATTCTAGTGTAGTGTCCCTTAAATACCTTGACATTTGAAAGCATGGATTTGAGCCGTGTTCAAGGAAGGACGACCGAGCCCCGATTTATCGGGGTAAGGGAGGAGTGACGAAGAAGACGGACAAAGAGGGCT
>Ga0315284_10008410_pt1 | contig 14740 bp, 8 predicted proteins | sample YL17G09_16_MG_FD_203696 | JGI IMG/M metagenome (GOLD analysis project Ga0315284, IMG submission 203696) | Sediment microbial communities from Yellowstone Lake, YNP, Wyoming, USA - YL17G09_16 | ecosystem: Environmental > Aquatic > Freshwater > Lake > Sediment | place: USA: Wyoming | collected... | reverse complement strand
GCTCCACCATCTGATGCAGGAGCGTCGAGTAAGGCGTTCATTTCACATAGTTTCCGAAGGCGCCACATAGACATACCCATGACCTCGGTCCACGAGTACCCGGTTCTAACCAGATAGTTTACCCCCCTTAGGAGCATGTCCAGAGACCTCAGCCGCTCTATCGATGTCTGTGGAAAGGGGGCGAAAAAATCGAACGTGGAGCGGCGGTGCCCACGTTTTGTCCTCCATCTTGCATGAATCACAAGTAGCCGAGAAGAATCCGGTAATACCGGTTTGTTTCTTAAGAAGGCGGTTCTTGAACACTTCCAGATCCAGCATAGCCAGCGTGGACACGAAATCAATCCTTTCGTCAAACTTTAAGGACTGTCCTCCTATTGCTGAAATCTGCCGAGCATAGATGAACCTCTTTGCCTGGGCGGGCGTCTTTACTACGGCGTCCTTAACATACTTGTCAGCTGCTGTATCATCTCCTACTCGAAGGAATCTTACGCTTATTTCTACCTTCTTCTTTGGGAGGAAACACCCAAACGGCTCCATCTCAGTATCATCTTCGTCGGGGACCTTGACCACCGTCTTGCTTAGGTCCAGCTGAACTTCGGCGTCGGTCCTACACTTCGGACAGGTGTGAATTACCGTCATGAATTGGGTAAGAGATAGGCACCGAAGTTGCATGAGAAGGAAGTAGTGATCCGTAGTCAGAAGGTCTTCGTAGGTGAATCCCGATGGCCAGAGAACGTTATTCTCGACCATATTCTTCAAAGAGTCGAGAGGATTCTCTTTCTCATCGCCCATTCGGTCAATAATATCTTCCTGCGATACTGTCCAGGCAGTTATCTGAATCTTTCCTTCGGGGAGTTTGTTGCCGTAGTACTTCCCCAGAGAAGGGAGAATAATTTTACTCAGTTCCAAATCTGACATCTTTCGGGTCTCCTTAATCCTACAGATGTTAATAAGGCTCCGAGGTGACGCCCCCGGAGCCCCTTCATTCCTATATTACTTCTCTATTACAAGAGTGGCACAAACTCACAACGGAGGAGTTAAGATACCGGCGTTCAGGCCAGCTAGCCCAAGCGACAGATTGCTTCCAGGAATTGCACGGTCATAGCGGAGAGTAACGGAGATGAGAACCTTGTCGGTCCCAGCCATATTGAGGCCATCTCCATAATGAGCCGCCTGAGGCCACACACCCTGAAGCTTCCAGATGCGAACAGCACTTTGGTTTGGTGCCATAAGCGTCAGGTCTGCATTCTTTTTGTAGTCCCTAGCCAGACCGATACTGCCAGTCTCGGCGTTGTAGACCAGTCGGCGCCACTTGATGATGGCGTTCGCCACTCCCATGTCCACGAAATCCTTGAGCTTCAGTTCCGCCGCAGCAAAAGACGCCTTACCTGCGACGTACCTACGCTCGTTGGCGTACTCCAGAGTGATTTCGTCGTTACTCTCATGCGGAGCAGAGAATGACTCAAGACCCTGCATTATTAAAATCTGATCCCCAGCATCGTCAAGGGCAATTTCGAGTGACCAGTTGTAATTCCGCTGCGGCTCGAAAAATCCCTTCGACGGGGCGAGGTGTTGTGCGCTAATGAATCCCATGTCTTACCTCACTTTTTACGCTTGCGCAAACTCGTCGAAGTTGGCGCCAGTAGGAACAAGATTAAATGACACAATCAACTTCTCCGCCGACTTCGTGGGCTGGAGGAAAATCTTGCCCAAGAACGTGTTCTGATTGATGAGAATGTCCGTAGTCGTGGAGCTGTCCGCTACGACTCGGAAGTCGTAGAGACCACGCCTCGATTTTATATCGTCGAAAACAGGAGTGACTAGGTTGATGAACCGGCGCCACATAATACTGTCATTCTGCTCGAATGTAAGGAAGAAGACCGCCTGAGCGACTGCCTTCTCTGCCAGGAGTAGGAGGCGCCGTACATTCACTCTATCCAGGGCTGTAGTTGCCTTCTGCATCGTCTTCTGACCCATAACCACTACACCGACTCCGGAAATGTTGGCAATGGGATTGACGTTGTTTCCAGTCAGCTGCATCAGGTCCCGCTCACCTAAAGAAGCACTGTAGCGCAGGGACAGGACAGCGGTAGACTGCGTACGGTTCGGTCCGGCAGGAGCGAACCACGGGTCCGCAACCTCGTCCGTGTACCCGATGGTACGAAGGATTACAGCACTAGGGGGAAGGAAGATTTCTGCGTCGTTGTACTTGTCGAAAATCTCGACAAAGGGGTAGTAGAGGGCGCCGTAGGACGAGTTGAACGCCGTAGAGTTGTTCTCGGTACGAGCATTCTGGTCCACCGTTGCGAGGATCGTAGCATCTCCATTATGCCACTTACAGGCGTCAGAAGGAGAGAGTCCGTCCGGAGTGTCTACAATGTAAAGACAGTCCCCACGGGACGAGCAAACGTCAAGACCCTCGGCGACAATCGCTGCCCAAGACATCCCAGGCGTTGATAGAACGTTGATATAGATTTGCTCCGGGTCCCGGAACAACTGCAACCCGGTTCGAGTCGTTCCCGTAATGGTCCCGACTACAGTTCCGGCAGTCCAGTCATCTCCGTTAAGCCCTGCCGTCAGGTCGTAGGTCCCATTTACGGGATTCTCAGTAGCAGCGCCGAGACTGGCAGCGAGAACATACTCAGACGCCGTGTACCCTGCTGTAGTGTTTCCACTGTTGATGGTCGTCACCATGGCATATCCGCCAACGACCGGTGTCGGGCTCTTGTACAACTTGTCATAGGTTTCTACAACCACGTCTCGGAACAGAATCTCTACCTTTTTCGTGCCTAACAGAGCCGTGCTGGTAGAAATCCGAACGCTGATGTCCGAAGAGTGCGACCCATAGGTAAGAGCGGTAAACCTGATAGATGGAGCGGGGGCACCTGCGTTTGTACCAAGAACATCCACATCCAGGGGTGTCAGATTGATGAGAGGAGACGCACCAATTGCGGAGGAGTTCGCCGACACAATCTTAATAGACTTCGCGGCGCCTGTCGTGACTGTGTGGAAAGTGACCGTTCCTGTCAGTCCCACATCGCAAGCGATATCTGCGACGGCGGGCAATTCGATGGCAGTCTCGACTTCGGAAGCGTGTACCGCAGTGAGGTTTCCACAAGTGTTTCCTGCGCTGATCTTTGCCGCTAGGTCGAAGTCGAATCCGTTGACGACGACGTTGGCGTTACCGCCTGTGACTTCCACGATAGAATCCGACCCGTAGGTGTCGCTGTAAAGCAGAACACCACCAGCTCCGTAAAGAGCGTACCCGTCGGCGAGCTGGGAGTTTATGACGTGTGCGGCTCCTACTGCGGTCAGGGCGGCGTACCCACCGTTGGCGACGATGATGGGATCTGCGGCGTCAAACGTAATTGTTTGAACCACACCGCCGTCGATTTTCAGGGTCAGGTAGGTTGGGTTACCCAGGTCGATGGCGTTCAGGTTGTACGGACCGGCAAGAACCGAGTCCGAATGCGCCTGGACACCTTTCACTGTGGGGTTTATTGTAAGAATACCAGCGCCGTCATCGTACGTGATGCGGAAGGTAGCAGTTCTCGTCCCGTGCGGAGCCTCCGTAGACCCGAACATCAGGTTGAAGTTCTGAATGTTTGCAGACGGTCCAATACTGGCGGTTGTAGCAGATGATCCGGTGTCACTCACCGAAATCGTACCCTTTGCCACGGTGGCCCCAGCAATACGGATGAAGTAGACCAACCGACACGCCTTGAGAGTCTCGATTGCAATCTGCATACCATAGTCGATGGATCGGGGACGCCCGTACACATCTACGAGTTGACCTTCATTGGTCACTAGTGTAGCGGTATCCATGGGTCCCTTGGTCGCAGTCCCGATGATACCAATAATGGTAGGTGCCAAGGCTGGGGCGTAGAGAGAATTATCTTTTTCTTGAATGTAGACGCCCGCGCTTACGAAGGTAGCTGCCATAGGAATTTACCTCTCTGTTGTTTATGGTCCAACACCCGCCAGATTCCCGTCCACCCACGACATCCACGCCAAAACACGGTTCGGTGGCGTGAGGTCCGGAGACTCCTGCACGGATGCCAGGACTGGGGGATTCCCGCTGAAAGTATAGTGCGAGATGTCGCAGTACCAGTCCAAAAATGGCGACTCGTCATAAAGGTTCACCGCATCGCTTCCCGCGTCAATTAAGACTACGTTTATACTCTGAATTGTCTTCTTTTTGAGGGCAATTCTGTAAATCCAAGCGTGTGCAGTAATCGACACTGTATTTCTTAATTCTCTGTCTCCTTCTCCAGGTTCCAGGTCCGTTGTGTCATCTATCCTGGTCAGGTTTACCCTCAATAGTTGCGTTCCGTACCCAGGAACCTCCAAGTCCAAGAAGGTCTCGTCCGTAAAAGGAAATCTACACAGAAGAGCGGTCCGGAGAAGCTGCATGTCCTGTTGAGTCTTAGTCCAGATGTCAATCTGGTAGGTAAGGTCGAAGGGAAGGGGGAACGGAAGGACGTAAAGTTCTGTCCCTTCGTTGTTTGCAAATATACTAGTCTCCATGGATGTGTACGTAGCAACGACTTCAGTCCCCGCCCCTGGAGGAGTAACGAAACTGATGTAAAATTTTGAGGTATCGTAGTTTATAGAATTCAGTCCGGTTCCGATATTCCCAGTCAACGCTCCTTCTCCGTCATCCGTGATGGTCATGGTTGCGTAGGTAGGAGGGGGACCCACACCGGTTTGTCTTCGAGCACTAAAGGTTAAACTGCGGGGGGCAATACCGAGCCTGTTCAGACGACTGCTATAGTCCGTGGACGTTCCGTTTCCACTCGCAATAATCTCCTGATGCGGCGTCTCCCTGGACCCCTTCACACCAAGACAGGCTACGTTCGCCACAACTCTACGGTCCAAGGCAGGAACTATTCCCTGCATAGACAAAGAGACAATAGGCCACACCTTCGCTTGCTTGGGGGGCTGCCCGTCTTTCATCTCGTGATTTTGGGCAAACTGACGAGACTGCCAGACATTCGTTACCGTTGGCGTCTGTGCTCGAAATACTAGACTGGAGAGCCATGTTGTCAATACTTCGTCAACAAGGCGCAGGCTCGTTTCTGGGGTCACATCCCCGAAAAATTGCGTATCCTGTGGTACAGTTTGCATTTATACTCCGGAGATGGCGAAGGACCGGACCCAACTTGCCGTGTTTCCACTATGCCCGCCGATGACTCCGCTGAACCCACGGATGCGGTCGTTGTTTGACACCCTAACCTGCGTTGCAGATCCAGTTGCCGGTACAACCGGAAATGCAAAAGCGGCGTTGGCGTCGAAAGCTACCGCGTCTATGTCAATTGCACCGCTGGAAGCCCAAGTATTTGTGTAGATAACTACGTAAGTGGCTCCCGTAGGAACCATTGCGTACCCACCTACCATTTGGTCATTTAGGACCGCCGCCACACCGACATTGGTCAAGGCTCCCAATCCGCCGTTGGCGATAATAAGGGCGTCTCCAGAGGCGAAAACTATGGTCTGCGTAGCCCCTCCGTCGATATCCAGGTTAAAATTGCACGGGTCATTGATAGCCGCAAGATTGTAATTCGCAGCACCTGGGGTGTTCGAGACACGTGCCCGGGAGAGCTGTTCCAAGATGATGTCCTGTGTATTGGCTCCATAGTTCGCAAGAACCCACGCCTGGAGACGGAAAATTTCCGTCAACTCAAGTGCTGGAATTGCTGCCGTGGCGAGAACCGCGTCCCCCGCCCCCGTGACACCGACGATTCGTACTGTGTTGTTATTTTGGACACCGAGTAGGTAATACCCAAGAGTTCCAGCTCCAGGGGTAGCCGCTCGTGCAACCATCCCCATGTAGCACCCCGCTGCCGAGGAGACGTAACGCCACTCAGAAAGCATGTATTGCCGTTGTAAATCTCCTGGGAAATACCACAGGGACTCCGCTCCAGCCGGGGCTACTCCAAGACCTTCTATAACATTAAACGCCCAGACTGCCCCACCGTTCACATCGATGATAGTCTCCGGAGTCTGGTCCGTAATAAGGTTTCGGGTGATAGAAGGTCCGTAGCGTTGCGGACCGTGCTGGTTTTTAACGATTGGGGGCATGGTAACTCCTAACTACTTTTTACGCCGAAATTCCTTCGATTTCTACAACGATTTCCCCTCCGGCGGCAATGATCTTTGCGGTAGCATCCCGGTTGATGAGTCCGACGTGAATGCGCCCGGGGGCATCCGTGTTGTAATACGGAAACTCCATACCACTCCAGGTGTATAGGTAAAGACCGGCTCCCGCAACCCTTACACCATCTGCGGCAGCAAACGACAGCCAGTCTACCATAGGATGTAGATCCCCATCTACAGTCAGAGGAGGTGTGTAGGCGGCTTTGAACAGCATTACGTCCCACGCCAGATTTTGTACACTTATAACCGTAATTCGACGGATAATGGAGCGAATAGAAGCTGTTCGGTTTGAGGAGGTAGGCGCCGCATCTCCCAGTGCCTCCAGCTCCAAGGCGTTTGTAAGCAAAGCACCTGTGAAGTGCGTGTCTTTATCTGACCTCACCACCCAAACTTGAGGTAAAAAATTGTCCACGTCTATCTCCTTTAGTAAGCTACGGTATTATCAAAGTTTGGTATCATATTGAAGGCGGTCACCGAGATGATTTCGGCAGGGCCTCCAGTAAATCCGTAAAGTGCTGCAACTCCTGGTTTTGTGAAAAATGAGTCAGTTGTTGTTGCCAAAGCTAGGAACACTCCACCAGGAAGCGTGGTAACTACTCCTGTAAGAGTAGTGCCGTCCATCATGAGCATCAACATATATAAGGTTCCAGCCGTGTAGGAAGAGAGAGCTTGCGTTGCTAAGATGGTCCTTTTATTCTTGTACCATCGACACAAATTTAGACTCGCCGCCGCTGCTCCAGTCTGGAAGAGTTCCGCCGAATACCCCATAAGCAGGGATTCATTGTTCTCGTGCCGTCCAACCACACCAACGAAATTATTATCAGTCGTTATTATTGTTTGGATACCAATTGCGTACGCCGAGTGCCGAGGAACGGGGGACCACTTCTCAATACCATACCCGCTACAAAGTGCGTTTGAGCTTAAGAGGTACCATCCGGCACCTGTACGAGTAATGGTAGACCACTTTCCTCCAAGAGAAGCAGCATCTCCACGATCAAATCCTTCCGGGTTTAGGAAGGGATTGTCAAGGGTAAGGACTCCCTCGGTTGAGTCACGATCGCCCATGAAGAGGGGATCTACGTGTTCCGCACGTAAAAGTCGTGCGACATCGGTCCGCCCAGTAGGCAACTTTCGTGCTGGTCCTGTCTTAGCAATCTCTTCGTCCAGCGAATTCAGAATCTCCGGGGCGCCAAAGTATCCATACCCTGCGAATGTAACGTTACCTGTGGGGTTTGTTGGGTAGTCAGCAGTCCCGGCACTTGTAGACCACCACTCTCCAACAAGACCTGCGGATTTAATTCTCACACCAAAAATGGTGTCCATGACGTTGACAATCTCGAACTCCCAGGTGTCGTCCCCGAATACGTCCCCAGACTCGTTTTCACCTGGGTAAGCTGAGTACAAGTTAATATTGTGGGATGATACCGTCATTCCACCGATTACCTTCTGAATCGTCCAAATTGGATCATGTCGTCCGTATCGATTCCCGGCAAAGTACTCACGTTCTTGAGAGAGGGTTCCATAGGACACTGCACGTTCAACGAGACGAATGTAATTGGCACCTCCTCCTATGGTTACAAAGTTTACGTCCGCATCCAATGCCTGGGGGTCGTGAATAGGCATCCAACGGAATTTCAGGGCGAAGTTGTTCATGTAGGCTACGTTGGAATAGACAAGGCTTTCTGCTGCCTTAGGGCTAGCCGGATCTACGAAGGCGATGGGAATTTTGCTCCCAGAAATCAAGCACGGAGCCTGCATCTTGATAGGCTGCAAGTCTTTGTAGGCTTTGTAGCAGAACCGGGCAAGGTCTTCCTTGTACTGCCTCCAATTTGCTACCCCGATGACTGACCCCTGAAGCTGACGCCATGTGTAGGATGTTGGGGCAGAGAAGTAATTGTCCACCCGGCGTGTCTCCATGGAAGAATCGGTCCCAGAACCGGGTGCAACACCAGACCTCTCATAGGGAGCGTCGGAAGCGGAGGACTTGGACATGACGGAAAAAGCGTACTTTTGGGTATTCCAGAGACCGTTTCTCAAACTGGCGTCGTCTATTTTGTGGGCGTTCGTGGCCAGAGGAGACCTCATGACGGCCGCATACTGTACTGTTCCAGTGCGGACACCGAAAAAGGAATATCCGTTAGCATAGAGACTGTTGTTATTCTGGACTACATTCTTGGAGGGTCCTGATAGATTGACTCCCTCGTTCATCATAGTAACGTATCCACGCCAGTTTCCAGGGATGTTACTGGCATTGATAGAGTACAGATATCCTGACGAGGTAGTAGCTTGGTAACTTCCCCACCATAGGTCATAACGTACAATCCCACTCCACCAATGGGCGTTAGCAGATGAAGCAAGCCAAGTCATAGTATATCCGACTTCTGCCGTTTTTGCAACTACATCTATTTTTATAGGAACCTTTAATCCAGCAGTAAGACCAACATTACCAACTGCTCCAGTGAGATAAATTACTTGGTTTATAGAATCATAAGTCATAGATCCTACAACACCAGAAATATCAATCCAGTAGCTTATTGCTAACTGACCCCACACAGACGTTCCATTTTTCAACCAAAGAAGAGTATGTGGATCGCTGAGAAGGAGTATAACATCTCCTGCGGGAGTAGTACAAGCAGAAACTCCGCTTGAAGCCGACACATTGGCAGGGAGCGTCACTTGTGTCCACACGGCACCGTCTGGAGAATTATATAATTTTCTTGTTATCCATATCACACACCAAATTTTGGCCTGGGCTACGAAGAGACCTTGTGCAGCAGTAGGAGCCCCCGCAGCACCTCCGAGATTAGCTGCACTGATGGTCCACGTAGGGCCTGTAGGGTCAAACTTTATGATTCTAGCTGAGTCGTCTACACAGAAGTATAAGTTACCTCCAAACTCGGCGGCTCCTGTGATATGTTGTAGGACAGCACCGGTATCGTACTCAAACACCCACGTATCCCCATTATCAGAGCTGGAATAAATCTCAGAGGGTTGTCCGGCACGATGCCGCATATAAGCATACAACTTACCAGTTACAGAAAATTTAATTATTCCGGCTACTCCCTCATCTTTGACAAGGTTAAATCCCGTCTGTTTTGCTACCCAACTACCGTTGTAGTCAGCGACTGAAACAGAACATTCAAATGCTCCAATTGTAGGTGAGACAGAAGACCGTGTTGTTCCATGATGGTCATGGGTGCAATTTAAAGGGTCAGGTTGTGCAGATAAATCCGTTCCTGTTCTTGCTAGCAGACCGGTGGATTTGGGGTACATCATATAGACGTTAGAGGCGTCAATCCAGTTCGTGGCGTCGTAAGGAATGTTTTGGAGACCAGCTTCGGTTCCTGTGGCATCACTAGAACTGCACTTGACAAAATCCACACCTATCATGTTTGCGTAACAAGACCCACCGAAGAGATTTGTAACATGTGTGTGACAATTTTTTACAGCACAACCGGCGGTGTTGTGCATATTGAACCCATATTTGATAACGCCGGCAGCGTTGGTTACGAATACGCTACAGTGATGTGCCTTTAGAACGTTGGCATTCCAGTCCACAGCAGTCACAGCAGATCCGCTAGCATGAACAAGAGTGCAATTGACTAGATCGACGATATTCCCACCCAATACGGGGCCATTGATGACTTTTCCAGTTCCTAGAGTGTCTATCAGCTTACACCGCTTAAACTGGACCGTACCTCCTGTTCCGGCAGCAGAATTAGTAAAGGTGCTGGAAGCACTAGCATGGTTCATTTGAAGTTGGATACCCTCAAAAATGAGAAGTCCAGCTGCTCCAATGTTACCAACAGTTAAAAGATCCCCTATTGTAACTTTGACTACAGAGAAGAATCCGGTAGTAATTGAATTCTTCGGCAAGTCATCATTCCATCTACGAACCTGTGTATATTCGTAATTTCTAACTTGTAGATAGTAAGTAGAATTCGTATTCCAACCATCGAAAACTACTGCGAGAGCCTCTTGAGCATTAGTGCATTCTATAATCCATCGTTCCTTATTAGTTACTAGATCACTATTTACTACTGCTGCAACAGCTAAAGTAGTAAAATCGGATATAGATAATCCGCTCTCCTTCGCAACCGTTCCTGCGTCAAGACCAACAGTTAGATGACGAATTCTAGGAATTGTAGCGGCATATTGACGGCATCCTATGGATGGGGTTGCTATCACATAGGCTCGTCCACAGAAGTCAGCAGAAACGTTGAAAGGTGCCGGATCTCCTGATACATCAGCTCCCCCCGCCATACAAGGAGCCGTAAGGGGTTCCGGGTCCTGATAAAATCCAGCAGACTTACTGGCCCAGTTAGTAATATCCCAAGCGACATTTTGCAGGCCTACTTCGGAAGCGGTAGCATCATTGGCTGCGCACTTGGTAAGAGCAGAAGCCGCCTTATTAGCGTACCCCGCCGTAGTTCCATAGGCGTAACAGTTTTTTAGAGTTACAGTTTGGTTGTTAAGATCGATTCCGTTATTTCCTCCGATGAAATGGCAGTGGTAGAATGCGCTGGTATTCTTACATGCTTGTGTACGAACTCCATTTCCTACGCCCGCAGACACCTTAGCTACGAAGATGCAGTTTATACATTCTATGGAAGCAGATGCATGATTTACATTGAGAGCAGCGGAAGGACCTCCTACCGTATTGGTACAGTAGAAGATGCAGTTAATGAAACGGAAGGTCCCTGCCACGGAAATGGATACGCTATAAATTACTGATTGACAATTAAAAGCAAAATTTTGGAATTCTATGTACCCGCTGGCTCCAATACCTGCACCTGTTATAGCAAGTGCATTGGCACCACCAGCAGCTGCATCACCCGTCATACACGCTCTTCCCAAGATGTCCGAGGGGTCTATGATTCGTGCGTCCGGTCGCTGTACACCAATAAACTTTAGGAAACGAGTAGAATCAGTGGTCCATCCAGCAAATGTGGCAGTCCCTCCAACACCCTCTACATTAACTGTGTAGGATTGATCCAGAGCTACTAAATCATAATTAAGAGCCTCCAGATCAAAAATAGACCCATAGTCTTTAGTCGGGGTGAATCCAACAGCTTTTGTGACTGGGGTGACCATTAGCTCGACCCTCCGAATACTCCCATAGACCCTGCGGTAGTAATTCTGGTGGCATCAAAATCATACACATCAAAAATAGTGTAACCATTGTAGGTGACGGTTAAATGAACAGGATCGTTGTCTTCAACTCGGAACTCCATTGTCCTCATAAAAGCAGATGTGATCTGCTTTGCAAAGTCTCCTGTCACGGTTACATCTGCATCGAGGCTGGTAATAACACTGCTGTTCATCCTACTCAACTTCCAGATATGGTTGACGCCATCATAAACGTAAGTGACATAATACCCGTCTATCAAAGCTCCTACTGCAAATGTTCCTCTACAAGCGAGCATTATGTCTGGAACAGGACCTGTCCCGGTTAGTCCTAGGTTCATGAGAAACCGTTGATTGGCGTACGTTGGAGTAGCATTGGAGATTAACCACGCAGATAATCCTGAAACACCGGAAGCGAATCCTCCTCCCGCTACCCAGGCACCCGCCGAGTTGTCCCACCCAATAAGGTTGGCGAAGGCGTCCGAGTAGAATTCGGTCATCCTGGTATCGTTCAGGATGGTCCCGTACAGGAACTTCCCGAAGTTTACGTGTGCAGAAGGCCCAAGAATCTCGTCCTTTGGATACAGGGTATAAATAGATGTCGTCAGGGCGCCCGCTGCATTAGTCAAGCGACCGCCAGGTACGATAATCTGCCCATACTCGTCTTCGGAACTCTCTCGCACCAAACAGGCACTATTGCGCCCGATGGGGGTGTTCCAAGGACGGGTGGTACCGTCCTCCACGTCCTCGTTATCCAAAGTAGTGACAAATCCTGTCTCTTCGACATACGCTGGCACCGTCGGGTCGAAGGAGTAGACCTTCTCACTCATATCCCCGCCCGCTGTCTTCTCCCCTCCGATGATGTAGATTTTCCCGTTACCAGGACAATACTCTCCGGCGGCGTTAGTCAGAGCTTGAAGCATCACCGTACCTGATGGTCCACACGTAATAGCAACAGGATCATAGACATAAATCGTTGTTACTGTTCCAGCTATAGAAGTTCCACCAAAGATGTATATTTTGTTGGTCGGGGGATAATAGACCGCCAAAGAACCTGCAAGAGCGACGGGAAGCGGTGCAGCCAACCCTGTGGCGGTGACGGTAGTCGGATTCCACACTTCAACAGTTTGAAGTCTGACCCCGGCTCCGTTGAATCCACCAAAGGACCACATCCGGAAATTTCCGGCTCCTGGAGCGGAGTGATAATTCGTACAACAGCCGTGCATCATGCGTGCGGCATTGAGATTTCCAACGTCTGCCTGACTGATGATGCCACCAACGTCTACCCGGATTCTGGACACTTTGGTTACGGCACCCGTCGCCGGAGCGGCGGTCCCACCACCCAGCAGATCAAAATACTGATTTACACCTGTCCCAGCCATTCCCGCTCCCCATACCTCATTTCTGGTGATGATACCTGAAGTCTCCTTCACTCCTTGCAAACTTAGGAGATATAGGGCCTTGTCCACCGGAGCCATGATGGCATCCTGGTAAAGTCTAGAGTTGGCGGACCTCGTGTATTCGGAAGCTACGGCTAGAAGGTCATTTACTTTCGGGGTCAGAAGGACGGATTCTCCCCTGGGGTAGAATCTGTCACCTGTTTCGATCATTCCCTTAATGAAAGGTTGTCGAGTCACATCTATTCGGTCTGGGGTCCACCCGGTTGGGGAGACAGCACCAACAGCCCAGTCATCCATAAGAGCAGCGGTGAGAATATTCGTCCCTGCGGGTTCCAAGAGAATAGCGTCTTCCGACTCCCATAGGACGTTAGTCACGGCGGCAGCGGACGCTAAGATATAATCCAACCGGAAGTCACTGGCGGTCTTGTAGGTTTCCCCACCAGAGGCGGCGGAAGCAACCTTTACCTCTTCCACTGCAAGAGACGGAATCCCCTGGGAAGAGAAATAGGAATGAAGACGTGGAACAGCCCGAGTGTGAACTGCCCTAGTTTTAGTGTCCAGGCCCCCCTCGTCCCGAAGACGCAGAGTCTGCAATGTTCGTGCCATCTTCCAAATTTGGGAATCGATGTCAATTTCCAGGGCGGAAGCAGGAATGGTTCCCCAAGCAGGAATTCCCGTAATCTTCTGCAATATTGGGTCCCGTGTTTGGTATCTGGCGCCCGGGGAGGAGTTGGCATGAAAGTCCAGAACGAATCCGAAGGGTATGGGTGTCCTCCAGTAGTTCAGAAGGTTCAATACCTCTATTTCGCTCTCGGGGGCGACCCCCTTGGATTCTGTAGACGCTTCTGCGTAATCTGCCCAGAACCAGTCGAAGTTGGCGTCCAGGTTTACTCCTGAAGCGCAGTTTCGGATATTGGCGAAGTACCCGTCGGGATTGAGCATGGGTACCCATAGAACTGTCCACTCCGACCGGAAGGTGGCGAATTCCCCACGACTACGGAGGAGCTGCATGGCATTCAACTCTCCTCGCATCCCGTCATGCTCGTCCCCATGAACCACAGAGACAACCACAAAGTGTTTCGTCCCGATAGGCCCGAGGCGGTAGGCAGGCATATCTCTTGCTCCGGCAGATAAGCCTAAAGATATCTTGGTATACTTTCCTACCCCTACGTTGATACCCTCCCAAGTGGTCAAAGCAGTTAGGAAGTCGGCGTAGTTCAACTCCGTCTCCCCTGCGACGTGAGAGTAGAAGTTAATGGGACGCCATTTGTTCCAGACGATGCGATTAGATGCAACTCTGGGAACGTTGGTTCCAACAACTGCGCCTGTATTGGGATTGTAGGCAGCGGAAGCCCTGGTGAGAACTCCGTCCCCAACGTCGAACTTTTTATTTCCGTTTACGTAGGACGCCATGGTACCTCGTCTTAGACTGTGATGCCTCCGCCAAATTCTTCGCAGTAAAGGTGATAACCGAAGTTGACCCCTTGCGCCCCGTGATCGTCCCAGAATCGAAGGTAAATCTTCGTTGCGTTCGCTGGATTGGCTGAGTTATTTTTCCACGGAAGGGCGTTGAACTCTGAACAAGTCATCGCCGGGTCTCCGGCGGAGAGGTTGTTGACAGTGGTCTCGTCCAGGTCGATACTGTCTCCGCCAGTGACTGTGATGATGCGCCCATACTCTTCGGCGTCTGCTCCGGCCAGTTTCCTAAGACGTACCAAATCTCCAACCACAAATCCACCAGTTGCCGTCAGGGGGATATGTGTCGCTGGGGCAGCGGCAGCACCATCAAGAGACGTACAGTCTACGTTTCCTGATATAGACCAGAGACGTTCTCTACCCTGATAGTTCTCATTCGGGTAGCACTCTACTCGGAACGGAACCGTGAAGTCTGTTGGAGTAAAAACTGCGTCGGCCGCCGCCCATACAATAAGCTTCCTGATAAGCCCTCGACGAGATGTCTCAGTCAAAATCAAGTCCGCTTTGTTTAATGCCGCCACGTTGCCAGTATAAGAGGAACCAGCTGCGTCACCGCCACTTACGGAATCCAAGAGACCGTA
>Ga0315284_10008407_pt1 | contig 14741 bp, 15 predicted proteins | sample YL17G09_16_MG_FD_203696 | JGI IMG/M metagenome (GOLD analysis project Ga0315284, IMG submission 203696) | Sediment microbial communities from Yellowstone Lake, YNP, Wyoming, USA - YL17G09_16 | ecosystem: Environmental > Aquatic > Freshwater > Lake > Sediment | place: USA: Wyoming | collected... | reverse complement strand
CTGATAGTCATTGGCATTAATGACCTTTCCGTCAGGGGCCAGATTCCTCAAGGGAAAAGCGGTTCTCTGGTGGCCGTAGCCCATATTGACCGCTACCACCCAGGCTTTGGGATTTTGGCTAGTTTCTTCCATGTTTTTTCATTTTAGCAAAATTTTAACCTTATTGGGAGATGTCTTATCTCAAAAAAACAGGACCGTTGTATTTTTTATTCAATCTCCAAGTTGCTAAAACCAAAATGAAATATAAAACAATTAGCCAAACTAAAGAAAGATTAACAGATAAAGAAACAAAAGGGATCTTAGAAAAAGAATCAATTACCCCAATAATATATGTAAGAGAAAGCCAGACGGGCCAGGAAAGAACAAAAGCCAAAGGATAGAATAAAATAGCCGATAAGCCGAAAATAAAAACCAGGACGGTAATGGGCGCCAAAAATGGAACAATCAGAATATTGACAAAAGGCGAAATAAAAGGGATGTAGCCGAAATTATAGATTAAAATAGGCAGAGTGAAAACCTGGGCCGATAAGGTAGCTGTCAGCGTACCCTTAAGAGGAAAAATTTTAAAATCAGGAATTTTAAAAAGCCAATTGGAAAAGATCGGCTGAAGATAAACCATTCCCAAAATAGCCAAAAAAGAAAGCTGGAATCCTACGTCCAAAGTCAGAAGGAAAGGATTTTGGACAAGCATTAAGGCCGCAGCAAAAACAATTGCCCGGCTGCCTGAAGAAAGACGGCCTAAATGCTGGGCTAATAAAAAGAGAAAAGCCATTATCCCGGCCCGAACCGCCGAAGCCGGGACGCCGATCATAAAAATATATAGGGCAAGCAAAAATATTGTAAGATAAAAAGCCTGCTGACGCCAAAAACCCAAAGAAAGAACAAGGGATAAAATCAAAGAAGCAATAATGGTAATATTCATTCCGGAAACTGCCGTAATGTGACGAGTGCCGGTAAGATTAAATTTTTCTTTTAAATCTTGGGAAATATCGCTTTCCTCTCCGAAAATCAAAGCCTCTAAAAGCCCCTCCTGAGGCAATGATATGAAACGGCGGCTGGCTTCTTGAAATTTATTCTTAAAAGAAACCAGGGTCTCCATCAAAGGATTACCGAAGCCTTTTCCAATTAATTCTATTTCCGGATAATCCATGATTGAATAAATCCCCTCTTTTTTAAGATAGTTTTTGTAATTAAAGCCGTTGATGTCTTCTGACGGAGCTTTTAAAAATCCCCTGGCTTTTATTCTGTCACCGTAAAGATATTTTGGGTAGCGGCCGGTATTTATTAAAACCAGACCGGAAACAGCAATCTGCTGATTGTCATATATTAATTGTTCTGTTTTTAATGTTATTTTGCTGTTGTTCGTTCCTGTTTTCGGCTCAGAAGCGACTATGCCCGACAAAATAATTTTTTGCTCTTGATTAACATGTTTTCTCAAATCATTGTTTTCAGCCCTTAAATCAGCTTGCTGAAAACGCCAAATTCCCAAAACCAGAAAAAAAATGGAAAAACCAATAATTACTGGTTTTTTACGCTTCCAGAACAGAGAAATCAAAAAAATGCCCAAAATTAAAAATCCCAGAATAAACAGCTGGGGGATAACAATGATTGAGCTTAAAAATATCCCGAAAATGAAAGAAAGACAAAAGAAAAAAAATACCCGGGATATGGTCATTCTTTAAAATCCGGTTGCAATAACGGTTATCTTTATCTCTCCTTTTTTTAATTTTTCATCCTGGACCGCCCCGAAAATAACTTTGGCATTGGGATTAATCTCCTGGGTAATGACCCTGGCTGCCTCATCAATTTCCGCCAAACTGATATCCTTTCCCCCGGAAACATTAAACAACAATCCTTTTGCTCCTTTAGGAGACACGTCTAATAAAGGAGAGCTGATGGCTGCTAAAGCTGCCTTTTCGGCCCTTCTCTCTCCTACGGCCCTGCCAACCCCAAAAAGCGCTGAGCCGGCATTAGACATAATGGATCTGACATCGGCAAAATCAACATTAATGATTCCCGGCAAAAGTATCAGATCGGAAATCCCCTGCACTGCCTGGCGCAGAATGTCATCGCAAGCCCAGAAAGCGCTTAGAAGAGGAATGCTGGGGTCTAAAGTGGAAAGCAGCTTGTTGTTGGAAATGGAAATAAGGGTATCAACTTTTTCTTTAAGTTTTTTTAAAGCGGCAGCAGCGATTTTTTCTCTGACCTGCCCCTCAAAAGAAAAGGGTGTGGTAACCACCGCCAAGGTCAGGGCGCCTAATTCTTTGGCTATTTCAGCAATAACCGGCACGGCGCCGGAACCGGTCCCGCCGCCCAAACCGCAGGTGACAAAAACCATATCAGCTCCTTTCAAAGCCTCTGAAATCTCCTGTCGGTTTTCCAAAGCAGACTTCCTGCCGATTTCCGGATTCATTCCCGCGCCCAATCCCTGGGTAATCTTTTTGCCGATTCTAATTTTAAAATCAGCTCTGGCTTTAACCAAGTCCTGGGCGTCGGTATTCACGGCAATCAGTTCCACGCCCCTGATCTTGCACTTGGCCATTCGGCTTACGGCATTTGAGCCGGAACCCCCCACTCCGACAACCTTGATTTTTGTATTCATATATTAGGGTATAAAAACTTGAAACATCTTTTTAATCTTGTCCATTACTTTACCCTGGAATTTCCTCGAACCGCTTCCTTCCGCACCCCTTAAAACCAGGCCGCAAGCAGCAGCAAAGCTTAAGCCGTCTTCCAAATTAGAAAAACCTATCGGCTTGCCGATTCTGGAGGGAAGCTTTAGTTCTTTTTTAGCCAGTTCAACTATTCTGGGCAGATTCGCTCCGCCGCCGACCAAAACCAGACCAGCCGGAAGCTTTCCCTGTTTGCCGATTTTTTTCAATTCCTTGTTAACCTCTCCGAAGATATCTGAGACCCTGGCTTCAATGATTCCGGATACCAGCTTGGGAGAAAAAGTCAGAATCTCACCGTCTTCCAATTCTACCTTCTCTTTCTTTCCGTTGCCTTTAAAAACACAGCTGCCTGATTTAATCTTTATCAATTCAGCTATATCAACATCCGTCTTAAGAACGATTGCAATGTCATTGGTAATATTGGCTGAACCGATGGGAAAAACAGCCAGATGAATTAAATTTCCTTCTTCAAAAACCGCCAGATCAGAGGTTCCTGCGCCGATGTCTAAAACAGCCACCCCCAGCTCTTTCTGTTTTTGACTGAGTACTGCATTGGAAGAAGCCAGAACAGAAGGAAGAATGTCTAAAATCTCCAGGTCGGCACCCGAAACAGCCTGAGTTAAATTATTTTTGTATGGAGAGAAACAGCCCACAACCAAGACTTTTGTTTCCAGCCTTCCTCCCTGCAATCCTTCAACTTCCTTTATTCCTCCTTTTCCGTCAATAATAAATTCTTTAGGAATAACCTCTAAAATTTCTTCGTTGGAAGACAAGGAAATTGTTTGGGCAGCCTGCAAAACTCGGTCAACGTCCTCTCCTGAGACCCTTCGGTCGGCCCGAGAAACAGCCACTACGCCTTCCGAACCGTTGCAGAAAATATGGCTCCCGCCAATGTTTACATAGACTGAATTAATCTTTCTGTTGTTCTCCACCCTTATCTTATTAAGAAGAAGCTGAATGAGACGGGCAACTTTTTCAACGTCAATAACCACCCCCCTTCTTATCCCAAAGGAAGGCTCTTGGGCTTGGCAGACAACTTCAAATTTCTGTTCTTCTTTCTTTTTCGCCGCCAGCAATATTTTAATATTGCCAGTCCCTATATCTAAACCGGCAATAATTTGGGGCTTGGCCATAAATTAAATATTTAAATAATATTCTTCCTTTTTTCTCATTTTCTTCTCTTCCTTTCCCCCTTTTTCGTGGTCATAACCTAAAAGATGTAAAAATCCGTGGATTAAAACTCTGGCTAATTCTTTTTTAAAGCTGGAATTGAATCTTTTGGCGTTTTTTCTGACTTGGGCCGGACAAATGATTATTTCTCCCAGGCTTTCGTTGTCTTTAAAGGCTAAGACGTCGGTCGGCTGGTCTTTCTTCCTGTATATTTTATTTAACTCTTTTATCCTTTTCTGTCCAATTAAGGCAACTGATAAATCTTTCTTCTCCAGCCGGCCCTTGATATGCTCTTTTTTAAAGATTTTTTCCGATATTTTCCTTAAAAATTTCTTATCAATCGTATAAGCGGTTAAATTGTTGACTTCTATCATAAATTAATCCGAAAGAAGAATAAATCTTTTTTTATTTAGGAAGCAGCGATTCTTTGACGATCCTGCCAACCAAACCTCCGTCTGCCCTACCTTTGGTCTGGGGCGTTAATTCCGCCATTACTTTTCCCATGTCTTTTATCTCCTTGGCTCCGGTTTTTTCAATCGCTTCTTTTACCAGTTTTTTAATTTCTTCTTCCGTAAGCTGTTCCGGCAAATAGGTCCCCAAGACAACCAGTTCTTTTTTTTCTTTATCCACCAAATCTTTTCTTCCTCCAGCTTCAAAGCCCACGATGGACTCCCTTCTTTTTTTTGCCTCATAACTGACAACATCCAAGGTTTCTTCGTCGGTTAATTGGCTTTCTTTTTCCAATTCCGTGCCGGAAAGATCGGGGTTCTCTTTGCTTTTTTTAAACCTTTTTTCTTTTTCTTTGTTTAAAATAGCAGCCGAAAGCTGCCTTAAAACCAGAACGTCCACATCCTTCTTCTCTTTTACTGCCGCGTTAAGATTTTGAAGGATTTTTTCTTTTAACATATTAAGAATTACTTAATTGGTAATCCCAGCTTCTTCAGCCTTTGGTATTCTTTTCTCAATTGTTCCCTCCTCAAAGCAGCTCTTTTTTTCATTTGCTTGCTTTTTGGACGCTTGCGATAGCGACTTTGTCTTGCGCGCAGCAAAACCCCGCTTCTCTGGACTCTCTTGGTGAAGCGGCGTATCAGACTCTGAGGGGTTTCTCTTTCTTGTTTTTTTACTTCTAAAGACATATTAAATATTATGCATCGGGTCTTCCCCTGTCCAGCCGCCTAAAAGATGGAGGTGGATATGGGGAATTTCTCCTGTTTTACCGACATTAAATATGAGTTTGTAAGCTTGGTCAACCTTTTTTTCTTTTGCGATTTTTTTGGCGGCGGCAATAAGCTTGGGAAAAACCGACAAATCCTTTTCTTTGAATTCCTGGTCCCATTCTATATGTTCTTTGGGAATAAAAAGAAGGTGAAGAGGGGCTTCGGGATGAATGTCTTTAAGGCCCAGTATATCATTATCTTCATAAACTATTTTTGAAGGAATTTCCTTATTCACGATTTTACAGAAAAGACAGCTCATTTTTTTAAACGCCTTTGAATTTCCTTTACCACCTTATCGATTCTCACGGTCTCCTGCCTGCCATTTTCCATGTCCCTGATGATTATCGAGCCTTCCAAAGCTTCTCTCTGACCTAAGAGCAAAGTATATTTTACCTCCATCTTATCGGCTATTTTTAGTTGGGACTTCAAAGAATCTTTTCCGAAAGATTCGCCCACCTGAACTTTGGCTTTCCTAAAATCCTCTAAAAGCTTCAGTCCTTTTCTTTTGGCCAGAGTGCCGATTTGGGCCAGGAAAATCGGGGATTCAACCGGCTTGGGAAATTTTATTTCCCTGTTTTTCATGGCAATAACCACCCTTTCCATTCCCATTGACCCACCACTGGCTTTGGTATCTTCGCCTCCCAAAAGTTTTACCAAATTATCGTATCTTCCGCCGCCGACCAGAGCATTTTTAGAAACAATTTCGTTGTTTTCTGTTTTTTGCGGCTCTTCAATAAAAATCTCAAAAACAGTTTTGGTATAATAATCCAATCCCCTTACCAGATAGGGGTTCAAACGATAAGGCAATTCAATTTCATCAAGAAACTCCAGCGCACCCTTAAAGTGGCGATGGCAGTCCTCGCAAAGATGATCAATGATTTGAGGAGCCTGGCTTATTATTTTTTGACACTTTTCTTCCTTGCAATCCAAGACCCTTAAGGGATTTTCCCGCACTCTCCTACGGCAATCTGGGCACAAAAGAGATTCTCTGTTTTTTAAAAAGCTGGTCAGAACTTTTTTGTAATAAGCCCGGCACTGGGGATCTCCTATGCTGTTAATTTCTATAATCAAGTTCTTTAATTTTAATTCGCTTAAAATATTGTAAAAAATCTGTATAATCTGGACGTCTATCACCGGATCTCCTTCGCCGATGACCTCGAGGTTGAATTGGTGAAATTGGCGCTGGCGTCCGGCCTGAGAGTGTTCATATCTGAATAAGGGACCAAAGGAATAGAACTTAATCGGCTGAGGAAGGTTTTTCATTCCGTGTTCAATATAAGACCTGATCACGCCCGGCGTAAACTCCGGCCTCAGGCTTAAATAATCTCCCCCTTTGGTTTTAAGATTGTACATCTGTTTTTGGACAATATCAGTAGTTAATCCTGTTCCTTTAGAAAAAAGTTCTGTTTCTTCTAAAACAGGCGTGTCTATTTTTTTGAATCCGTAAAAATCAACCATGTTCTCGGCCACGTCTAAAATCTTTTGAAAATATTTTTGGTCTTCGGGAAGAATGTCCCTCATTCCGGCCGCTCTTTGAAATTTTGGTTTTTTACTCATAGGATGGTATTTCAAATTTAGTTAAAGAAGCAAAGGGCCAAGCTCTAAAAATTACCCGGCCAATGATGTCTTTTCTGGGCAGCGGCCCCCAACGCCTAGAATCAGCTGAGGCAAACCTGTTGTCTCCCAAAACAAAATATTCGTCTCCTTTTAGATCTATTTTCATGTCGCCAGCAGTAAAAACAACCTGGGGAAGATAGCTTGTTTCTATTAAAACCTTCTGCCTCTCCTTGTTGAAAACCTCGATTTTCCCGTCTTGTATTTCTATTGTTTCTCCCGGCAAGCCGATAATTCTTTTTATGTAGCGCTGGGAAGTATCGTTGGGATATTTAAAAACAACCACTTCGCCCCTCTGCGGATTCTGAAATCGGTAGGAAATTTCGTCAACAATCAAATAATCGCCGTTTTCAAAGTTGGGCTCCATTGATTGGCCCTTAACGAAAAACGGCTGAAAAATAAAAAGGCGGATAGGAATAACTATCAAGGAGGCAAGAATGACTATTTTAATAACCTCCCAAAGGTAAAGAAAGAAATTCTTCATAATTTTATCATTATACTATTTTTCTTTCTAAAATCAAGCTTTATTCGCTAAACCAGAACCAAAATTGGTTTCTAAGTTTATCGCTAAGATTATATGTGTTTGCATGGGAAAGGACACCAAGATAGGATTGTAAGGACTGTTCCAGCGTTTGTTTGTTTATCACGCCAGTTTTATATTCATTGACCCGTTTCTTTAATTTTCTGAATATGCGTTGTCTTGTTTTTGTTCGCAAAAGCCGATGGTGCGGCAGGACGATATAGCCAAGAAAGTCTATGCCTTGATGGAATTTACGGATTGTAACCTTTTTAGGATGCAGCTCAAGAACAAGTTTATCTGAAAGAAAAGAGCGAATGGGTTTAATAAGATTTTCCAGATATAGTTTATCTTCTGCCCCGATAACAAAGTCATCGGTATAGCGGATATAGTGTTTTATTTTTAGTTTATGCTTAACAAATTGGTCGAACTCATTAAGGTAGATATTAGCGAATAGCTGAGATGTTAGATTACCGATAGGCAAGCCCTTTCGTTCAAAAATGGTGGAGTATTGGGAGATAAAACTCTCAATAATTTCTTCCAAAAGCCACATGGCGTCAGCGTCTTTTATCCGTTTACTAATGATGCTTAATAAGATAGAGTGGTCGACCGTTCCAAAGAATTTCTTGATGTCGCATTTGAGAGCAAAACACGGCTTAAAACTATTGCTACTTATTTGTCTTAGTGTTTTATCCAGAATATCTATTCCTTTATGCGTTCCCTTATCAATACGACAGGAAAGCGAGTTGGAGATAAATGTTGGTTCAAAGATTGGGTTGAACACGCTGAAAACGGCATGGTGGAGAATACGGTCTCGGACAATGGCTTTGTGGATATGTCGTTGTTTAGGGTCACGGATATAAAACGAAGAATAGGCTCCGTGTTTATACCTGCGATATTTTAAGTCTCTATGAAGTTGAAATATGTTTTCTTCAAGTTGCCATTCGAATCTTTGCACGTCTCGTTTTTTCTGCTTGTCGCTTTTGAATTTATCCCACGCTGAAAATAGATTTTCTAATGAAATGATTTTATTAAAAATGTTTTTATAAATTTTCATACTTATGGATGAATTTGATATACCAATCTTTAAGAAAACTTACGAGCTCTATAAAGAATTTTATGGTTTGCGTAACTCTGTTTCCAGGCAAGACCGCTATACTATTTGGCAACGATGTGAAAATCTCATTTTAGACATTCTCGAAAACATTTTATGGGCGAGTCAATTATCAAAGACAGAAAAACTTCCCGTATTAGAAAAAAGCAGTCTTCGATTAAATTTCTTGCGTGTATTTTTCAGGCTTTGCAAAGAAATAAAGGTGTTAGACAACAGAAAGTATGTCTTGCTTGAAGAAGACGTGGACGAAATAGGCAGGATGCTTGGCGGGTGGATTAAATCAACCAAAGACCGTTAAACGAAACGCTCTCCAAGAAGGAGAGCGTTTCTTAATTCAGATGAGAAATAGAAGTTCCGAGAGGACGAGACGCCCAAGTTGTCGTTGCGGTTGTCATCCCAGTAGTTGTTGACATTGAGACCCTTCGAATCGAAGTTGCCGACGTTGACACGGTTGCCGTCCGAATCCACACTATTTGCTTATCCTCGTCCATATCACTGAAAATTGAGGTTTACTACTTCGAAAAGTTTATATCCTCTCTTTCCTGTATTTTATTTGGGAGCAGACAACTTTCGTTATCATCTCCTCTAAGGACAAGCAAGAAGTTCTATCTCTATCTTTTATCACACGCTACCGTTATCCTTAGACAACGATACTCTGGTGAAGTCTCAAAGATGAGACGCCTGCGAGGTGAAGCCGTAACCGCACCTGCATTAGCAGACATTTATAAGTTTATAAGATAATCAGGAAAAAGAAAAGAGCCTCCTGCTAAAAATATCGCTGAAGGCTCAAGGACTCAAGAGAATTGAACTCTCAAGTCTTCAAGGTTCAGAACTTCCGAGAGGACGAGACGCCCAAGTAGTCGCTGCGGTAGCCATCCCAGCAGAAGTCGACACCGAGACCCTCCGAATCGAAGTTGCCGACGACGACACGGTAGCCGTCCGAATCCACAGATGACGTACGAACATAGATATGCTCTAACAGGCGTTCACCCGTAGCCAGATAATGACCGATGATAGTGTAAACCATCACACGGGCACTGGGCATTTCGTCGTCTTTACTGATGAGTGCCTGCTGCTCCTGCCAATCCTTCGAGGTCGAGTCGTCCACTGAGGTCTTGCGAACCAGTTGCCAGTTGACTTCGCCACGCTCTTTGGCAAATGACTCCTTGTTATACCACGACTGATCGTAGAATAACTTAGAATCCACTTTGCCACGAATCTCGAGAATCGAGAGCGGGAATACCGCTACGAGGACATGAGTGTCCTTCGATTGCTCGAGCACTGCTTCGGAGAACGGAATCTCCGAAAGGGCGGCGAGTTGCTGACGGGTCGGATTGACCCCGAAATGTTTGACGGCTTCTTCGACACCGAAGAAGTTGCGATCCATGATTTCACGGGCACGCCCCACAGTAGACGATGTTGCGTTCTCGCTATTAACGAGAGAGACAACTTTTTCAAATAGCTTTTCATTGTGGGCCAGCTTTGCATAGAAGACCCTGTCGGCACCAACCTTGCGACCGGTAACGACTAATTCATGGAGAAGACCAAGGTCTTTCCCAAAAGACACGCTTTCTTCCATAACACACCTACCGCCTCTTCTTTATGAGACGGATATTTAAAAGATTAAACTGATTAACCTGCTAAATACCCGTCTCATATTTCTGAACCATAATTTCAAAGAACTGTCTTTTTCTGTTTATATTATACCATATATATTTGTATCTTGTCAATCCCAAATACATAAATTCTCTGGGTATGATTTTCCCCAACATTTTCCTTTGTGATATACTAAAACAATGATTTTAATCGTAGGGCTCGGTAATCCGGGCAACAAATACATCAATACCCGTCACAACGTCGGATTTTTGGTTATTGACGAATTAAAAAAGAAATTAAACTTTTCTGATTTTGTATTTGATAAAAAAAGTAATTCATTGCTTTCAAAAAAAGAGGATATCGTTCTGGTAAAGCCGAATACCTACATGAACTTATCGGGTTTAACTGCCAGGGCTTTAAGCAAATATTATAAAATGGAAAATGAGAACCAAGTAATCGTTCATGATGATATTGATTTGCCTTTGGGGAAAATAAGGGTTTCAAAAGACAGAGGTTCGGCCGGCCACAAGGGTGTAGAGTCGATAATAAAGGAGTTAAAAACAAAAAATTTTATCAGAATCAGAATAGGAATTCAGTCTAAAGTCGGAAAGCCGAAAAAAACCGAGGATTTTGTTCTTAAAAAATTTAATAAGGAGGAGAAAAAGATTGTTGCGGAAGCTATTGAAAATGCCGTAAGGACAATTGAAATAATAATAAAAGAAAGGCTGAAAAATTAATTAACGAATTGAAAGAATAAAAAAGAGCGATTATGTCGCCCCTATATCTATTTCCAGAATTTCCTGGAAAGAATATATGACTTTGTCTGCTCCAGAGTCAAAATACTTTTCTTCTTGGCCTGGAAGTGCGACACCGATTGAAATGTCGTCAGGATTCATTTTGCCAAGATTCATTTCGCCGGGTTCATCGCTTATAAAAATAATTTCCCAGCCAGGGTAGTTTTCCCTTATCTCTCTCAAATGTTGCTGCTTGTCGCCCCCTTCAATACAACAAATTTCTGTGATGTAAGGCATTAATCCTTCTTTATGTGCCCACCATTCCACCAATTTTAGTGGCGCGGCGGAAGAAATTATTACCTTAAGGCTCTCTATTTTGTCGAGAACATTAAGACTTTGAAGAGTTCCTTTGACGCCGGCAATGGTTTCCACTTTTGGACCTACCACGGCAATCAAATTTGCATCAAATTCATCGGCGCAAGCATTAATTAATCTTTCGTCTGCTTGCGAAAAAACCATTTTCAGGGCAACCCTGAAGGGAAATTGCCGAAAGATTACCATTTTTTCTTTTAGCTCATCTTTTGTAAGGACTACTCCCAAATGCTTTTTAAGGCAACTGAGAGCGAAAACGATAACGGGAGACATGGCACCAGCCAAAACCCCAGCCCAGTCTGTAACAATAACTGTTTTTTTCATTCTTTTCACTCCTACCCTTTACGAGCAGGAATTTGATTAGTATTTTTCATAACCAAATTTCTGCTCATAAAGTTAAATTTTAAAAGAGCAATTTTGTTCTCCGGCCTACCTGCGAGCGTTAGGATTAAACAAGAAAACCTGTCAATTCTAACATTAGGTCACCCGGACTAAAGGAGGGATTGTCCGGATGTTACCACTCGCAGATAGACCGGAAAACAAAACCTTTTCCATTAACTGTTTATAGTATAATATGTAATTTTAATTTTGTCAAGGTAATATGGTTTTTAAAATTAACGGTGTTCTAAACCACAATTACCCTTGCCAATTTGTAAATAACGGGTAAAGTAAGAAACTTAGAAGAGAATATTTTCATACCAAACCAATGAATTTAGTAATTGTCGAAAGCCCGACAAAAGCAAACACAATTGGAAAATTTTTAGGATCTAAGTATAAAGTGCTGTCTTCCTACGGACATATCCGCGATTTGCCTGCGAGTAGTTTTGGTATTGATATTGAAAAAAACTTCAAACCAAAATATGTTATTCCTCCCAAATCAAAAAAGGTAATCGGCGCCCTAAAGAAAGAGTCTCAAAAAGCTTCCCTGACTATTCTTGCCACTGACGAAGACCGGGAAGGAGAAGCTATTTCCTGGCATTTGGCCCAAGCTTTGGACTTAAACGGAGAAAAAGGATACCAAAGAATAGTTTTTCATGAAATCACCAAGGAAGCAATTAACGAGGCGCTTAAAAATCCCAGAAAAATTGACCTTAACTTGGTGGATGCCCAGCAAGCCAGAAGAATTTTGGATAGGATTGTGGGCTACAAACTTTCTCCTTTCTTGTGGAAAAAGGTGGCCCGGGGACTGTCGGCCGGACGGGTCCAGTCAATAGCCGTAAGGCTGGTGGTGGAACGGGAAAGAGAAATTCAAAAATTTATTCCCCAGGAATACTGGTCTATCGAAGTAAAACTCCAAGAAGAAAAAACCAAAAAAGAGTTTTTGGCTTCCTTGATTAAAAAAGACAATAAAATCTTAGACAAGCTGGAAATAAAAAACAAGAATGAAGCAGATAAGATTGTTAAAGACTTGAAAGGGGCTGAATACCGGGTGCTGGATATTGAAAAGAAAGAAATTAAAAGGAATCCCCTTCCTCCCTTTACCACCAGCAGCTTGCAGCAGGAAGCCTGGAGAAGATTCAAATTTCCCGCCAGGTTTACCATGCATTTGGCCCAAGGGCTTTATGAAAAGGGTTTGATAACCTACCATCGAACCGACTCTTTTAATCTTTCTGACTTATCCCTTTTTGCCGCTAAAAAATTTATTCAAGAAAATTACGGAGAAAAATACTGGGCAGGATATTTGAGAAGGTTTAAAACAAAAACCAAGGGAGCCCAGGAGGCCCACGAAGCAATCAGACCCAGCTATCCCAACAAAACTCCCTCTTCTCTTTTCAAAGCTTCAAAAAAAGCAGAAAAGATAAAAGAAGCTCAATCCAAAATTTACGATTTAATATGGCGGAGATTTATCGCCAGCCAGATGAACCAGGCTGTTTTTGACACAACTGCGGTTGATATTGAAGCAAAAGACTGCCTATTCAGGGCCAACGGACAAACATTAAAATTTGAAGGATTTTTAAAGGTTTATCCCATCAAATTTGAAGAAGCTGACCTGCCTCTTTTGAAAAAAGAAGAAATTTTAAAATTTATTGAATTAATTTCCTCTCAGCATTTTACCCAGCCGCCGGCAAGATACAACGAAGCAACCCTAATCAAGGCCCTGGAAGAAAACGGGATTGGAAGGCCGTCAACCTATGCGCCGATTTTATCCAATATCCAGGATAAAAACTATATTGAAAAAAATGAAGATAAAAGATTTAGACCTACGGAAATCGGAACAGTAGTAAATGATATTTTAGTCGCCCATTTCCCCAAAATCGTTGATATTCAGTTTACCGCCGGAATGGAAGAAGATTTTGACAAGATAGCCGAAGGAAAAAAACAATGGACCAAAGTTATTAAGGAATTTTACCAGCCGTTTGCCAAAAACCTGGAGCAAAAGTATCAGGATGTTTCCAAGCAGGATATAACCGAAAAACCAACTGAAAAAATCTGTCCCAAATGCAAAGCCCCCCTTCTTATACGTTTAGGCAAATACGGAAAATTCTATGCCTGTTCCAAATTCCCCAAATGCCGCTACACCGAATCATTGGAAAAAAATGTTTTGGGAATAAAATGCCCCAAATGCAAAAAAGGCAAAATTGTTGAAAAAAGAACCAAAAAAAGAACGATATTTTACGGCTGCGACCAGTTTCCCAAGTGTAAATTTGCCCTCTGGGACAAGCCGATAGAAAAGTTCTGCCCAAAATGCAAATCAATTCTAGTTCAAACAAAAAGTGGGCAGATAAAGTGCTCCAACAAGGAGTGTGATTTTAAGATTGAAAAGTAAAAAATTTCTGATAAGATAAAAACATCTTAATCTTGCCTGGGTGGCGGAATTGGTTTACGCTTACGACTCAAAATCGTATGACCGCAAGGTCATGTGGGTTCGACTCCCACCCCAGGCACCATAACCCGCCTCAGCGGTTTTTTATTTGACAATTTATATTAAAAAATGATAAATTCTAATTATCGTCCTTTAAAAGACGATGATGGTGATGCAAATTGAGAGCAGTAACCAAAGGCACTAAATTAAATATTGCTGTGCTCAACGCAGGCAGTATGCTGCTTATTGAGCAAAGTAATAAAAAAGGACAGGGAAAGTACCGATTTGTTAATGGCAGAAAACAAAAAGGTGAAACAGAAAGAGGGGCTGTTTGCAGAATTGTAGAATCCGAGCTCGGCCTTAAAATTACACCGGATCGCCTCCAATTTCTGCCTGACCACAACACTTGGCTCCTAAAAATCGAAAACAAGGAATATGATGCCATACCAAAAAACAAGCGTACTCTTTTAGTGATACCCGAAGGAGTAAGTACGGCTAAGGATGTACGCCTGACTATAAAAAAGGTTGCGGGTTATATTATGACAAAATTGCCCAGCAACAAGATTATTTAAAAAATCCTACCTTAATTTTTTTTGGTAGGATCTTTATTTTTAAACTCTTAATGCTTATTGGTTAAAGAGTTTGAGTTTCGTTGATAATATATTAACAAAATAGGCAGATAGAATTCCCACTATTGCCCCGGCAAGAATGTCTGATGGCCAATGGACTCCGCCATATACTCGAGAGATAGAAATCAAACAGCTGGCAATTAAAAACCAAGTGCCGGCTTTTTTATTATAAAAATATACCATGGTGGACAAACCGAAAAAGAAAGCAGCGTGGCCCGAAGGAAAAGAAGGGCTGGCAGATTGTTTCAAAAGGAAATTTATGTGATTTTCAATAAAAGGCCTGTGTCTGTCCCAGAAAAAGCG
>Ga0315284_10008405_pt1 | contig 14742 bp, 12 predicted proteins | sample YL17G09_16_MG_FD_203696 | JGI IMG/M metagenome (GOLD analysis project Ga0315284, IMG submission 203696) | Sediment microbial communities from Yellowstone Lake, YNP, Wyoming, USA - YL17G09_16 | ecosystem: Environmental > Aquatic > Freshwater > Lake > Sediment | place: USA: Wyoming | collected... | reverse complement strand
ATGTCACCGGCTTTATCCTCAGGGATTTCGACGGCTGGGGGGTTTTTTTAAGAGGCGGCAATGCTGATATCGTTCTGAGCAGCCTTCAAATCAGCGGCGGCGACTGCGGCGTCCGCCTGACCTATGGCTATTCCGGCGAGGATCCCCTGGAAGGCCCGGTATCCAATGTGACCCTGAAAGACAGCCTGGTCAAGGACGCCCTCTACACGGGCGTCGACGGAACGCCCGGACCCTGCCGGGGCCTAGATTTCATCAACCTGGAGGTTATGGGCTGTGGGCTGAGCCTGGGCTCCGACTATGGCGCGGACGGTATCGCCGTGGAGAGGGGAGAGGATATTCTGGTTGAAGGATGCGCCGTGCATGACAACGCCGGGGATGGAATCGATTTGAACTCGCGGGACCGGGCTGGTTTTGTGCGCGGCATTGTGGTCAGGCGCAACAGGGTGTTCCGCAATCGGTTGAACGGGATCAAGCTGTGGAGCGGGGGAACCATCGAGAACAATCTGGTCTGGGGGCAGGGCAACACGGCCGTCGATATCGGGGCCCACCCTGGAATTTATCGTCTGGCTAATAACACCGTAGCTTACAACATGTGGGACCCCTCCTTCAGCGTCAGAAGCTATTCGCTGGCGGCGGCCTATCCCGACGATTCGTCCGGGGTTTCGGCTTCCGTGGACCTCACCCTCGTCAACAACATCTTTGCTTTCAACACCGGCCCCCAAGTGGGGTCGCCGACGGGCATCTATCTCGGTCCGGGAGTCCGGCTGAGGAAGGAAGGCTGGAACATTTTCTGGAGCCGGGAGGACGGCGAGATCCAGGCTGAATTTGTGACCGGGGATTCCTGGTTCTCGCGGTCGAGAATCTCGGGCGGGGAATGGAGGCTGGCCTCGGGCCGGGGCGAGGGCGACCTCTGCTCCGACCCTTTGTTTTATTCCGGTTGGCCCGACTGCGACCTCAGGCTCCAGAGTTCCAGCCCGGGGATCGACGGGGGGACTGCCGAGGAAGCGCCCGCCGTGGATATCGACTGCATGGCCCGTCCGGCCGGAGGCGGCCCGGATATGGGCGCCCATGAAATGAACTCTGAGCGCGACCCGCAGTGCGCGCCCGGCACCCAGGCCACGAAGACAAAAAGAATTTTCCGCCCAAGATAACAAACTTCATTCTCTTCTTTCTTGCGGTCGCCGGCCGCTTTTGCTAAAATGCTCCTGTTTGTGCTTGGTCTTGGCCGCCGTCCGGCGGAACGGAATCCTGCCTCAAGGTGAGAGATGGCTAACGTCGTGGTGCTCGGGACCCAGTGGGGCGACGAGGGCAAGGGAAAGATCGTCGACCTTCTCACCCCCGCCTTCGACATCATCGCCCGCTATCAAGGCGGCCACAACGCCGGCCACACGGTCAACATCCGGGGCCGGAAGATCGTCCTCCACCTCATCCCCTCCGGTATTCTGCACCCGGGCAAGCTGTGCGTTATCGGCAACGGCGTTGTCCTCTCGCCCAAGGCTTTCCTGGAGGAGGTCGATGCGCTCCGCGAATTCCACATCAAGCCGGCCAACATCGTCATCAGCCAGAACGCCCATCTCATCATGCCCTATCATCCGCTCCTGGAAAAGTGCCAGGAGGAATGCCTGGGGGAGAAAAAGATCGGCACGACCTGCCGGGGCATCGGCCCGGCCTACGAGGACAAGGCCGGCCGGCGTGGCTTGCGGGCCGCCGACCTGCTCGACCTCGGCCGGCTCGAAGACAAGATCCGGGAAAACGTCCGGGAGAAGAACGTCGAGCTGGTGCGCTACGGTCAGGCGCCCCTCGATCCGCAGGCCGTGTTCGAGGAATATGCCGGCTATGCCGGGCGCCTGAAGCCGCATATTGCCGATGTGTCTCTTCTTCTCCACCACAGGATGAGCCGGGGCCAATCCGTCCTGTTCGAGGGTGCTCAGGGCACTCTGCTCGACCTGGATCACGGCACCTACCCCTTCGTCACCTCCTCCAGCTCGACGGCAGGCGGGGTCTGCACCGGACTGGGCATCCCGCCTGGACGGATCGACGCCGTGCTGGGCATCACCAAGGCTTACACCACCCGGGTGGGGAGCGGGCCCTTCCCCACGGAAATTCGTGATGAACGCGGCGAAGTCATCCTCAAGCGAGGCGATGAATTCGGCGCCACCACCGGCCGCCGCCGGCGCTGCGGCTGGTTCGATGCCGTGGCTGTCTCCTACGCCAGTCGTTTGAACGGCGTCACCCGCCTGGCCCTCACCAAACCGGACGTGCTCGATGTGTTTGACAAGATCCCGGTCTGCGTCGGATACACGTATAAAGGGACGCCGCTCCGCAGCTTCCCCGTGGAGAGCAGCGTCCTGGAGAAGGTCGAGCCCCGCTACAAGGATTTTCCCGGCTGGAAAACGCCGCTGGCCGGCGCCGCGGAGTCGGGCCGGCTTCCCCCTCGTTTCAAGGATTACCTGCGCGCCCTGGAGGACCTGGTGGAGGCCAAGGCCTGCTTGGTCTCCACGGGCGGCGAACGCAGGCAGACCGTTGTTCTGCCCGGACTTCTGCGGGGGATGGCCGACCCGGACAAGGTCCTGGCCGGGCTCCGCGGACGGCTGGCCGGCCGATGAACCGCGACTCTTTGAGCTGGATTGAAATCGACCGGGCCGCTTTAGTTCACAACCATCAGGAGTTCCGTCGCCTCATAGGGCCCGGCTGCCGCTTCCTGGCCGTGATCAAGGCCAACGCTTACGGCCACGGCCTGCTGGAGGTCTCCCGGATCCTGACCCGGGAAGGAGTGGACTGGCTGGGCGTCAATTCCCTGGAGGAAGTCGCGGCCCTGCGGAAGGCTGGAATCAAGGCTCGGCTCCTCGTTCTCGGCTATGTGCCCCTGGCGGACCTGGATGAGGCGGTCCGGCTGGGGGCCAGGCTCACCGTTTATAATGAGGAAACGGTTGAACGCTTGGCCCTCATCTGCCGCCGGCGGAAAAAGAAAGCTTTCCTTCACCTGAAGATTGAAACCGGCACTCACCGTCAAGGGCTACGGCCCGAACAAATCCCGCAATTCTTGGGGAAGATTCTCGGCCGCCAAGGATTGGTCCTGGAAGGGCTTTCTTCCCACTTCGCCAACATCGAGGATACGACCGACGCCAGCTACCCCCGCCGCCAGCTCGAGCTTTTCCAGACGGCCAGGCGGGCGGTGGAGAAGGCGGGCGTCCAGGTGCCCTTCACCCATATGTCCTGCACAGCCTCCACCATCCTCTTCCCCGAGACCTATCATGATATGGTCCGGGTGGGCATCGGCCTCTACGGCTACTGGCCCTCCAAAGAAACCTATCTTTCTTGCCGGCTCCAAAAACGCTGCGCGGTCCAGCTTAAGCCCGTCCTGAGCTGGCGGGCCCGGGTGGCCCAGGTCAAGCGCTTGCCGCGCGGCGCATTCATCGGCTACGGTGGAACCTACCGGACTACGCGGCCGACCGCCTTGGCCGTGTTGCCGGTGGGCTACTCCGACGGCTACAGCCGGGCCCTGTCCAACGCCTCTTTCGTCCTCATCCGCGGCCGGCGGGCGCCGGTCCGAGGTCGAGTGGCCATGAATTTTCTACTGGCCGACATCACCGACATCAGCGGTGTGCGGCTGGAGGAGAGGGCCACCCTCATCGGCCGGGACGGACCGGAGACATGCACCGCCGAGCACCTGGCCTCCCTCACCGGCACGATCGCCTACGAAGTCCTGTCCCGCCTCAACCCCTCCCTGCCGCGGATCATCGTCTGAAGAATTTTGTATATGTTTTCCATAGAGAGGGAGCCATGAGGGGAAAACACTTTTTCCTTCTTTTGATGGTGTTGAGCCTTTTTTCTGTCTTATCCTCCCAAGAGGGAGGTTTTAAGGTGGTGGCTAAAACCAAGGAGGGACAGGTCCTTAACCTTTATAAAGCAAGTTTTGCTTTGGTCATCGGCGTATCCGATTATGCTTCCGGCTGGCCTGTTCTTCCCCAGGCTGTCAAGGAGGCCGAGGAGGTGGGAAATTATCTGGCCGAGCGTGGCTTCCTGGTGACCCATCTAAGCAATCCGACCAAAACTCAACTGGTCCTGGCTTTGGACGCGTTTGTCTACGGCCCCGGCCAGGATCCCGATAATTGTCTCATCATTTATTTTGCGGGGCATGGGCACACGGAGAAATCGGGCGATGGTCAGGACAGGGGATACCTGGTGCCTGCCGATGCGCCCCGGCCCCAGAGCGATAAACCCAGGTTCCTGCAAAAAGCCCTGAGCCTGAAGACTGTCGCCGGGTTTGCCCAGAACATGAAAGCCAGACATGCCCTCTTTCTTTTCGACAGCTGTTTTTCCGGGGCGGTCTTTGATGTCCTCCAGGCCGAGCCGGCCGTTCTGGGGGCTGATACGGAAAATCCGGTCCGCCAGTTCCTTACGGCCGGCGGAGCGGATGAGCCGCGTCCCGAGAGGAGCCTATTCAAGGGCCAGCTCCTGGAGGGGCTTAAGGGGGGGGCGGATCTCGACAAAGACGGATATGTCACCGGGACGGAGTTGGCGAAATTCTTGCAGGAAAGGGTGACTGGCCTTTCCCAAAATAGCCAACATCCCCAATATGGCCTGATCCGCGACCCGAATCTCAACCGGGGAGATTTTGTGTTTAGCCAGCCTCAATCCATTCCTCGAGGTGCCGGTCCATCGGTCTACGTAAAGATGAAAACTCATGCCGAGGCATCGTCGACAGGGGGGGAGTCCTCAGCCCCCGTCGATGTCATCCAGGAAGAATGGATCACCGAGGACAGGTATGCTTCCCTCGGCCCTGATCAAGCGTTCATCATTGATTTAAATAAAAACGTGGCTATCTTCGTCAGCCACAAGTCAAAGTCCTATGTGGAAACATCCCTGCCCTTGGACATCAAAAGGATCCTTCCCCCGGATCTGGAAGTCTATGCCGATATGATGCAGTTCGCGGCCTCGGTGACCCCCACCAGTGAGACCATGAAGATCGGACAGTGGAACTGTAAAGCTTACGACATCCGACTGAAGATCATGGCCTTTGAGATGCACATGAAGGTGTGGACCACCACGGAAGTCCCCTTTGATGTCGATGCCTTCAACGCCAAAATATTTCCGAACATCATTGCCCGCCAGATGAGGCTGGATGATCAATCCAGGCAGGAGATGAAGAAAATAAAGGGTTACCAAGTTGCCGCGGAATTGAACGGCAGCATCATGAGCGCCAAGATAAGGACAACGAGCGAGGTCCTGGAGATTTCGAAGAGGAATCCTCCGGCCAATGTTTTTATCCCTCCGGCAGATTACACCAAGAAAGACATGTTGAGCCTGGAGGATGTCTCGCGGCGATAAAATTTTTAAATCCTATTTAATTTATAGGATTTTGTGTCGTATAATAGATCCCTAGGAGGAATCCATGGAACTTACGCCCAAGACGAAACTCAACGACCTTTTGAAAAAATACCCTTTTCTTCTCGAGTCTCTCACCAAGCTGTCGCCCAGCTTCGAGAAGCTCAAGAACCGCGCTTTGCGCAACACCGTCGGCCGGGTGGCCAGCCTCAGCCAAGCGGCCCGCTTGGGCGATGTGCCGCTGGAGAAGCTCCTCCGGGAGATGGCCGGCGAGATCAACCGGGTCCGGAACGAGAGGGTAACGGTCAGCCTGGCCGGGGCCGAAGAGGAGGAGCCCCTGACCCGTGAGGCGCGCCTGGAAATCCTCAAGGACATCATCCGCGACCTTCACCGGGGCGAGGATATGGGCAAGCTCAAGAAGCGGTTCGCCGCCCTCATCAAGGACATCCGCCCGGCCGAGATTTCGGAGATGGAGCAGCGACTGATGCAGGAAGGGATGCCGGCCGAGGAAGTCACCCGTCTGTGCGACGTGCACGTTCAGGTTTTCAAGGAATCGCTCGATACCCAGCCCCTGCCTTCCGCCCTTCCCGGACATCCGCTCCATACCCTCATGGCCGAGAATCGCGCCCTGGAAAACATCGTTTCCCGTGTCGAAGAGCTGCTGGGGCGCTTGGGAAGCCCGGTCCGGGAAGAGAACCTGGCTTCGGTTAAGCCCGAATTGCTGGCCGAGCTGGGGCACCTAGGCCAGCTGGAGAAACATTTCCTGAAGAAGGAAAACCAGCTCTTTCCGATCTTGGAGTCCAAGGGCGTCGGCGGGCCGTCCAAGGTCATGTGGGCCGTGGATAACGACATCCGCGCCCATCTCAAGGAAACCATCAAGGCCCTGGAGGTCGGCCGGGCGGAGACGGGGGCCAAGCGGGGAGCTCAAACTTTGATTGAAATCCGGGACATGATCTACAAGGAAGAAAAAATCCTGTTTCCCATGAGCCTGGAGGTTCTTGGCCAGGAAGACTGGGAGCGTGTGAAGCAAGGGGAGGAGGAGATCGGCACCGCCTGGATTTCTCCCGGGACGGGGGGAAAACCTGCCCCGACGGCGGTCTCCGCGCCGCCGGCCAAGCGGCCCTATGAAAAGCCGGTGTCTCGCTTGCCGCTCGACGTCGGCGCCCTGACCCTCGAGCAGGTCAATCTATTGCTCAGGCACCTGCCCGTGGACGTCACCTTGGTGGACGAAGAAGACAAAGTCGTTTTTTACTCGGACACAAAAGACCGAATCTTTCCCAGGAGCCGGGCGATCATCGGCCGCCGTGTCCAGGACTGCCATCCTCCGGCCAGCCTTTCCGTGGTTAACAGGATTCTGGAAGCCTTCCGCGGCGGGACAAGGGATGTCGCCGAGTTCTGGCTTCAGCTCGAGGGCCGGTTCATCCATATCCGCTATTTCGCCGTGCGCGAGGAGGGTGGCGCCTACCGGGGCTGTCTGGAAGTCAGTCAGGACATCACCGGCCTGAAGCGCCTGGAGGGCGAGAGCCGGTTGCTGGACTGGAAATAATGAAAAACGACATCTCCGTTCTCATCGCCGGGGAGGCCGGCGACGGGATCCTGTTCACCGGCAACGTCCTGGCCAGGGCCCTCAAAAGGCACGGCTGGGAAGCCTTGACCTGCCGCGATTTTCCCTCCAACATCCGGGGCGAGCCGTCTTCCACTATCATCCGCGCTTCGCACCGGCCGCTCATGGGCCGTCCCGACCGGGTAGATATCATCCTGGCTTTCGACTGCCAGCGCTGCCGGCAGCTCATCCGCCACATCAAGCCGGGAGGCATCGTCCTGTGCGATGGGGAAGAGGAATCTCCCTGCGGCCAGCACCCCCCGGCCAAATTCTCTTTCTACCGCTTTCATATGAGGAAAGCGGCCCGAGAGAACTTCGGGAACGAGCTGGTCAAGAACATGATCGTCCTGGGCGGGCTGGGCTATCTCTTCGGCCTCGACCGATCACTGCTGGACGGGGTGATCACCGAAATATTCCTGAAGAAAAAAGGCCGGGCCGCGGCGGACACCAACCTTCAGGCCATTGCCCTGGGCTACAAGATAGCCCGAGATCTGGTTCCGGAGGAGAAGAGGCTGGCCATCGAATACAGGCCGAATACAGGCCGTCTTGTTCTGTCCGGCGATGAGGCCATTGCCTTCGGCGCTTTGGCCGCCGGCTGCCGCTTTTTTGCCGCCTACCCCATCTGTCCCGCTTCCGAGATCTGGCAATGGTTGGTCCGGCGTTTCCCCGAATTCCGCGGGCTCGTCGTCCAAACCGAAGATGAGCTGGCCGCCTTGAACATGGCTTTGGGCGCGGCCTACGCCGGAGCTCGGGCCATGACCTCGACTTCGGGTCCGGGCGCATCATTGATGATGGAAGCCTTCAGCCTGGCCGGGATGGCCGAGATTCCGGTGGTCATCGCCCACGTCCAGAGGGTCGGGCCCAGCACCGGAATTCCGACCAAGACCGAGCAGTCCGACATCACCCAGTGGGTTTTCGGCGCACATGGCGAGTTCCCCAGGGTCATTCTGGCCCCCGGCACTCTCCAGGAGTGTTTTGATTTCACCGTAGCGGCCTTCAACCTGGCCGACAGGTATCAGTGCCCGGTGGTGATCCTGACCGAGGAGGACATGGGCCAAAACCTGAGGACGACGCCCGACTTCGACCTGCAACGCGTGGCCGTTGACCGCGGCCTGCTGCTTTCGGAGCAGGACCTGGCCGGCCTTCCGGAGTACAAGAGGTATGCCTTCACTCCGGACGGCATTTCTCCGCGCAGCCTGCCTTCCCAGAAAGGAGGCCTCCATATGGTCGAAGGCAACGAGCATGACGACACAGGCAGCCGCGAGGAGACCGCGGACAACCGCGTTCGGATGATGCAAAAGCGGATGCGCAAACTCGCGGCGGCCGGCCCGGACCTGCCCCCCTGCCGACAGTGGGGGGAGAGACGGCCCTCCCTGGGGCTGATCACGGTCGGATCAGTCCTGGCCGCCGTCCTGGAGGCCAGGAAGGACCTGCAGGCTAAGGGCTTGGAGGCCAAGGTGCTTCAGGTCAGGACCTTATGGCCGTTTCCCGCCCAAGAGGTTTCGGAATTTCTATCGGGCCTGGAGCAGGCTTTTGTCGTAGAGAACAATTTCACCGGCCAACTGCACACTCTGATCCAGAGTCAGGCGGGCCCGACCCTGGCCCTGAAGAAGGTGTTGAATTATTCGGCTCAACCGTTCACCCCGGCCGATATCGTCAAGGCTGTGGTGGGGCAGGGATGAAAAACAAACAGGATTATCAAGTCGGCAAGCCCACTTGGTGCCGCGGCTGCGGACTATTCGGAATCCTGGAGGCTTTGAAACGGGCGGCCTCCGCGCTCAACCTCGAGCCCGAAAACATGGTCATGGTCACCGGCATCGGCTGCCATGGCCGGACGAATTCTTACTTCCGGGCCTATGGATTCCACGGCCTTCACGGCCGGGTTCTCCCCGTGGCCTCCGGCATCAAGCTGGCCAATCCCGGCTTGACCGTGCTGGGGGTCAGCGGCGACGGCGACGCTTATTCCATCGGGATGGGCCATTTCATCCATACCCTGCGGAAGAACATCGGCCTGACTTTGGTGGTGGTGGACAACCGCATCTACGCCCTGACCCAGGGCCAGGCCTCGCCCACGAGCGGCCTGGGCTTTCCGTCAATCTCCACGCCCTTCGGCTCCAAGGAGTATCCCCTGGACGGCTTGAAACTGGCCCTGGCTTCGGGCGGCACGTTCATCAGCCGCGGCTTTTCCGGAGAGGTCGGGCATTTGGCCGGATTGGTGGAGAAGGCCATGAGCCACCGGGGATTCTCGCTGGTTGAGGTGCTCAGCCCCTGCGTCACCCAAAATGCGGTCAACACCTATAATTGGTTCAGGAGCCGCCTGTTGAACGTCGAGGAGGAGCCGGGCTATGACCCCTCCGACCCGGCCAAGGCTTGGTCCCTGCTCAACCGAGAAGACCGTTTGCCCGTCGGTCTGGTCTTCCGTCAGGAGAAAGCCTCTTATGAGGAGATGGCCCTGGAGGGCTTCGACCTCCCCCTGGCCGCGGCGGACCTTCGGCCTGATATGGCCCGGCTCGAAAAAATCATGGAAAAATTCAGATGAAGACTATATATTACTTTTTTAAGGAGTTGCCCGATGAAAGAAAAAATTCAACAGTCCCTGAATAAAATTCGGCCCGGCCTCCAGGCTGACGGCGGCGACGTTGAGCTCGTGGAGGTCACGGACGGCGTGGTCAAGGTAAAGCTGACCGGCGCCTGCGGCGGCTGCCCCATGTCCCAGATGACGCTGAAGATGGGGATCGAGCGCCAGCTCAAGAAAGACGTGCCCGGAATCAAGGAAGTGGTGGCCGTCTGAGGAGCCGGCGCCTGGCCTGCCATGGGCCGGGAGGATCGGGCTTTGGAGCGGGGAAGAGGGTCATGAGAAAAGTCTATTTGGACCATATCGCCGCGACACCCCTTCATCCGCTGGCCCGGGAGTCCATGCTCCCATTCCTTAAGGAGAATTTCGGAAATCCCCAGAGTCTGCACTCTTTCGGCCAGCCGGTGCTGGAGGCGGTCGAGGAGGCCCGCGTTCGGGTGGCCCGCCTGATCAACGCCTCGGCCGAGGAGATTTTCTTCACCGCCAGCGGTTCGGAGGCCAACAACTTTGCGGTCAAGGGCATGGCTTTGGCCCAGCGCGACAAGGGCAAACACCTGGTCGTGTCTGCCATAGAGCACCAGTCCGTCCTGAATTCGGTCAAGAGCCTGGAACGACAGGGCTTTCAAGCGACGCTCGTGCCGGTGAGCCGGGAAGCGCTGGTGGACCCCCAGGATGTGGCCAAAGCCATCACTCCCCAAACGGTCCTTGTTTCGGTCATGTTGGCCAACAGCGAGGTGGGCTCCCTCCAGCCCGCGGCCGAGATCGCCCGCCTCTGCCGCGCCCGGCAGGTGCCTTTTCACACCGACGCTGTGGCCGCTGTGGGCAACATCCCCGTGGACGTCAAGGCCCTGGGGGTGGACGCCCTGAGTCTGGCCGGGGACCAGTTCTACGGCCCCAAGGGCAGTGCCGCCCTGTATGTCAGGAAGGGTGTCCGCCTCCTGCCTTTCATCGATGGCGGCATCCAGGAAGGCGGCCGTCGCGGCGGGACGGAGAACGTGGCCGGCATCGTGGGTTTGGGCACCGCGGCCGAGGCGGCCGCCAACGAGCTCGACCGCCGGGCGGAGAAAGCGCAAGCTTTACGCGACCGACTGATCGAAGAGCTGCCCAGGAGGGTCGAACGCGTGATTTTGACCGGGCATCCCACCCGGCGCTTGCCCTATCACGCCAGCTTCTGCATCGAGTTCATCGAGGGCGAGGCTATGCTGCTTAGCCTGGATATGAAGGGCATTGCCGCTTCTTCCGGGTCGGCCTGCACTTCGCGCGCCCTCAAGGTTTCCCACGTGCTCTTGGCCATGGGCTTGGACCACGCCCTGGCCCAGGGTTCGCTCATTTTCAGCCTCTTGGACAGCACTGAGGCTGAGGACCTGGATTATGTTCTGGAGGTTTTTCCGCCCATTGTCCGGCGGCTGCGGGAGATGTCCCCCCTTTACACCAAGTATCTCGAGGAGAGCCGAAAATGATGTACACCGAAAAGGTCATGGACCATTTCCAGAACCCCCGCAACGTGGGGGTGATCAAGGATGCCGACGGGGTCGGCCAGGTGGGCAACCCGGTCTGCGGGGATATGATGACCTTCTACATCAAGGTCAAGGACGGCCGTCTGGCCGACATCAAATTCCAGACCTTCGGCTGCGGGGCGGCCATCGCCGTCTCCAGCATCGTCAGCGAGATGGCCATGAACCGGACCCTGGAGGAGGCGCTGAAGATCACCAACGAGAAAGTGGCCGAGGAGCTGGGGGGGCTGCCCAAGAACAAGCTGCACTGTTCCAACCTGGGGGCCGACGCCCTGCACAAAGCCATCGAAAACTACACAACCCGTCAGGGCGGCCGTCCGGGGAAGTCCAAGTGCGAGGCCGCGGCCGCGGCCGCGGAGTCCTGCTGCTGCCCCTACTGCGACGGTCCCCTGGAGGGCGGCGAGGGAATCTGCCAGACCTGCAACGTGGAACTGGAGGAGTGCCCGGAGTGCCATAAGGCCACCAGCGCCCAGGAGGAGACCTGCGCTCACTGCGGGAGCAAGCTCCACTAAGGGGTGCCGCCTGTCGGGCGAGGAAGATCAGTCCGCGGATGAAGAGTTGAGGGAGGAACGAAGGTGACCAGGGACGAAGTGCGGGCCCGCCTCGCTGAACTGAAGAAATCGCGGGAGGCCGTCATCCTGGCCCACAACTACCAATACGGAGAGGTCCAGGATATCGCCGATTTCGTGGGCGATTCCCTGGAGCTCAGCCAAAAAGCGGCAAAGGTGGAGGCCGAGGTCATCGTCTTCTGCGGAGTGCATTTCATGGCTGAAACGGCGGCTATCCTGGCGCCGCGCAAGACCGTCCTTCTCCCCGAAGCCGGGGCCGGCTGTCCCATGGCCGACATGATCACCGCCCCGGAGCTGCGCGCCTGGAAGGAACGCTACCCCGGCCGGAAGGTGGTCTGCTACGTCAACACTTCGGCCGAGGTCAAGGCCGAGAGCGACGTGTGCTGCACGTCGGCCAACGCCCTGAGGGTGGTGGAATCCATCCCCGACCCGGAAGTCCTCTTCGTCCCCGACAAAAACCTGGCCGCCTTCGTGGCCCGGGGCACTCGGAAAAAGGTCGTCGCCTGGGACGGGTACTGTTACGTCCACCACCACATCCACCCCGCCGACATTCTGGCCAAGAAGAAACTCCATCCCGAAGCGGAGGTGTGGGCCCATCCTGAATGCCGGCCGGAGGTCATCGACATTGTCGACAAGGCCTTGTCCACCGGCCAGATGATCCGTGAAGCCCGCCAAACCGACAGGCGGGAAGTCATCGTGGCCACCGAGGCCGGGATCACCTACCGGCTGAAAAAGGAGAATCCCGCCAAGGAGTTCTATCCGGCCAAGGACAACTCCCTGTGCGCCAACATGAAGAAAACCACCGTGCCCAAGGTGCTGGCCTCCCTGGAGGACATGAAAACCAGGATCGTCGTTCCCCCGGAGGTGCGGCGTCGGGCGCTGGGGGCCATAGAGAAAATGATTAGTCTATAGGAGGGTCAATATGGATAAAAACGTCGAGGAGAACCTCAAGAGCGCTTTCGCCGGAGAAAGCCAAGCCCACCTGAAATATAAGGCTTTCGCCGATAAAGCGGAAATTGAGAAGCTGCCCAATGTGGCCCGTCTGTTCCGGGCCAGCTCTTTCTCAGAGAAGAGGCATGCGGCCAACCATCTCCGGGCCATGGCCGGAGTGGGGAAGACGGCCGACAACCTGAAAGCGGCCCTGGAAGGCGAGACCTACGAAGTGGCTAAGATGTACCCCGAGTTCATCCGCGTCGCCGAGGAGCAGAAGGAGAAGGAAGCGGTCATGGTGAACCGGGCGGCCATAGAGGCCGAGAAGGTCCATGCCGCGCTTTACCAGAAGGCGATCAAGGGCCTGGACCAGGGCCAGGACCTGGAGGCGACGCCCATCCACGTCTGCAGCGTGTGCGGGTTCACCGTGGATGGCGAAGCGCCCGACAAGTGCCCCGTTTGCGGCGCCCCCAAGCAGAAATTCGTAAAGTTCTAGGGCCATGAAGCTCGACAGCCGCTGGAAACCGCAGGACGTTTTAGCCCTGGCCGTGAAGTCGGAGATCGAGGCGGCGGGCCTTTATGCCGCTCTCCAGGGAAAAGTTCGCAGCCGCCTCCTGGGGCGAAAGCTGGAGTTCTTGATTTTTGAAGAGAAAAAGCACCGCCGCATCCTGGAAAAACTTTATTCCCAAAGGTTTGCCGGCCTGCCCCTCAACCTCCCGCCCACTTCTTTCCTGCCAGCTTCCCTCCAGGTGGCGCCGGAGACTTTGACCGTTCCGCAGCTTTTTCAGACGGCGCTCCAGTCCGAGAAATATTCCGAGGATTTTTACAGGTCGGCGGCCAAGGTCATGAATGATGGAGCCGGCCGCAAGATGCTGGATTATCTGGCCCGGGTAGAGAGGAGCCATTACTTCTTGGTGAAGTCCGAGATCGACCTCCTGGAAAAATTCCCAGATTCCTACAAGGTCGAAGAGGCCGATTTAGGCGAGGACCTTATTCACGTCGGCCCTTAAGACCCGCCCACCGGCCTTTCCGGAGACGCCATCGAGCTCCTCCTTGATTGCCCAAGGAGGCTGGGAGGATTAATAGCTATAGGAAAAAGCATAAGGGCGTCTCCGGCTGTTGCGTTGCGGGCGGGCGGGCACTCGCCTTTCCAGGGCTCTTCAACAAATCTTTGTGATATAATCCTGCTCATTCGAGAGCGGGTCTCGACCCGGAGGAGTGGAATGTTCAAGCACAAATGGCGTGTGGCCAAAATCTTCGGCATCAACATCAACATCGACCCGAGTTGGCTGGTCATCTTCCTTCTGTTCACCTGGAGTCTGGGCGGCCACTATTTTCCCCAGAACTATCCCCAATGGTCGAAAGGGCTCGCCTGGGGTTTAGGTTTTCTGACCAGTCTGCTTGTTTTCGTTTCGGTCCTGGTCCATGAGCTGACCCATTCTCTGGTGGCCCGGCAGCAGGGCGACGAGGTATCCGATATCACCCTGTTCCTCCTGGGTGGAGTGGCCCAGATTCGCCAAGAACCGGACAAGCCCCTCAAGGAATTCGGCATGGCCATCGTCGGGCCGCTGTCCAGTTTCATCCTGGCCGCCGTTTTCTTGGGCCTGTCCGTTTTCTTGAGCCAAGTCAGCCAGCCCTTGTCGGCCTCGGCTCTCTACCTGGCCATCATCAACACCGGCCTGGCCGTTTTCAACCTCCTGCCCGGTTTCCCCATGGACGGAGGCCGCGTGCTCCGTTCCATCGTCTGGAAAATCACCGGCGACCTGAAAAAAGCGACCCGCATCGCCTCCCTGGTCGGTCAGGCCATCGCCTTCCTGCTCCTGGCCACCGGCTTCCTTCAGATCCTGCGCGGCCAGTTTTCCGGCCTGTGGCTGATCCTGATCGGCTTGTTCCTCCAGAGCGCGGCCGCCCGCGGCTACGAGCAGGCCGTGGTCCGGAGCCTGCTCCAGGGCGTCAAAGCCAAGGATTTGATGTCCACCGAATTCACCACGATTCCCGCCGGGTTGACCATTCAGGCCCTGGTGGACGATTTCGTCCTGCACCGCAAGGAGCGCGTTTTTCTGGTGATGGACCAGGAGAGCGGTTTGCAGGGGATTATCTGTTTGGAGGATGTCAAGTCCACGCCCAAGGAGAACTGGCCCTGGGCGCGGGTGCGGGACATCATGACGCCCAAAGACAAGCTGGAAGCCGTCAGGCCCGAAACCGACGGCAGCCAGGTCCTGG
>Ga0315284_10008401_pt1 | contig 14747 bp, 25 predicted proteins | sample YL17G09_16_MG_FD_203696 | JGI IMG/M metagenome (GOLD analysis project Ga0315284, IMG submission 203696) | Sediment microbial communities from Yellowstone Lake, YNP, Wyoming, USA - YL17G09_16 | ecosystem: Environmental > Aquatic > Freshwater > Lake > Sediment | place: USA: Wyoming | collected... | reverse complement strand
TTCCTTAGCTGGTTCCTTAGCTGGTTCCTTAGCTGGTTCCTGTCCGGGTATCATCCCCTTCATTTGTGATTGCTGAATCCGTTCAATTCTCTTCATGTGATCTTCTTGTGCTTTAAGATATTCATCGTCATTAAAGCCTAATGCAATAGATGCAGTCTGCTCACCTACTAATCCGTTTATAGCAGCCTGAATAATCATATCGGGATCGCTGGAAGTATAATCACACTCATCAATCTCAATGTAAATTTCTTCGAGTCTTTCTGCGGGGATACGTGAGCCAAGTAGAGTTGTCACAAGGTCCTTAGCTAATTCTTTCTTAGCTTCCCTACCCGGAATAGTAGTGATAAGTTTAGCTAGATTATTAGCTTCTTCGATTCTAGTAATATTGGGAGTTAGATTAAACCGATCGGGATATTTTATATGGGCAATCTTTCTCTTTTTAACATCACGTTCCTCATAGCAAGCCCAATAATCAGCAATCTTTCTCTCTGCTATTTCTAAACAGAAACCAATTTGCGCTAGACCGGACTCCAACCCCTGACCAACCAATTCTTTTACTTCTGCTGAAAATGCGCGTCCAGCTTTGTTAGACACTGCAAGGTGTACAATTTTACGAATATCATCTTCTAACTTCTCTTGAAGCGCTATAGATGCCTGTAGCGGTTCCGGTGATGGATGTATAAATCCAGGTCGTTCGGCTTTTAAATCATATGATCGACCCTGTGTTGGACCAGTCATAATATCTTTGTCGGAGCCCGGTTGGCCACCGATCATTGCCGTCCCATCGGGATTAACATTGTGTTTTAGGTGGTCACCGACCGCGCGTAAATCTTGTTGTTCTGTATAGAACGGATAATTTGCTTTCAAAGCATAAGACACATCACTCGAACCTAAGTTGAGTAGGGCAATTTGATGATGAGCAATATCCTTCATCAAACTTTCACCAATATCAATCAGTACGAATGGTATCCGCGTCAATTGTAATTCGATTGGTGGATCAAGAGTTGGCAGACCAGACATAGGATCAATGGGTTCCGCCGCTGTATTCAAAAATCTAATCATCACATGGCCTGTTCCTGGGTCAAGCCATACTAAGCGAAATCTTTCATAGCTTCCTATAGGAAGTGTTACACCTAGCAAGTTGTCAACATGATAATCTACACCACGGTCACGTAATAAGACTGCTTTAAACTCTGATGGATTGGATGGAGACGAAACAGACCACGATAGAATATCTTCAACTTGGTACACATAAGTATAAGGTCGCATGCCCATAGTGTCTGCTAATGTAGGTCCATTCACTGCTGGCATATCAACATAGACCCCGATTTGACCCATTACTAAAAGGTCAGTAAGGACTTTATTGCCCATGAAATAATTCATAGTGGAACCGCGTAGATCAACACCACCACTTAGACCACTCGCAGCGGTTTGATAAGCAGGGGTTCCTCCACGACGTACACAATCAGACATTCTTTGGAATATAGTATTGCGAATCTCATTTATTGCCGTTTTAGCAAACGACGGGATAGGCGTGATCTGTCTTCGATTGTAGAAGTCCAGGTCCGTTTCACGGATTGTAAATTTATGTAGATGCCTGAATGTAAAATCTACACCACCATAATAACAGTCCCGCCACAACATCCACCAATGCATGTCTCTAAGATAATTTGGATGACGAGCGTCGATTCGTATTTGTTACTAGCTCGTTTGAGCCGGGCTGGTCATTTCTGCCAACCTCTGCATGTCGCCATGCAGACCAGACTATATCATCACCCTTTTCAGGGGCATCGCGTGTAGTCGTTGAGGCGCCCTTTCGGTTGCCTGCTGATTGTCCGCAGCTATCAGATTGTCACGTTTTACGTACTGTAGCATACTCGGGGTTTCCAGCATATAGCGATGTTGTTTCATTACAAGTTACCTTGTAAGGGGACTCTGACGAATCCTTGGAACATTTGGCACAATTTACTCCTTTGTTGTAAATAGTGAATAGCCTCGATAATTAAATTAGAATCATCTTTGAATAAACCAATTGCTCTATTACAGTTACCACATAAAAGACCACGGATTACTCCATTTGTATGGTCATGGTCAATATGCAGTTGTTTATTATACACTCGAAAACAAATTGCACATTTATTATTTTGAATTTCTAGAAGTTTCCTATAATTAATTTCCTTGAAAGAGTTACAAGTAGGAAATTCTTTTAGAAATCGTCTATTAAATTGCTGTAAAGATCGTTTATTAATTATAGTATTAACATTAATTAATTTATAGTTGTCTAAATTTAAAGGTTTCGATTCTAAATAGTTAATTGAATTTTGGAGACTTTGTACTTTATCGTAAAAGAGTCCAAGACCAGTGTTACATGAATGGCAAAGTAAACCTCTAATTTGACCAGTTAGGTGATTATGGTCAATCGAAAAATGTTGTTTATTTCGACCAGGTGCGTCTGTTTTGCAAATTGCACAATGGCATTCTTGTCTAAATAATAGTCTAAAGTACCAAGCAAGGGTAATATTATATTCTTGTCTTAAGTAGTCTTCAAAACGAATTAAAGAACTTTGTCTTCTTTTTTGTTTAGCTTTTTTGCTACGTTCTTTATCGTGCGTTTTACAATAAGATTGCAGTCCCATAATACCTGTGGAATTTTTATAAAAATCTTTCACAGAAAGTTCAAGTCCACAATCTTTGCAAAACTTAGTTATCATATCTTACTTCCAAGCAACAAATCTTACTGGAAGCATGACTACAAATTTCACCAATCGAACCAAAGGCCGTACTAATACCTTCATAGCTTCTCTACGCCGTGCAATCCGAGCCACAACACGGGGCCGTCTAAACCACCACTGTAGAATCGGAAAGTCCCAACCCAAAGTAACTAACACTAATAGCGCCCTAATCCAAAGTCTGACTCTTGGCAATATCATAATTTCTCTCCCATCATAGAAAATTCTCTACATTCTTGTTACTTACATAGGAAGCTGCAATCGGCAATGCTATCTCTGCATAAGTCAGTGCATGCGTAAAATGGTCTGGTCCTGTCTCAACATACTTAGCACGAGGATTCCCAGTCTCATCTTTTTCATAGGTTCTAACCACGTTCTTTATATGTTCTCTGAATTCAAAACTCAAGTCGCGTGGAAGCAAGATTCTTTGATTATGGAAACGACTTAAAGCAGCATCAATCCAGTTTGTTCTATCCACGACTGCAATAGGTGCTCCAAGATCATCTTCAGTTGTCGCAATTTCTTTTCCAGTTACACCGCGTCTGTACCTACATAAAGTTACATAACCAGGAAAACGTCGGGCAAATCTACGGGCTTCATTTATTTCTGGATCAGCATCTATTACACATCCTAATACTTGCCAATCTCGCATTAAAATATCCAACCTAGAAAAATCGTCTCCTAAAATTTTCCCTTCCCACAATAACTTACCAATAGCCGCCACATTTAAATCCCTACCCATTTCATCGAAGAACCACTCCATCACAGTTATATAAAGCCACTTACCTTGGTCTATTCCCATTGTTATTAATCTAGAACCACCTACTGCTGGTCTTGGATCATTCTTTGTATGATTTTTTATACAAGGATCAATCTTTTCATCAGTAACTTGTGCGCCTTCACCGAGATATGGTAGTCCGAGTTTTGAATTATAAAATTCAGTCTCAGCGGCTTCATCTCCGGCCCCCCGAAAATGGGCAACAACAATTTCACCGGGGCTAACTGTGTAGGAATATAATTGGTTGATATAGAAACTTCGATTATCAGAATTGCAGTCAGTTACAGTTGGGACCCATTTTGCACTGGATAATATCTCGGGTTTCTCTGCTTGTTCTATTCGTCCTTTACACTCTTTACACTTTAAATATGATTCTTTGCATCTTGGATCATTTATTGATTCACCAATAATTTCGACACAATCTGGCCATATTAATTCTGTCCACTTGGAGCAATGTGGACATTGAAACATAAAATGTGACTGATCCCCTTGAGTAAATAATTTATGTACTCCATACTTGGGTATTGTAGGTGTACTAACTGCCCATACATTCTTTACTAGTTGACCCGATAAACGTTCCAACGCAAGCCAAATCTGTTTCTGGTCCATCTCGTCCATCTCGTCCAGAATCAAAGTTGATACTGGAATAGATTTCAAGTTGCTGTCGCCCCGACTTCCACGAATGTAAAGGTTGACTCCCCCAGCTTGCTTGAGTCCAATAGTATTTGTATCCGTGAATATTGACTTCAGGTATGGGCTTAACAATAGGGCTGTACTGAATCTTGCCTTCGAGAAATCGCTTGCATTTGTCAGTGTAGGCAGGACATACAGCACATCCCTTTTGAGTACATCGACTGTGTAGAGGGCACGATTTATCGCTATCTCCGTTACACCTGTCTGTGCTGCCTTCATCGTCGTGTTGAATGCTGCTACTGAGTCCGAAATTCCTTTGCACCAGGGGTGATACTTGAAGCCGTAAGGCCCTGGAAACGGCTCTCCCATTATTCGGCGATACTCTGCCCACCTGGAGCAAGTCGTTAGGGTTCGACTTCTCAGCCCCCCGGCTATCGCTTGCTTTAATTCGGTCAGAAGATCGGTATTCATTCATTTTATATTGGAGAGTATTCAGAAGTCTCTTATTAGTCTAACGGTTTTACTACGGTTAGATCGGTTTGTGAGTTCGCCTCCATACTCTCTTGTTTTAGTGTTTTAACTGGCTTAGGCTTGGGTGCCAACCGCTTCGCGTTGTGATATTCTGGCTTGTAGGGGAGCCATTGAGTGCGATCATAACCCCAGATGCCATATACCTTGCCAGCAGTATCCACAGCTTCAACAATTACTAAATAAGTATCATTCGGTACTTCTAATGTAAAATTATAATCAGCCGTCATGGTTGTATGAATATCACCCTTGGGATGATAGACAGTGGCATTAAGTATAGGAGCACCAGTGCGGGGTAATTCAATCTTCATATTAGTCTCCTAAATTATAAAGAACATTGACAAAGACAAAATAAGTTGAACTATTTGTACCCAATGATCCTTAATCCACTGAATAATTGCATCCCAATTAATATTCAATCCTTCTCGACCCATCTCTTTCGATACATGCTCTTCAATCTTTTCTATAGCATTGCAAGTAGTTCCATCCTTGCATTTACGGATGGGATGACGAATAGCATCTATGACAGTTTGATATTGTTCTTCTGTGATAGTTTTATCTCGTCTTGAATGCCTTGCGGCTGCACGAAGGGCAAGTTTTAGTTTCATTTTACCAAATCCTATAATCGAGGGATTTCATTGCTTCACGAATTTTATCTATGGAAACAATTCCATCAAAGCGTTCAATAATTTTATCATTATTTAGAACAATTATAACAGGGGTGGAAGTTATTTGATATTTTTCAGCTAACTTGGAGTTTGCATTAATCTCTTCAATTAAGTAATTTTCTTTTTGTAGTTGTTTTACAACAGTATGCATTTTTACGCAAAGTGCGCAGCCAACACTAGTAAAAAATAAAGCTTTTATCATATTAAGACATTACTGTAGCTAAATACTGAACTCCAATAAATAGACCACTTATAATTATTAAAGTTAAAAGAATACATTTTGCTACTTTTACCATAAATTATGTTCCTCGGGTGCTGGCTCGGGTGCTGGCTCGGGTGCTGGCTCGGGTGCTGGCTTACGTATTCTCTCAATCAAGCGTCTTAATGGTCCATTTCTCTTGTTTGTCGGGGTCGGTTCAGCAGGAGTAACTGGAGCGTCGGGGGTCGGTGTAACTACTGGAGCCGGGGTGACACCTTGGGTGTCTAATACATCATTAATAATCTTAGTCATGTCTCTAATTTTCTGATTTATATCAATTTTTCGTTTTAAACCTATTGCGATAAAAAGTGATCTCCACCAACCGATAAAGGAAAACCAGATTTTTAAGAGTTTAAGTATATTCATTTTAGAAGATAGAATAATCAATTGACTGTGGAGGATAACCGACATAAGAACTTATAGCCACACTATCGTTTTGTTTGACCATGCGATCTATGACTGAGGCATCAGCCCAAAATGACCCTATAGGTTGTTCCAATCGTTTCGGTCCATCAATCCAATCACCCCAAGAATTTATTATTAAACCTCCCGGTCGTTTAGAATTATCGTCTATCCCAGCAAGCAACATTGAATGATTCCAAGGAGCCCGACCAGGAGCTAAAAACCCCTCTGAATCTCGTCCACGTCGTAAACTAAAGCCTACATTAGAGCAGAGAGCAATAGGATAACCATTTGCTACTGCATCTCGGCACTCAGTCCAGGTGCGAACTAGTGAGATTGTTTTTACAGGATGCAGGCGACACAGTGAAAGTAATGGACCTGGGACTCCACTTCGTCCTAATTGATTAGCAACCTGTCCACTGTATCTTGTATAATTAAATTTACCGTCTACATATGCTTGGCGTAACAAAATTCCATAATTTTTAACAAACTCTGCGGCATCTAAACCATCACATCCCTCTCCGTAATATTTTCCCTTTGCTATTTGAACCCGTGCCCCACCATAAATAATTTCTGTAGCAGCCGGTGCAACCCATACCGAAGGGACTAAGCTTTGAAGCATTTGGACACAAGTTAGAACATCAACACCCAATCCAAAAGAATGTGAAACACAATTATGAACAGCATATCCGTTAGCAATAAATGAATGGTCATTTTCAACGTCCAAACAGTAAACAGTTGATTTTTCTACAGTTGAAATTATTTTGGTTTGGATATCAAAAGCTAAACCTAGTTTTGTTTTGTTTTTAATTTTAATAGCAGTTGTAATATTCTTTCCGTGTTCTTTAAATATTATGTCTTGTTCAAGGATACTATACTTAGGGACAATTAATTCCGTATTTAGTTTATTAATACTAACCCACTTAGAATCTCTAGTTATAAATTTATGGTCAGGAGTTGAAGTTATATCAAAAGCAAATCCTTTACAAGCGGTTGTAATTAGTTCACCGGAGTATGGCTTTTTTATTACCCGACTCACACGCTGAGCCCGCCCTAAATGACTTAAAACATAATCACCCACTGTAATGTCTTGAATAGATTTTTGTTTTCCATTAGCCATTGTCACCATAGTATCTTTAATAAAACAATCACCCGTCTCTTGATTATGTGGAACTAGCGGGTGTCCAAGAACTTTTTCCATTGCCTGCCAAAGTAAAACTGTTTTGCCTGCACCGGTCCCGCGAATTTGCTCATTCATTTGGCTTAAGAATGGTTTATCCCCCCCATCTATAAACCTAGTTCTTGATTTGGGTGAATCAATCCAACCACAATATAAGGGTTTGTCTTCATTATAAGCTTCTTTACCAAAGGATAATTCATCGCCGAAACTGGGTAATCCACTTAAGCTTAATCCAGCAGCACTCAATCCAGTTAATTTCAAAAATTCCCGGCGTCCTAAATCCATGATATTAGCCTCCGTAGGTCCTTAATACAGTTGATATTTCAATCCACATAATAGCATGTTGCTCAGCAGTAGTTAATAATCCTGATTCTGATCGAGTTTTCATTTCTGTTTGAAGATTAGTCAAAAATGGCACCCAAACAGCAATTTGTGACCCTAATGCTGTACGATTAGTTGTGGCTGTTTTTGCAATAATATCCTCAGGTGTTGACAGTCCTCCTGGTGCCCTTATTAAATTAGCAACACTCAAGAAGCTATCAGCAAGTTTCACTGCTTCAGTTTTCTTAGTTGGGGAATTAACCATGTCTGCCCAGGAAGTTATTTTAGCTGCTAATGGACTGGATGGAATCACCGGTGTTACTATTATAGGAGTTGGTGTTGATTCGTTTCCTATTTTAACGATTACAGTTTTAACATCTACGGTATCTTTTAAAGCGGCTGCAATAATAAATGTATACTCACCGGGGGTATCTGCACTGAAAACTGCCTTGCGTCCACTTTCATAGATTTCTAAATTCTGGCTGGTGGGGATAACCTTCCACTTAAACATACTGCCACTAGATTTAGAAAGATCAAATCGGATAAGTTGTCCCACTTTGCCTTCTTTAACTACATCTACTATAATCTCTGCACAAGTCTGCGGGTTAAGAGGGTCTACAGGAGTAGACGGGATTTTATTATCCACTAAAACATAGACACCTGGTTGTGCTATAGGAAGTTGACTCTTCGCTAATTTGTATGATCCAATAATCGCTATTGGAAGCACCAAAACCATGACGCCTACTAAAAATTTATTTATCATAAGATTCTCTCTAGTCTAAGTATTTTCCCCACGGGGGAGGCTCACCCAAGTCCGCCTCCCCCGTGGCCTTACTATTTCTTACTTCTTTTTTGTCATCTTTTTAAACGTGCGAGCTAGTGCAATTCTCTTTTTTGTTTGCGGGCTTGGATTCTTACCTGGGCTAGCCATAAAGGCGCTGAGACTCTTCCCTGCCTTTTTCGCCTGTTCTGTAAGAGCACCCTTCTTTATATTAGCTTTTTGAATCCACTTCTTATCTGCCATTCTTTTCTCCCTTGCTAAATTACGAAATCGGTACACCAGAAACTAGGCGTAATATAACATTCAATACACCTACTGCTGATACAAATGCGGCAGCAACGGCAGGATTCGCAGCAATCAGGCTACTGCCTCCGAGATAACCAAGAATTCCAACAGTTGTGGTCAATAAATTTATCCAAACCGTTTTACTGAGGTACCAAGGCTTTGCAACAACGGGAACAACAACTTCATCTACCATAATAAAATCTCCAATTAAATCTGAGAAAGGGAACTAAAAAGTTTACTACTAATTGAGTCTATAAGAGTTTCATAGTTAGTCAACCCTTTTAGTTCACTAATTAGTATATTAACAAACTTGTTGCTAATAAGCAAAAGTGTAGATTTAGTTAAAAGACTGCCAAGCTTTTGTTCTAGTTTATGCGCACTTTGAACTAGTTTAGAGATAGTGAGGAGTTGAGAGTTGAGAGTTCCACACGCCGCGAGGAAGTCGGAATCAGTTTGAATTAAATTCAACCGTTCCTCAAGAAGCATTCTAGCAATAGCAATTTCTTCCCGCAGATGCTTGGCGTCATTATGTTCACACAATGCTAATAGGCGTCTTTGATAATCACTATTTTGAAACCGGTATAAATGTCCGCTATTTTCAACAACTGTTTTTAAACAATTACTTGGATTTTCAAGACCGGCGTTTCCCACGGCCAAAATTATCTGCCCACTGATTCTTTCAATTATTGCATCACAATCTGGAATATTTTTCAATTCTTCAATAAGAATTGTAATAAATTCACTCCCAAATGCCAATAAAGTAGGTTTTGCGAGTAGTGTATCAAGATTTTGTTCAAGTGTATATAGGGATTCGGTCAGGTCTTTGGACGTTAATAGCAACGAATTTAGAGTACCATAAGCCGCTAAAAGGTCTGGCCGGTCAGTCCTGAGATTTATCTGTCGTTCGATCAACATTCTAATGATTGCTACTTCACCACGTAAGCTGCGGCAAGCATCATGCTGTGTTAATTCAGTTAGGCGACTTCGATCCTCGGCTTTTAAAAAATAGTACAAGCGGAAGTCTTGACGTTTTGCTAAATCCTTACCACCGTTGTGTATGATGCAAAAACTACTCCCCGGCTGAGCGTCTTTAGGACACTGGCCGTTGGAACCAACACCTTGACAACGATTTTGACGGTCTGGATTTAACATAAAGACTCCTCTATATATACTTATGACGGCATTTTTGACCTGTTTACGGGAAAATTCTGGAAATTTTTCCAGATTTTCTTGACTTTGGCCCCACGTATGCTATAATTAAAGTATAGAGGAAATAAGTTTATGTATTATTTATCTTTTCGTGGACCGTCATTTTCTAAATTATGGGACGAATATGTAAAATTAAAAGCCCTTATTCGACGTAACACTATAAACCGTATAGCGTTACAAAGCATGAATTTCGAGGAAGTTCATTATCTTGATTTTGACCGAGGGCATCAGAAACAGGATGGTACCTGGCTCCCAATAAAAGATTATGATTATTTATACAAGCTAGCCTGTCAAAAAGCAATTGATAAAATTAACATACAGGGGGGTTGTGAGTGGCTTTTAGGACTCGGTATGGTGATTTTTTGCATCATTTTAAGGTTTTTACTGTGATTTTTGATTGGCATGGAATTTGCTGAATAAGATTTATATGTCACGAGTTACTAAAAACTTCCGATTAGCACGCCAAGCCGCTCTACATGGGGATGACAAAGGTGTTCGCCGCCAGTACCGTCTCGGAGCAGTAGGTCTACGTTCTGACGGTACTACGGTCACTTCTAATAATCTGCCTTGTCAGCATCCCAACAAACACTCTCATGCTGAAGCCAGACTCACTCGTAAACTTGATTGGGGGTCGGAAGTTTATGTTGTTCGTATAACTATGGGTAAGGCCCTTTTAGCTAATGCCCGTCCCTGCCCTAATTGTCAACAACTAATGAAACTACGTGGGGTTAAGCGAGTTTATTATTCTATAAGTGAACGTGAATGGGGATGTATTAAATTATAATAACTAACAAAGAAGCTTGGGACAAGATTCCATCGGGAAGTATTATTAGATTCTCTGATGGTTTGGAAGTAATTAAAATGCAAGAAGATGCTTATGACGGAATTACAGATAATTGGGTTACAGTAATTAAAGGGATCAATGCTGGTCATTTTCTTCATGTTAATTGTTTAATCTTATCATATGAACCTTTTTCAAATCAATTTTACAAGGTAGAACAATGAATTTTCTTTTAATGGCAGCTTTAGTTTGTGTAACTCCGTATTATTCAGGGTCATACTTTGGTTCTGGCCCATCGAGTCCTTACTTTTCAGCAATAGATAAAGGATATAAATTATATGTCCCACCCGACCGTCCACAAAAGCCACCAATACAGAAGAATCGTGTTATGATTACTGTTAGAAGTATGTATAATACTTTCTATACTCTTGGTATTTGTGTTAAAAGTGCAAACGGTCAATCATTAATTATTACTGATTTTGATACCGCTAACAAAGGAAATAAGTATCTTGTAGACGATAATTATGCAACCTTGGTTTCTACTAACAATATATTTTCAGTATTAATAGTAGACACTGTGTATCCTGTTGTTGCAAAGAATTTTTATAAATTCCGAGTTAATGAACTCAAAGAATGGCCACACTTAGGAGATTAATATGATTGAAAAAGCTATCGTATATATTAGAAACTCTGCCGATCTTTTACTTGCTGCCAGTGAAGAACTACGAGAGTCAGCAAGGGATTGTGGTAAATTTATATCACAAAGTCTTTTAGATGAAGCGGAAGAAGCTGAGAAGCTGGCGTCTTTAATTCGTGCTAATAGTTGGGGGAATCATTTACAAAAAATGGCCAAGAGAACAAAAAAATGAATCTTGAAGAATTAGTAAATGCAGGTGTAATTTGGCTAAGCCAATGTCGTTATGGTCAAATGTTTTATTTAACTACTGATCAATATATTGGTAAGGCTTTGAATTTATACGGTGAATTCTCTGAAGGTGAAGTCGAATTATTCAGACGCCTCATTAAGCCAGATTGGACTGTTCTTGATATTGGAGCTAATATGGGGGCTCATACTGTAGCTTTAGCCAATCTTGCTAAATGCGTGCATTCATTCGAGCCACAGAACATTTTATTCAAGATACTGGAGAGTAATGTTAAAGTAAATAATCTACCTAATATTTTTACTTATAAAGCGGGGGTAGGTAGTAAATTAGAAACTATCCTGATTCCAGAACTTGACTATTCAAAGCCCGGAAACTTTGGTGCAACATCACTAGGCACTGGCTTGAATGTTGTACCGCTACTTACACTTGATATGTTGAATCTTGATTGTCAGTTTATAAAAATTGATGTTGAAGGAATGGAGTTAGAAGTTATCAAAGGTGCAATGAATACTATCAGCCTGTGTCGGCCGATTTTGTATGTGGAAAATGATCGAGATGATCGTTCGGTGGCATTACTCCAACAATTATTAGACTTGGATTATCGAGTTTACTGGCATTTGCCACCTTATTATAATCCTGATAATTATTTAAAGAATCCACAAAATATTTATGGAAATACAATTTCAGTGAATTTAATCTGTTTGCCAAGAGAACAGGAACAAAATGAAGTATTTGAAGCAACTAATACTAATGATAGTTGGAGGAATTATGTATAAATACCTTTGATCTACCTAAAAACCATATTCCTGAGCTATTTTACAACTATTTAAGGGATTCACGATGAGTAAACAATTTGGAATAGAGAGACCGTTCATACGAAATTGGAAACAAAGATTGTGGTATGTCACTAAAGCTGCCCGAGATTTGGCAGTTAAACATTTTGGTGGTAAGAAAATAGCAAGGGAGAAGCCTGACCGGTATGAAAAGACCTAGAATTAAATTCTGGTCACAACGAAGTGACGTGGATTGTGCTCCGGTTGCTATACTCAATGCACTTCGCTGGTTGGGTTATGATGTTTCCTTTAGAAAACATTATAAGCAATTGTGTATTGAATGTGGCCAAGATAAAACAGGAACTAAGCATAGTGCAATCGGGAAATTATTAAAAACTGTAGATGGATTAAAAGTAACCCGACCCAGGAAAATGACAATTTCAAGATTTGAGAATTTTCTTAATGGGCGGAAAACAGCAATTGTATTTTCGTTTCGGGTTGGTCGAGGAATTGGTCACTGTTGTCTTGTAGTTAAAATGCACGGTCAATTAAGTTTTGTTAATATGTGTCACGATGAATTAAGTATTGCGGATGCAGATTTAAATAAATTATTTAAACATAGTATAGGTTTTCCTTCATTTTGGTTTTTGGAGAAAGTATGAGAATTAGATTTACAAATATTCCTAGTGCCCCGGATGGAACTACCGGATTTATTGAATTAGAAAATAACATCGGCAAAAGTGTTAGAGGTACCTGGATTAATGATGGTAATGACGTTTTACTTCTTATACCTAATGAGGAAACTGACTTGCTTCATGCTAACTTAGACAAACTGTGGAAAGCACTTGGTATTAAAACATATAAAGAAGCAAATGGTAAGGATGTATTCACTTTGGTTGCTGAGCGTATTGCAGATTTGGAAGATGAAATTTATTATTTGAAAGAGTCACTCAATGGAGTATAAATTTTCTTTTACCAACCCACTGCCCCTGGACGCGTCAATATATAATTTAGAAACCAGAGAATTCATAGTGCATGGTATGCCAATTGACGAGCAAATGGTGATTTTAATTGGCAAGTATCCCGAGACTTTGTATAAGGAAGCTTTTACCCGCTGGATCAGTAAATATTTTAATTTTATTATGAGGAGATTTAATGAAACTTTATAAACCGTTTGCAAAACATCTTCTGAGTGAGTTGGCAATGCGATATGATCGTCTTCTTACCGTGCTTCCTGATACTACTGTTACAAGTGAATATGTAGATTGTAGTGCATCAGATTTACGTATGGCTATAGATGATTTTAAAACTATTCTTACTGAATTAAGGAGATTAAGATGAAAGTAGGTGACGTGGGGTGTTACCCCTTGCTTATTCAGATAACCAGCAGAAGAGATTTCTCGTTTGAATAATGAGTCGGTGGTGGCGGTTCAAGTAGCAGCAAATTGCCCCTTGCCGCGTCAAGAGATTGATTTATGAAAAAATTATCAAAAACAGAGATTATTAAAATTGTTTTGCAATCTGATTGTGCTTTTCAACCTGACACTGTGTATCGTCGAATGCAGCGACAAGGGATGACACTCGAAGAAGCAATGACTCTACCAGCAAGAGCCAGAGTTGCTACAAAACGATTTTATGTATACTATCTGCTGGAAGCTGGGATTGTATTTTATGTTGGCAGCGGTCAAGGTGATCGTGCCTATCGTCACTGGGTTAAACCATATATTGATGCCGAGACTAAAGTTGCTAAATGGATTAAGACAACGCTACCTGAAAAACCTACTGTGCAGATTGTCAAAGATAATCTAAGTGAACAAGATGCCTGCGAGTTGGAGTGTACTTTAATTCGAGACTTGAATCCTGCTTGTAATTATATTGGCAGCATGAAATATGAAATATGGGGTGAGAAGTTTGCTTCATTAAAAGAAGTTGCAAATGACCCTCGCTGCAAATGTAGTTGGCCCTTGTTAAAAAAACGTATGAATTGGGGTTGGGGTTTAGAAGAAAGTGTTGGCCCCTTACGGCATCAAGCTACTAATCCGTATCAAAACCGGGGACCTGATGGTAAATTTGCGCCCTAAACCTATTTTTGACAGATATAGCTGTCAGAATGGGCCCGCCCAGTATCCCTCTTGCACAGAAGATTCGATACAGACAATCTGACCCTCCCGGTCGGCACAACCGATTATACCAGCTATCGGGGTCAATAGATGATAGGATAAGTAGGATAAATAGAATAAATATAACATGCTCCACTGCTCCGCTGCTCCACTGCTCCGCTACTCCGCTACTCCACTGCTCCACTGCTCCACTGCTCCACTACTCCGCTACTCCGCTGTTCCACTGCTCCACTGCTCCGCTGCTCCACTGCTCCACTACTCCGCTACTCCGCTACTCCGCTGTTCCACTGCTCCACTGCTCCACTGCTCCGCTACTCCACTGCTCCACTGCTCCACTGCTCCACTGCTCCACTGCTCCACTACTCCGCCGCTCCACTGCTCCACTACTCCGCCGCTCCGCCGCCTTGACCTTCGCT
>Ga0315284_10008400_pt1 | contig 14747 bp, 12 predicted proteins | sample YL17G09_16_MG_FD_203696 | JGI IMG/M metagenome (GOLD analysis project Ga0315284, IMG submission 203696) | Sediment microbial communities from Yellowstone Lake, YNP, Wyoming, USA - YL17G09_16 | ecosystem: Environmental > Aquatic > Freshwater > Lake > Sediment | place: USA: Wyoming | collected... | reverse complement strand
TGCTCGTCGCGGGGACCGAACTCGCCGACTCCGCTAGGGCGGATGGCAGCTTCTTCTTCCACAACTTCCCGGCCGGGCCGCGGAACCTGCAGGTGTCCTCTTTCGGCTATCCAACGAAGTCGTTCAGCGTTGAGGCAAAGGGCGGCGAGACGACCGATGTGAATCTGGCATTGGTCGATACATCCAATGTCGGCCGGGTCGAGGGCGCGGTGTCGGATGCCGGGACCGGGTTGCCCGTGTCGGAAGCGCGGGTCGCAGTTGAAGGAACGGGGCTGGGAGCACTGACCGATTCGACCGGTCGCTATGTCATCGAAAACGTACCGGCCGGGATGCGCCGGCTGTTGGTTTCCTGCGTCGGCCGCCGGACCGCGTATACGGTAATCAGGCTCGTGAAGGACTGGAACGTGACCGTGAACCTGCAGTTGCGGAAGCTGGAAGACCCGCCGGGGGCGTTGGTGCCGGTGAAGTAGCCTGTCCGCGTGCGGCCCCGCACAGGCAGGCCGGTTCCCATGCCCCGGCCCGCGACTCGACCGGGCTTTCAGATAGTGTAGGCGCCCATGTACATGAGCAGGACCGAGTAGCACATGACGCCGAACGCGGCAACGATGACGGCAAGCGCGACCAAGGTGAAGCAGCCGACCAGATTTCCAGTCACCAGCCGGTTCTTGCGTTTCGCCAGTTCGCGGACGCCGATGACGAAGAGAATTGCCCCGGTGATGACGAAGACGGCTCCGGCCATCATGGCGGAGGTCTGTTCCGGAACGATGGCCAGCAGGCTCCTGACGCAGTAGACCAGCGACGACACGAACACGACCCCGAGCGCAGCGACCAGGGGCCACTTCCAGCGGTCAGGGTCCTTTGCTGACGCACGTACTTCCGGCATCCGTGAATTGCAGTAGAGTACGAGTTGGTCGCGCAGCCGGTGGAGTTCCTCGTCGCGCGCGCTCATGAACGCGCGCGCCTCGGGAGTGTCGTCGCCGTCCCGCATTTTCTGGTCCAGTTCGTCGCGTGCGGCCAGTGCCCGCTGGTACTGGAGTCGGATTTCCATTATCTCGGCGATACGGGTAGGGTTGCCGACCGTGGAGGATTCGACTTCCTCGGTCTTCCATCCGTCGTCGGCGCGCTCGACGAACCGATAGAACCTGCCGTCAGTCGTGACGAAGATGGTGCCGGGAAGAATCCACGTTCCCGGAATCCAAGTCCACGGCTCCGGGTTTGAATAGGGGAAGAAGCGCTCAGGGCGCGACTGCGCCGCGGGGTCGGGAGGAATGGTTCCCATACGCTTCAGGATAGGGAAAGCGAGGGGAATGTCAAACGGAGGGCGAGGGCAGAAGCTAGATGCTAGATGTAAGAAGTCAGAAGTTCCGGATCTGATTCGCGGATGGCGGCGCACCGCGCACGGTCTACGGTACACGGCATACGGTACACGGTCAAAGGGCGAAGATGTCGAGGGTCGCGGCGACCGACCAGTGGAGGATGGCGCCGGGAATGAAGCTGCGGTTCCGCAGGGCGATGATGCCGAGCACGATGCCGGCGACGATTGAGCCGAGGGCCTCGGGAGCCGGCTTGCCGACGTGCATGACCGCAAACGGGATGGTCTGGATTGCGATGGCAGCGGGCCCGCCGACCCTGCGCTCAAGCCCGAACAGCAGGTAGCCGCGGCAGAGGAACTCCCACGCGAACATGCCGACCATCCTCACCGCAAGGCCGAGAAGCAGGCTGCCGGCGCCGAGGCGTTCAAAGGCGAAGAACGGGTACGCGCGCTGGAAGCTGGCTTGGCGGGAAGCGAGAAAGACCAGCGGTAGCATCACCAGATAGAGGAGTCCGACGTCGCGTAGCCAGAGTCCGGGCCGGCCCAGGCTGAAGCCGACCTTTGCCGGCGTCAGCCGCAGCAGGGCGAGGGACAGCAGCGGCAGGACCAGGTAGAACACGCTGCGCCAGAGCAAGCTGACTGCGCCAAACCACCCCGGGCCAAGGGCGGGCAGCCGGGGTCGCCAGTAGTGGGGGAGAAGCGCCGCCACCGCAAAGGTCGCGGCGAGCAGCAGCAGGTCAGGCCCGGCGAAGACGTTTCGGCGCACGTCGTCCCAGAGCCCGCGGAGATAGGCCATGACTAAGGAAAGTACGAAGGACAAAGGACAAAGCAGGGCGGCCGGAGTCCAAATCCCGGAGTTCGACAATCTGCAATCTGCAGTCTGCAATCGTCCACGTGTGAAGATAGGCCGGGTTGGTTCAGTGGTCAAGCCGGGCGAAGCATCCCAAGAACCGGAAATAGTGAGTTAAGAATGGTGAATAGTGAAAGGCGGATTCGAGCTTCACAACTCTCAATTCTCAATTCACTATTCTCCCAGTTGGCGGCTCCGTTCCGGGTTTCGGGCAGCATTGACAAGCCGGGCTGCGGGCTTAAGCTTGCACCCATGTGGAAGCTCGTTGTCCTTTCGGCGCTCGTTCTTTTCGTCGTCGTCGGCTGTCATCGGAACAGCCCGCCGACGGTTCCGTTGCTCGACGGCCCGCAGATGGTCCAGCGCGGCGATTCGGTCCGGCTCCGGGCGTACTCGTTCGACCCGGACTCCGACTCGCTGTCCTACGTCTTTGACTGGGGCGACGGGACCCAGTCGGGGTGGGTCGGGCCGGAACCATCCGGGGCGGACTGCGGCCTGGCGCATTTCTACCCGGACACCGGCGTGTACGGAGCCCGGGCGAAGTCGAAGGACGCGGCCCACGAGACCGGCTGGTCGGATACTTCCTTCATCCACGTCGGCGAGTACGGCCCGTACGTTCCGCACCGGCCGTCCGGGCCGGACACGGTGCCGGTCGGGGACTCCGCGACGTTTGTCACCGCGGCCGGCCATCCGCTCCAGAAGCATGTGGCCTTCCAGTTCGACTGGGGCGACACGGTCGGGGAATGGAGCGAGTTCATCAGGGCGGGCGAGTTCTTCCCGGCGCGACATGCTTTCACACGCGGCGGGATGATGCTGGTGCGGGCGCGGGCCAGGGACACGCTGGAACACGTCTCAGACTGGTCCAAGCCGGAGTCGGTCACGGTGGTTGATACGTTCCGGTTCAAGTAGCCGGATGCCGGGCGTTCTCCGCTTTACAGCCATGGAGCCATTGTTACAATGTCCGTTGACAATTCCCCAGGAGGCAACGTGAAGAGATTCGTGTGGTTCAGCGCCATTGCGCTGGCAATTGCGGCAGTCATGCCGGTATCAGCGACAGACTACACCAGTGTGGTCGAGATGAAGGTCAAGGTGTACGCGACGCCGGAGCAGGTCGCGCGCATCGCGCCCGACGTGCTGGAGTTCTACGGCGTCGGCGAAGGTTGGTTCATTGGCGCGGTGACTCAGCCGACGTACGAGGAACTGGCGCGCGAAGGATTTGAGATTGACGTGCTGGTCGCGGACGTGCGCAAGGCGGCGATGCAGTACGACGGTTTCTTCCACACCTACGCCCAGTTCCGTGACACCTGGGCGATTATCGCACAGAACTTCCCGAGCATCTGCCGGCTCGACACCATCGGCCATTCGGCCAACGGCAACCTGATGCTGGCGATGAAGATTTCGGACAACGTGAACGTGATGGAAGGCGAGCCGCGCATCTGCTTCGACTTCTCGATCCATGGGAACGAGAACAACGGCTGCGAAATCGCCCATTGGGCCCTGCTCCGGATTGTCAACGGGTACGGCTTTGACCCCGACATCACGCGCTGGGTGAACGAGCGGGAAATCTGGCTCATCCCGATGAGCAACCCGGACGGCCTCATCGCGCGCGAGCGCGGGAACGGCCACGGCTATGACTGCAACCGGAACTACGGCATGGGCTGGGATACCGGCTCCAACGGCGGCACCGGGCCGTTCTCGGAGCCCGAGGTCCAGTCATTCTACTTCCTGGCCGAGGACCACCCGATGGCGGCCTGGTCCCAGTACCATTCCGGAACCGAGTCCTCGATGTGGCCTTGGGGCTACACGACCAAGGCGACGATGGACTCGGTAGTCCACGCCTACGAGATGCAGCGCTATGGCTCCATCTGCGGGTACCCGGCGTACCAGATTTCGCGCGGGCTGTATTCGGTGACCGGCGGCTCGACAGACTGGTACTACGGCGCGCGCGGGGCCCTGGGCTACGCTCACGAAGTCAGCGACGGCCAGCCCAGCCCGCCGTCGGAGATAGACACCATCAACGCGCGAAACTGGCGGGCAATGAAAGAGCAGATTGAGCGGGTGATGTGGGGTATCCGGGGCCGGGTGCTGGACTCAGTGTCGGGCACGCCGGTTGACGCGCGCGTGACCGTGTCTCCGCCCAACTGGTTTACCTACACCGACTCGATGGGCTACTATGACAAGAACGTCCACGTCGGCACGTACACGGTCACGGTAGAGGCTAACGGCTACCGGACCAAGACCGTCAGCGGGGTCGTGGTCCCGGCCGACACGTTCGCGGTCGTGAACGTGTCGCTGGCGTCCGACACCGCGGCGCCGGCCTGTGCGTTCAAGGTCATCACCTGCAACATCAAGCAGAGCACGCCCAACACCAACCCGACCTTCCCCAGCTACGCCTTGGGACGGTCCGACAACGTCCGGTTCTCAATCGGCAATCGGGGCTGGGCCAGCTATGACATGGGCGCGAAGACCCCGATTATCAACGGCGCGGGCTCGGACTTCAACGTCATCGAGGGTGACGCGGACCCCGAGGCGTGCAGCGTGTACGTATCCAATGACTGGAACGGGCCGTGGCACTACGTCGGCTTCGGGACCGGCACCCAGGGTTATGACCTGACCGTGGCCGGGATGAGCACGGCGCGGTACGTGCGAATCGCGGACGACGGTAACGGCGGGTCGGGCGCGTACGCGGGATTCGACCTCGACGCGATTGAGGCGGTCGTGGTCAACGCGCCGGCTATCGTGTACCAGGGACAAACGATTGTTGACTCGCCGCCGGGCGGCAACGGCGACGGCAAGCTCGATAAGGGCGAGGATGCGGACCTCGTGGTCGCACTCAAGAACGCCGGGCGCCTCGGCGTGAGCGACCTGACCGTCATTCTGCGGACCTACGACGCCTACGTCTCGGTGCAGGATTCGAACGGAACATACGGCAGCGTGCCGCCGGACTCGACGCGGTCGAACAACGCGGACCGGTTCCACGTTGCGGCCGCCGCGAACACGCCGCAGGAGCACCAGGCGCAGATGCGCCTGTACCTGACCGGCACCGACTACGCGGACAGCGTGCTGTTTACAATCACGGTCGGGGAGATACTCGTGACCGACCCGATTCCGGACGGGCCGCGGACCCCGCCGCTGTACTGGGCATATGACGACGTCGACACGGCCTACCCGCAGCACCCGAACTACTCGTGGGTTGAGATAAACTCGCAGGGGACGCGGCTCACCTACGCGCAGAACGACGACGTCGTTATGGTCAACCTGCCGACCGGGTTCGGCCCGCTGAAGTTCTACGGCCAGCGCTACACCCAGGTGTCGGTGTCGGCCGACGGCTGGATTGCCTGCGGCAACTACACCACGCCCAACTACGACAACACCGGCCTGCCGAGCACGTCGGCGCCGCGCGCAACCGTGTTCGTCAACTGGGACGACCTGTACCCGTCCTCGGGCGGCGGCGGAGCCGGGTACGTCTACTGGTACCACGATACGGCAAATCACCGGTTCATCGTCGAGTACGACAGCGTCGGATACTACTCGGGCACGGAGCGGGATAAGTTTGAGGCCATCTACTATGACACGACCGTGGTCTCGCCCTCGGGCGACAACGTTGTCGTGGTCCAGTACAAGACCGCAGCCGGGTTCACCGGTTCGACCGTGGGCATTCAGGACCCGACCAGTGCCATCGCGATCCAGGACCTCTTTGACGGCGGTCTTGCCCACGGCGCGGCGCCGATCGCCGCGGGCCGGGCAATCAAGTACACGACCAAGGACCCGACCGCAATCGCCGAGCCGGTCTCAAGCGCGATGCCGGATACCCGGCTGACCCTCACGAGCCTCGGCAATCCGAGTCGCGGCCGCGTGGCGTTCTCCTACAACCTGCCGGTTGCCGGGGTCGCGACGCTCGCGGTGTACGACGGGACGGGGCGGCTGGTGAAGGAACTGGCGAGCGGTCCGCGCCGGGCCGGGGCGTACCGGCTGGTTTGGGATGGAACCGACGTCGAAGGCCGGAAGGTCGGCGCCGGAGTGTACCTGATCCGGCTGGTGACGAGCGACAAATCAGTGGTTCAGAAGACCGCAGTTGTGCGATGAGGAAAAGTACTAAGGACAAAGGACTAAGGACAAAGCAAGAAGTCCAAAGTCCAAAGTCCAAAGTCCCGAGTTCGCCAGTCTGCAATCTGCAATCTGCAATCTGCAATGGTCCTCGGAAGTCCTGGGACCACTACTTCATGGACATCGCGCAACTGGTGAGCGAGCGCTCGACCTGTCTTCGGCGCAGGGTCGGCGCGGTGCTGGTGCGCGACAAGCGGATTCTCTGCACCGGGTACAACGGCGCGGCGCACGGCCTGGAACACTGTGACGAAGTCGGCTGCCTGCGCGACAAACTGCATATCCGGCCGGCGGAACGTATCGAAATCTGCCGGGGCATCCACGCCGAGCAGAACGCGCTGGTGCAGGCCGCGGCATTCGGCATCAGCGTTTCCAAGGCGACGCTCTATTGCACGCACGAGCCGTGCATAACCTGCGCGAAGATGCTCCTGAACGCGGGTATCAGGCAGTTCGTGGTGAAGCAGCCGTACCCGGATAAGCTCGGCCGCAAGATGCTGGCCGAGGCGCGCATCAAGGTTCGAAGGCCGAAGTAGGCAGACCCGAAGCCCGGCATGGAACCACAGAGCTCGCAGAGATTGGAGGGGACGGAGCGATTCTCGGCCTTGACCCGACTCTGTGCTCTCCGTGGCCTCGGTGGTTCATTCCATCTCGGTTTCCGGTGTCCGGTTTCGAGCTTGACAGGTGAAGCCGGGGGTTTATACTGGGCGCAGGTTCGGGTAGGCAAGAAGTCAGAACCGGCGGCCGATTGCGGGTGAACGGCCGAACCGCTGAGTCATCTGCGGTCGAGTCCGCCTGAAGGAGGCAGTATGCCTAGACTGTTCGTCATGCTGTTACCGGCGTTGCTCTTTGCCGCCGGCAACCTAACCCCGGTCACGGTCCTGCAGCAGGACGGCGCGGCGCCCACCGGTGCCGCACTCATGACCATCCCGCCGGCGTCAGGCGGCGCGCCGTTCAAGGTCGATATCGGCATAGTTGATACCATCGGCGGCACGACCTACGACTGGTGGGCCAACGGCCCGATATGGAGACAGATCAAGAACTCATCGGCGTACGGAGTGCATGCGGTCTGGATGAACTCGGCCGACATGTCGAACACCACGTTTCCTGACCGCAACATGCGCTACAACTTCTACGACTACGCGACCCGGGCATGGAACTGGGTCGACCCGGACTGGATGCAGTCGGGCGTGAACGTCTTTGCGCATCGCGCCGGCTATGGCAACGTTGACGCCCAGTCGACGGGAGAAGCGATCGTTGGTAGCCACTACACCGGCTCCGGCGGCATAACGCCCAAGGTGGCCAGGGACGCGGCCCCCGGGGCCGGCATCTTCGAGTACGCCGACGGCGAGCCGGTCCTCGGCGTCACCCAGTGGCCGCCGATTTCGGTGGGCCAGGACGGTGCCATCCACATCTTTCCGTGTACCGCCGGCTACGAGTTGAGCTACAGCCACATCGCGGCCGGCAACTGGCCGACCTTCGCGGCCCCGATAACGGGGATTACCCCGAGCCCGGGCTTCCCGACCCACGACGTCGCGGCCTCGAAGCAGTCGGGCAAAGTCGCCCTGGTATGGGAAATCAGCACCGACATCCCCCAGGACGCGTACATGCAGACGTCCACCGACTACGGCGCGAGCTGGACCTCGGCGACGCAGTTCATGCCGCCGGATGCATACGGCGGCGACACGGTCAGTTCGTTCCACATCAGCTCGTTGTTCCCGTACTACGACAACAACGACCGGCTGAACATCGTGGCGAACATTATGCCGTACGTGAGGGACACCGGCTACATCATCCCGTCACAGATCTGGCACTACTGCCCGGACAACGCCCCGCAGTGGAACCGCATCCACGTCGCGGGCTGCGCACCGGCCAACCTGCAGGCGGCAGTCGGCTACAACGCAACGTATGCGTGCCGTCCGAGCATGGGCCAGGACGACGACGGCCACCTGTTCGTCGCCTGGGAGCAGTTTGACTCGGCAAACGTCGAGCCGACTACGTCGCGCCTGCGCGCCGACATCTTCGTGGCGGGCTCGGGCGACAACGGCCTCACCTGGATGCCAGCGGTCAAGCTGACCTCGGCGGGCACCCACTCGATGAGGTTCCCGTCCATCGTGGACCTCGCGGCCGAGGGCGACCCGGACACCTGCTTCATCATCTACGTGGCCGACCAGACTGCGGGTATGTTCGTGATGGCCGAGGGCCCAGCGACGAACAACCCCGTTTTGGTCCACAGGGTTGCCGTCAGCGACCTTGTCGGGTTGGCGGAGAACGGCCGCGGCGTGACGCCGGCCAGGGCCGAGCTCACGGCCACGCCCAACCCGTTCACCGGCCGCACCGGCCTGAGCTACGCCCTGCCGCGAGCGGGCCGGGCGGTGCTTGAGATCTTCGACCTGTCCGGCCGGTCGGTCGCGAGGCCGGTTGACGGGTTCAAACCGGCGGGCCGGTACTCGGCGACGCTGCAGGCAGAGGGTCTCGCGCCCGGCATCTACGTCGCGAGACTCACGTCCGGCGGCTACTGCGCAACGAGCAAGCTCGTACTCACCGACTAGACCGGACCGAACGTTTGCGGCCGCCGGACCACCTGGCCCGGCGGCCGCACTGTTTTACCCCGTCCCGAGATCCCCTGAACCCCAGCTCTGTCCGACAGGGGCCGCTGCGGCCAACCCCCGAACCCGTTCTCTTTCCGTCTCCACGCCCGGCTCAGTGCTTGACAGGCGGAACAGGGGACTTATACTGGCCGGAGGTCAGGGTCAGCAAGAAGTCAGAACCGGCGGCCGATTGCGGGTGAACGGCCGTTTCGCCAAGCTTCCCGTGGTCGAGTCCGCCTGAAGGAGGCAGTATGCTCAGGCTGTTCGTGATACTGTTGCCGGCGCTCGTCTTTGCCGCCGGCAACACAAACCCGGTCACGGTCCTGCCGCAGGAAGGCGCGGTGCCCACCGGTGCCGCACTTGTGATCACTCCGCCGGCTCCCGGCCGGGTCGATGGCGGCATGCCGTTCATCGGCTCGGTCGACACGGTCGGCGGCACGACCTACGACTGGCAGGCCAACGGGCCGTCGCTCCGTTCATTGGTGCTATCGCCGGACTTGGGCGTCCACGTGGGGTGGATGCACTCAACTTCTACGTCCGGCACGACCTTCCCCGACCGCAACATGCGCTACAACTTCTTCGACGACGGCGTCGGTGCCTGGAACTGGATTGACCCGGATTTGATGCAGTCGGGCGTCAACGTGTTCGCCGAGCGGTCCGGATTCGGGAACCTGGCCAACGACCCGGTAACCGGCGTCGCGGTCTTCTCACGGCACTACGGCACCAGCCCGCTCCAATTCGGCGTGGGCGCGGACGTTGCCCCGGGCGCGGGGATATTCGAGTACTGCGCCGGGCCGATGGGCTACCTCTGGGGCGCGATTGACATCGGGGCGAACCGGTGGATCCACGCCGGGTGCATGGATGACCCGGGCCGCCAGAGCCTCTGGTACTTGCGCTGCACGACGTGGTGTTCTTGGTCGACGCCCCAGCAGTGGGACGTGCCGACCTTCCCGACCCAGGGCATCGCCGCCTCGAAGGTCAGCCAGAAGGTAGCGATGGGCTGGGTGATTTCGAACGCGCTCGGCCTGCAGGAGCCGGCCTACTACCGGACATCGGACGACGCCGGCACGACCTGGACTCCGATAACCACGCTCGACTTCCCACCGGCGTTCGGCGGCGACACCGTGACCTCGTTCCATATCAGCTCGATGTTCACGTACTTTGACCGGAAGCGGGACAACCTGCACATCGTCGTCGCCGTGAACGCGATTGTGAACGACACCAACTACGTGCTGCCCGCCGAAATCTGGCACTTCTCCCCGGAGAACACGCCGCAGTGGAGTGAAGTCCACCGGGCCAGCACCCGCAACCTGCTGGCGCCGGTCGGGTACAACGCCATCTACGCGTGCCGCCCGAGCATCGGCGAGGACCGGAGCGGCGGCCTGTACGTGACGTGGGAACAGTTCGATTCGAGCAACTACGAGGTTGGTCCGCCCACCCGCGCGCGCGCCGACATCTTCTACGCGCAGGACAACGGCGACAATGGCATGACGTGGCAGCCGGCGGTGAAGACGACCACACCCGGCACTTGGACCTGCCGCTTCCCGTCGGCGATAGACTACTTCACTGACGATACGTTCCGGATTTCGTACATCGTCGACCTCCACGCCGGCTTCTTCCTGTACAGCGAGGGTGCGGCCACTAACAACCCGGTTATCGTGCAGAAAATCCCGGTGACGGTCGGAATCAACGCGGGCAAGGAGCCGCTCATCACCGCGCTTGCGCTTTCCGCGTCGCCCAACCCGTTCACCGGCCGCGCCGGCTTGAGCTTTGCTCTGCCGCGGCCGGGCCGGGTGGTGCTTGAAATCTTCGACCTGGCCGGCCGGTCGGTCGCAAGACCGGTCGACGGGTTCAAGCCCGCGGGCCGGTACTCGGCCGCGCTGCAGGCAAAGGGTCTTGCGCCCGGCATCTACGTCGCAAGGCTTTCGTCCGGTGGTTTCTGCGTAACGAGAAAGCTCGTACTCACCGACTAGACCGGACCGAACGTTTGCGGCCGCCGGACCACTCGGCCCGGCGGCCGCGCCGATTCACGCCGGCCGTGCAGCTTCAGCATCGTCTCGACCAGACCGACCATCCGGTCATGCCGCGCCGGGCCGGAACGGAGTGGCATCGCCGACAAGCTACGCCTTCCGCCTGAGCGCCTTACGTTTCTTCGATTCGACTGCCTTGATGCTCTCGGCGGTCGGCAGGTTCTCAGGCATCGTGCCGCCCAACTCGCGGATTGTCTGCCGCACCTTCGCGCCGACCTCGTGGTGCGTCCGGCCCGCCTGCTCCTTACCCTTCACTTTGTCGCGCCGCAGCTTCTCTTCGGTCTGCGTGGCGCGAAACAGATTCGCCGCGAGTTCGGTGCTGCCCTTGTGGTTCAGAATCTGCTGTCCCTGCTTCAACCGCTTGCGGGCGTGGATATCTTGAGCGGTCAGGCCGCCGTACAGCCCCATGTAGCCGTGGTTCTGGAATGTCGCATAGTCCATCGGCGCGACCACGCCCGCATCTCTGGCGACGCCGGCCAGCTTCACGTTGTGCAGGGCCAGTTCCCGGCGCAACAACAGGCGGCGGTCATCCTCGGTCGCTGTTTCAGCGAGTTCCTGCCTGCGGGTCTGCACCGCGAAGTAGGTCTGACCCAGCGCCACGATGTCCTTGGCCGGGTCGGCGTTCTGCACTATCAGATAGCAGGCGTAGCGTGAGAGGAAAACGGTGCGAATGGCACGCTGTGCCCCGCTGCCGATGTCGACCATTTCGGTGACGTCAACGAAATGGTCTTCCACCTTCTGCCCGCTGTTGAAACAGGCCAGCCGCGCCTTCTGGATAACCTGCTCGAAGTTCCGGTAGTCCGTGTATCCGAGCACCTGCGCGAACTCGCGGCTCGACCAGAACTCACTGCCGGCAGCATTCCTCCGACGGATCCGCTCAAACGGCGACTCGCGTCCGTTGCCCGGCCTCATCATGTTGTTACTCACCTGCTACCTCCTCAACGTTGCACGACGTACGAATCCGCCGAAGTAACGATGTACGAAGCTCGACCATCTTGTCATGCCTCGCCTTGACACCGCTCAGGAATACTGGAGGCGTCCCTCACGGGTCCCCTTCTCATGCGGACTCCGGTGTATCTACCATGCCGTACACTCCTTTGGGAGCAAGATAGCCTGGGAATGTGTCGACAAGGGCACGACGAACCAGGTAGCAGAAGTGGCATTCATCGACGTATTCTGGCTCGTGCTCCACGTTGTATTGCCTGGCCAGAAGAGCTGGCCCTCCTTCGACCAGTGGAGCGCATATGGGGTGTGAATCCGCCTTGTATTCGCGTACCAGCGTCGAAAGCGGATGCTGCCACATGTTTCCCATGCTCAGGCCCTGACACAAGTGGACATGGCCGTATTGGTCTACGTGAACTCTCGAAGGAGACCGCAGGTCTTCGTACGGACATCGCGTAAGTTCGTGCCAGTGCCTTCGGGGCAGCCCTGTGGTCAGCTTCTCCACCGCTCTTCCTCTGAACATCGCGCTACCGCCTGCTACGGATTTGCCCTTCTCGTGGCTGGGGCCTGGCATTGCCTCCAACAAAGGCTTCTGGACGCAAATCGATGAAGTCGGAATACCGAGCTGCCGTGCGGCAGCCAACGCTCGTTTGGCGGGGTTCTCTTCTTCCTCCCCATAGTGGAACGAATCGTCGCTGATACTGAGGTCGGCTACACCCAGTTCGGCAAGAGGACGAAGCCAAAGCAGCGCATCTTCGTCAGAGACCGCGCCGTACGCATTGGTGACTACGCCGACCTGGAATCCGATACTCCGGGCAAGCCTGATTCCCTCAAGCATTGATGGATAGAACAGGAACGGCTCGCCTCCCTCGAAGTATATCCGGTCCACCGTGCCGATTGCTGTCGCCTCATTGAGCACGTGTCGAATTTGCGGCAACGTGAAAGTGCCCTCTGCGCGGGGGCCTGAGAACAGAAAGCAGTGATCACACTCGAGGTTGCATTTGTATGTCAAAAGAATGTGGATGCTCGTCAGCATGTCTAGTCCCGGTTGTTCTCACATACAGTGATCAGATTGACCCGCACAAGATGCGGGACCTCGATTCCCCGTCCGTGCAACACGCTATTAGTCGACTGGGAATATGCCGACGCTTCCCATATTGCTGGGTCATTTGGCTCCCGTCGCTCTTTCAACGACTCTGATTTCCTCTTCCGTCAACCCGTACAATTCGTACACCAGCGCGTCTATCTGCTTGTCCGTGGCTGCAATCTGGCGCTGGAGGGAGTCCTGCTCGTGCGGCGTCTTGGCCTTGGGCAAATTCATCATCCACCGTCTCTCACATCAGGCTCCCAACGATGTACGAATCCTTCGATGCCACGATGTACGACTCCATCGTCTCGACCAGACCGACCATCTTGTCATGCCGCGCCTTGACATCGCTCAGAAATATGGGAAGTGTCCCTCATTTCCCCGTGTTCGCTCTACAAGTCATCGGTTGGACGCATCGCTAGTTCCTTATCATGACCAGCAGCATCTTGAACGGCGTCACGGCCTTCAGAGCGTGCGGCTTGCCGCCCGGCATGATGACCATATCGCCGGTCTTTGCCGCAATCGGCTTGCCCGCAATCGTGATTTCCGCCGCGCCGTCGAGCAGGTACACCAGCGCGTCAAACGGCGCGGTGTGCTCGCTCAGGCCCTGGCCCGCGTCAAACGCGAACACGGTCACGGTCCCGGTAGGCTTCTTCACGACCTCGCGACTCACGACCGAACCGGCCTGATACTCCACCAGTCCGGCCAGGTTCACCGCCTTCTCGTCGGACTCGGTCGTCATGGTGTCCTATTCCTCGTGCGTGGGCGCGGCCTCGGCACCGTGCTCCACACCGCCCGTGATGTCGTTGTGCAACCTCTCCACGTAGTGCGTGAAGACAACGTACGCTTCCACATACTCGCGGCCGGCCGCGAGACTCTTGTCGGCCTCTTTGGCCGTGGCCGTCACGCGGTCGAACTTCGCACGGATTTCCTTCTCCATCGCGCCCGCCAGCAGCTTGACCACGTCGTCAATCGAGCCCTGTGCCAGCGCCGCGTCGGTCTTGGCGATAATCGGCTCGACCGGCGTTGACTTGAGCCCGGTGTACGGCGCGCCTTCGCCCGCCCGGTGTAGCCGGACCAGGGTCTCGAAGAAGCTCTTGTCCGCGAGTTCCTTTGCGGCCTTGCCCTGCTTGCGCACCGCCAGCGTCTGCTTGAACGCGGCGACCACCTCAGCTTCATTGTCGGGTTTGACCCACTTGAGAACCGGGGTGACGTCGCCCTTGTCCAAGGCGGCCTGTGCGGTCTTTACTACCGGGCCGTCCATCGTGTCGCAATGGGCTACCGCCATTGCCGGAACGAGCAGCAACAGGCTGCCCGACGCCGCCATTAGGGCAGCGATGGTGATGATACTACGGACCTTCATGAGTCCTCCTTTTGTTTACGGCGAGGAATATCGGGAATCGAGTCACTGATTCGACCCCGGCAATGCGGGTTCGGATTCCACCGCAGAACCGCCGGCCCGCCGCGCAAGACCCGACCGGGCCGTCGGCTGTCAGCGGCGTCTTGGCCTTGGGCAAGTCCTTGTGCAGCTTCAGCATCCGCCGTTCTTTCACTTCAGGCTCGTAACGATGTCCGAGTCCTTCGATGCAACGATGTACGACACATGCCGCGCCTTGACATCGCTCAGAAATATGGGAAGTGTCCCGCATTTCCCCTCCGCATTTCCCCCAGAACTCCCGGGCGCGGTCTAGTTCACTAGACACGTCATTGACCATGTTCCCGGAATCCGGTCGGTTTCCGCCCCCACGTAAGGGTCATTCCGTCCCGCAAGAGCCACGGTTCTCCGGGATGCCCGTCGATGTGCTCTGCGAGACGACGCACGCCTTCGTCAAATGCC
>Ga0315284_10008398_pt1 | contig 14749 bp, 14 predicted proteins | sample YL17G09_16_MG_FD_203696 | JGI IMG/M metagenome (GOLD analysis project Ga0315284, IMG submission 203696) | Sediment microbial communities from Yellowstone Lake, YNP, Wyoming, USA - YL17G09_16 | ecosystem: Environmental > Aquatic > Freshwater > Lake > Sediment | place: USA: Wyoming | collected... | reverse complement strand
CCCTGCGCTCGATGCTTTAAGCGCCGGGCGATATGTGTGCACGGACTACTGGAGTTCCCTTGGCGTCTCGACCCCCGGCTTCGGGGTCTCGATCGGTTTCGGCGTCTCCGCCGGCTTCGCAACGGGAACATCAACCGTCAGCTTCACGATGCGCTTCCGGCCTTCCTCGTCCCAGCGCCACTGGACGGTGACGCGCGCGCCCTTGCCGAGCGTCCTCAGAATCCGAACCGCGTCCGGGTCGGGAACCCATCTGCCCTCGACCTGCCTGGAGTGGACGTTGAAAGTGACGGTGCCCGGCTCGTCCTTCGGGCGGATGGTGAGATGGGAAGTGGAGGCGGAAACCACCATTCCGCGGGTAGTCCCCTCGCGCGGACTGAGAATCCCGATGCTGTCAATGCGTCGGCAGCCCCCTTCGCGCTCGTCGAGAGTCCACATCACCTTCACTCGCTCGCCGGATTCCAGCGCGGGAAGCACAGTCCTCGCCGGAAGCGCGGGAGTCCACGACTTCTCGACCAAGACCCAATACGGCACGAAAGACATCGGCTCGCCGGAAGCCGTTCGTATGAAGAGAGTCCATTCCTGGACCGCGATCACCATTCCCTCGGCGGTTCGGCCCTCCGCCGACCACGCGGGCAGCGTCGCTCCACAGACGATGCACATTGTCACCAGCAGAAGTATGACAAGTCTCGACAATGCTTTCATCGCAACCTCCCTGACAATACTACACTCCTGTCTTAGACAGGAGCGACCCATTTACCTCTCAGACGATGCCCCCGTTCCTGATGTTCCGCCTCGCGGACATTGCCCTATGCGCGCTCGTCTGCTAGAATGACGGCGAGAATGCGATCACAAGGAGCCTGAGCCATGGGAAAGTCAATAGCACTCGCGGAGAACGTGAAGAAGTCCGAGAGAAACGCGCCGGTCATCGGAGTCTTCTGCGCGGGAGACCCCAGGATAGATACCGAGAGCCGGCAGAGATGCCGAAACATCGTTCGGATGGCGGCGGACATCCTCGCGGAGAGGGTGAAGCTCCCGGACGGCTCGCCGGTCAAGGTCGTCTACGCGCCGATTCTCGTGGACGGCGAGAAGCAGGCGGACATAGTGGCGAAGCAGTTCCAGGACGCGGGTGTGAGCATCCTCGTCTGCACGCCGGATACGTGGGCGTTCCCCCAGCTCAGCGTGATCTCGCTCCTCCAGCAGTTCCCGAAGGACACGCCGATCAACTTCACGTGCGGGAACAGCGGCCCGAAGCCCGGAGTCGTCTTCGCCCATGCGGTGAACGGCGCGCTCGCTCAGTACGGCAGGCTCTCGCATCTGAATGTCGGCACCTGGCCGGACACCGGCCTCGAACCGAAGATGACGGAGAATACCGCACAGGCGCTCGTGGACTGGGCGTTCGCGGCGGTGAGCACTCAGGCTCTCAAAGGCGCGCGCGTCGTCGTCTTCGGCCATGACTCGATGGGGATGGAGACCGCCCTCGCGCACGTTCTCCCGACCCGCGGGCAGTTCGGCATCGAGATCACGCGGCTCGACATGAAGCTCCTCTCGGACATGCTCGCGAAGAAGTCATATGACGCGAAGGAGCTTCGGGCGTTCCGTGCATTCATTGACAGGCACCTCGGCAAGCGGCTCGAAATCCGAGACGAGGCGGACTCCGAGCGGTTCAACCAGAGCCTCGCGCTCTACCTGATCACGCGCGATCTGCTCGCGGACCTGAACGCGGTGGGCGGCGGGTTCATGAGTCAGCTCGAATGGGGCTCGGACGCGCGGGGGATTCCGCTCCCGGTCGCCGACGCGATGGAGTCGTTCTTCAATTCGACCTTCGATCACAACGGGAAGAAGGTTCCGCTGCCGTTCGCGACCGAAGCGGACGTGCAGGGGCTTCTGACCATGCTCTTCTTCTCCGCGCTGACGGGCGGGAATCCACCGCTCTTCATGGACTTCCGCAAGGTCTGGGAGAAATGGGAGCTCGAGGCGCTCGCCGGGAAGATCGGGATCAAGCTGCCCCAGAACCGGATCTGGGCGGAGAAGGGTCTCGTGGACGGCGATAACTCCGGGAGCGCGTCGCTCGACTGGGCGGCGAAACCCGGCGCGAGCGTCGAGAAGATCATGTCGGGGGTCGGCATGCCGCTCGCGGACGAGGGATACTTCCCGGGGATGGGCAACTCGGTGACGTTCGTCTCGCCCGGCGGCTTGGACGGCATCGCGGGGAGGCTCACGTTCAGCAGCCTTTCGGGCATCTTCAGCATGAGCTGGGACGAGGCGACGACCGCGGAGGTGCCCGCGAAACTCGCGAAGGCGCTCGGCCAGGCGACTACTCCGGCCTGGCCGCACACGTTCGTCGTGCCGAAGTACGCGAGCATGTATGAATACAAACACTATCCGCCGGCGAACCACCTGCACATGGTCCAGGGTCTCAGCCCCGCGCGGCTTGAATACTGGATGGACCTGAACAACGTCCTCTCGCAGGCGCCCTGGTCCGCCCGCCCGAGATTCATCGAAGGCGTTGACCGCCCGCTCCCGCTCCTCTACCTGGCAAACGGAGGAGAGGACACAGCGAAGATGATGCTGGCCAAAGCGTGAACTCTCTTGCTTGACCGTAAGTGCAGCGTAATGGTACAAAGCTGGGAACGACAATGGGCACTTGCATTTATATGCTAAAAGTGGCATAATATGGGTACAAGACCACAAGGCAAATTGCTCTTCTGGGTAGGCCCATCGTTTGAGGACATTCGGATGTTCCCCGATGAAGTCAAGCGTGTGATGGGTTTCGCGCTTCGTAGGGCACAGGACGGTGGAAAGCACGTGGACGCGAAGCCACTCAAAGGCTTTGGTGGTGCCGGCGTCCTTGAGGTAGTGGAAGACCACGATGGTAATGCGTACCGAGCGGTCTACACTGTGAAGTTCGCTGAAGTTGTCTACGTGTTGCATGCCTTTCAGAAGAAATCGACCAAGGGCATAGGCACTCCGCAGCGCGAAATCGAACTCATCAGGGAACGTCTAAAACGTGCAGAAGAGCATTACAGCCAATGGCGTAGGAAACAGGGGTAACGCTATGACCAAAGACATCGCAGTAACCGAGTCAACCGGCAACGTTTTTGCTGATCTTGGTCTGCCTGACGCTGAAGAAGCCCTGGCCAAGGCGGAGATTGCATCCCGAATCTGTGACATAATCGCGCAGCGAAAGCTCACCCAGAACAGAGCTGCTGCCATACTTCGCATTGACCAGCCGAAGGTTTCCGCGCTGATGCGGGGCCGTCTGGAAGGCTTCTCTTCCGAACGGCTCTTCCGGTTTCTGAACGCCCTCGGAAGGGACGTTGAGATAGTCATCAAGCCTAAGAGTCCGGGGACGAAGCGGGGCAAGATACGGGTTCTTACGGGGCAGGCATAAGGTGTGGCACCCGGGATGCACAGGATAGGCAGGATGGGTGGGGGAATCGGACTATCCTGAACATCCTGTTCATCCTTGTTGAAATTCCCGGCGGTTATGTGTTCGCCTTCAGCCACGCGAGGAGGTCTTCGGCTTCCTGAGGGGTGGAGCACCACGTGTCATAGAGGACGCCTTCGGGACGGAGCGCCTTGTGGAACCGCTTGATCTCGTCCGGCGAGCCGCCGAGATAAAGCCCCTTGCCCGCGTTCTGCATCTCCTTCAGCAGGTCCATCCACTCGATCGGCGGGGGATTCCCCGAGCCTGGAACCCACTGGATCGCACGAATCCCCGGAATCGAGAGCACGTCCTTCAGATGCACGAGTGCGTCCGGGCCGTCGTAGTGATAGACCGCGTGATCGAGATATGAGGACTCCTCTTCGAGCGCCGGGAGAATCCACCGCCGGAAGTGCTCCGGGCCGACCATGCACGCGAAGTCGCACTGGAGGACGGCGAACCGGGTCTCCGAGTAGAACGGCAGCCAGCCGATGTATCCGCTCTCGGCCATCCGACCGGCTTTCTCGACTCCCTCCATCGCGGGAGCGAACGCCCGGCGGACACTCTTCATCGCCTCGTCAATCTTCTCCGGCTGGTCGAGGAGGTCCTCGCACAGCCGCTGAGGGCCCCGAAGCGCCGAGAGGGCGTCCATGTTGCTGTGGAGATCCGGCACGCCGGAGATGAACTTCCCCTCGCCGAGCGCCGCGACCTTCGTCTGGAACTCCAGCATCCGATCCCACCAGATTCCGCGCAGACGGTCAATCTCCCGCGCATCGCGATCCCAATCCTCGATCACCGGGACCGACCAGCTCGTGTCTTCCTCGAACGATGAATGTCGGAGGTCGGCGCCGACCCAAGCCGCGAACTGATCCGGCCCGAAGTTGATCTGGAAGAAGGGGATCGCCTCGCCGAGCCAGAGTACGCTCGACGCCCATTCGTCGAATCGGCGAGCGAGCGCGTCCCAATCGCCGAAGCCGTTCAGCGAGGGAGTTCCCGGCGGGCGTTTCTCCGGATCGCGCCACGTCCTAATGCAGATGCACGGCCGGTCAATGATCTCCCCGGCCCAGTATGCGCGCCAGTATCTCTTTGCTTCCTCGAAATCGGGTTTGCAGGCTAAACGCACGACGAACCTCGGCAGAATATGGAGTATTGGAGTGTTGGAGTGATGGAGTACTGGATAATACCACGCCTCCGACTCATTGCCCCATTACTCCACAGGCGAGGCGAACACCTGCATGACTACTTCGCCGGGGGATGATACTCGCGGATCATCTGTACCTCGTTCGTCATCCACCGATCAATATCGTGGTTGACGTATGCCGTCAGCGGGATGTTGATGATCATCGTCAACAGGTAGAGCGCCAGTAGACCCTGCATGGCGAACACACTGCCGGTTCTCAGCCGTGCAAGGAATCCATCGAACCGGCTGCCGACCTCCATGCGCCTGATCCCCGCCATAGCGACGATGAACACCAGCACGACCATGAGAACCTTGAGCGCAAAGGCCAGTATCCGCATCGTTTCGTAGTCCAGACCCGACGACCACGCATTGAACAGGTCATACAACTGCGTGAATACCAGCGCCACCCCAGGCGGAAGCAATGCGAGCAACCAGATGCTCAACCTGCCCGGCCCGGACGGAGTGGTTCCCGGTCCGCGCCTGGACAGCCACGTACTCGATAGCAGCCACAGGATTCCAAACACCAGGCTCAGCACTAGACAGTTGGCGGCCGTGACGAGCAGAGCCATATTGACCAGCAGCAGCCTCATATGCGAGTACAAGTCGGTGCTCTTGAGGAAGAGTATTGCCCGAGTTCGAAAATCCGTGGACCGCTCGATCTCATTCCTGAGCGCCTGCCATTCCGCTGCGCTGAGCGTATCCGGGAACTTCGACTCCAGAGCCGCGAGCAGCTTCGGGAGCGGAAGATCGAGTGTCTTAGTCTTAGAGTAGGTAGTCCCCCGTATCGGCTCGACGAGCGACTTGTAAGATCTGCGCACGGGCATGTCCTGGATGGTGATCGCGAGCAATGAGTCCATTGTCCAGTTGGCATCGTCAAGCATCGCTCCGCCTACCCGGACGAGGTCTGCCATGATCGCCAGCGCCTCGCGGGGCCGGTCATTCTCGGCATCCTGCTTGATGTACCAGTTCGCCATTTGGGCAGCACGGCGGAAGCGAGACAACGCCGGGAAGCGCACGTCCGCGGAGATCGCGGAGACCGCCATCCTCTGAGTCGGGTTGATCCAGTAGAGTGCCGGATCGGACCGGCGACGGCTGTCCCCCAGCATCGCCTGGAGTTCCTCGCGTGTGTAGTCGTGGAACTTCCGTTTCCCCGCTGCGCGGTGTATGGCGGCCAGCGCCTCCGGATCCCTCTTCTGTCCAAAGCGAAGGACCGCTTCGACGAGATCGAAATAGCCGTTATCGGGATCGAGCTTCTTGCCTCTCCCGATAGCCTGCTCGACCATACGCAGTTCAGCCGAATCCGCGTAGGGCTTCCACTGCCTATGCGGTTGCGGAACGGTCTCCGGACGAACGTAACTCGTGAGCGGACCATATGACGCGGCATATCGCAGGAAACTCGCATAGAGTGCGGGCTCGTTCGGATATCCGGCGATCATCTTCCAATAGCCGGTGATGGACTTGGAGTTGGCGGCATCGCGCTGTCCGATCACCAATGCCTGCGCCACATCCCCGGGTGCCTTCGTTTCGACAGGCGGAGGGTTGATCATGTCCATCGGGTACTTAGGGATGAGTCCCAATCTGAGTTGAAAGAGCAGGACGCTCCGGGTATGGGGCAGAATCAGCAATATGCTGATCAGGGCGACTGCCAGTAAGCCGACTGTTCTCTTTCTACGATCCATTGCCTGAGTCCCCTTCTTCCTGGACGTGAGTTGTCATGTCAGCAAGCTGATACTCCCGCATGGGGAAGACGGCGTGTTCGTGCCTGCCGGCCGGCGGGGTTCCCACGAGCGTCACACACCATATGGCGACCAACAGGACGGATGTGAGCACGAAGCTTCCCGCCACCGTAGCCGCGAACGCCCGCCTCGGGGCCGAGATCCATTCGACGAGAGCGCTCATTCGTCCGGGACGCCCGGCAATACACGCGGCAACGAACTCCTCCAAAGGCTTGTTCGACACCGCATCGGCATCCAGAACCTCGCGCAACGCTTTCTCAGCCGCCGCTTCCCAATCCTCAGTCTTCATCTTTCATCAACTCTTTCCAGCGCTCGGCGAACAGCCGTCGAGCTTCGTGGAGTCTGGAGCGCACAGTCCCGACCGGTATCCTGAGGATCTCGGCGATCTCGGCATAGTCCAGCTCCTCCGGTCCCCTGAGCGCGAGTACAACTCTCAGCCGCTCCGGGAGTGATGCCAGGCACTGCCGCACCAGGAGCACGCGTTCGGGGTCAATGCCCTGGTCCGAGATGCACTCCTCATCAAGCTCGACTTCCTCCGGACGAACGCGCACTGAGTGCAGGAGCCTGGCCGATTCGTTCACCACGATCCGATAGAGCCACGAACTGAACCTGCTCGTTCCACGGAAGCCGGACAGATTCCGGTACACCCGGACGAAGGCGTCCTGAACGGCATCTTCTGCATCCGCGCGGTTATGCAGGATTCCGTATGCGATCCGGAGCGCCTTCCGGCGATGGCGTGCGGCGAGGGTGGCGAACGACGTCGCTTCCCCGTGAGCGGCCATTTCGACAAGGGCTTCGTCCGACCGGTCTTCGAGCGTGTGCATGGACACCATCTCGGCCGTTGATGATATCATCCCGAGTGCGCCTCTCACAGTGTATGACCCGGGATGCGTGGGAAAAAGTTCGCAGAGATGGGAAAACAGGTGCAGCCGAGCACGGTGTGCGGACGCCGCGCTCGAAAATCCGAAGCACGAAACTCGAAATTCGAAACAAATCCGAAACCCGAATGACCTAATGCTCGAAACACCCGGTCTCCGAGTTCCGGATTTGCCCTTTCAGTCATTTGGATTTGTTTCGTGCTTCGAATTTCGGATTTCGACTTTCCCCCTAGAAGGGGGCCTCGGGAGTCCACATCCCGGGGACCGGCTGGTTCGCCGCGAAGACCTCGAAGTCCAGGTAGTTCCCGAATGCCTCCCAGATGATGTCCTGAACCTGGCCTCTCGTGATCGCGACGTGATGCGGGAAATATCGAACGAGCACGTCGCGGTAGAGCTTCCGAAGCCCCTTGATGCGCGCCCAGCCGTATGCGCCGAAAGTCTTCGCCTTCGTCGGCTCGATCGTCGCCGGCACGACCACCGCCATGAAACCGCCGTCCGGGTCCTGAGTCGCTCGCAGGAGCGTGACCGGGCCGTCCTGGACCTCGAACTCGTAGAGTCCCCAGGCGTTATCGCGGCCCACGGTATCCGCGATGATCTCGGAGTACCAGAGTCGGGGCTTCGCTTTCGCGAAGCTGGGAGGGAATACTCCACAGTGCCAGAGATTCGCGAGATCGTCGTCCTCGTTGTGCAGGTTATTCCAGTCCGCGAGGGCGGACGGGCCGCCGCCCGCGAGCTTCAGAGCGTGCATGGAGAGAAGTCCGAGCACGTCCGATTCGCACGCGCAGGGGATGCCCGCATCGCCCAACCTGCCCATGGATGAGCAGGAGCAGATGCCGAGATTCCCCTGGAGACTCGTCCAGCATTGAATCGCCAGGCCGTCGAGCTGCTTCTCCTCCGCGAACCCCTTGAGGAACGCCTCGAATCGGGCGATCTTGCTGAGCGCCGCCGGCGGCGCGCCCGAGAGATCGCACTGAGTCGCTATTTCGCCCTGAATCTTTTTGACTTCCGGCGAATCCTCGTCCATCTTCACGACCGCGGCGATCACCTCCGAGAGATCGAGGGTCACGGTCGTCGCGCCGAGCCTCTGAAGCGCCTTCTCGTTCACGCGGCAGGTCCAGAAGCCGTCCGGCCGAGCGCCGATCTGCCCGTATCGCGCGCTTCGGATGCCGTTCACGACGCGGCAGACTCCGGCGAACCAGTGGAGGTCATCGCCGAACGACTTGTCGCTCGGAAAGCAGATCGGCACGCGGGCGACGGTGTACTTCACGCCGATCTGACGGAGCGCCTCGCCGATGGAGAGCAGCCCGCAGAACGCGTCGCGTCTGGGCGTGGCGCGCTTGAGGACTTCCTCCTCCTGGCAGCCGAAGATGAGGATCGGGACGTCCAGCCCGGCCTCCTTGATGGTGAACGCGACCGCCTGCTCATCCCCGAAATTCACGGCGGCGACGATGATCCCCTCCACGTTCTCGTCGCGGAAGAGGCGTCCGGTCTTCTGCGCCTCGTCATACGTTTCGACGCAGCCGAGCTTCGTGAGATTCTCGTCCGGGACGATGATCTCCAGGCCGGCTTTCTGCATCGCGGCGACGGTCTCGTTCCGCATCTGGACGGCAAGCTCGTCGCTGAAGAATCCCCGATTCGCGGGTATAAGTCCGATCTTTGTAGACATAGTGTTCCTCCCTGGCGTTTGTATGCTAGTCTTCACCGAGGATTCGGAACATACCTTCAGGTGTTCCAGCGATCGGCAGCGCAAATCCGCAATCCGAAATCCGCAATCCGAAATGGTTACAGCGCCTTGATCTTTATATTGCGAAACCAGACCTTATGCCCGTGATCCTGGAAGCCGATGTATCCGGAGCGGGGCATATCCTTGTACGCCGTGTTGAACTTATTGCGCGAGCCGTCCGGGTTCTCGTGCGCGGTCGTCCAGCGATCCAGGTTCATGTAGAGGACCCTGCGTCCGTTCATGTCAATGCAGATGAGGTTGTTCCTGCAGGTGAGAACGAGCTTGTTCCATTCGCCGGCGGGCTTGCAGGCCTGCACTCTCGGCGCAAGGCAGTCATAGATCGCGGCGCAGTCGTTCCTCCCCGGCTTGTTGTTCCCATAGGAGTCGAGAATCTGGATCTCGATCCCTCTTTGAACGGGATCGCTCAGATTCGCCCAGCGGAAGAAGACCCCGCTGTTGCAGCCCTTCTCGATCTTGAACTCCAGTGCGAGCTTGAAGTTGCCGTAGGTGTCGTTCGAGGCCAGATAGTGCCCGCCCTTCACGAGGTTTTCGATGCAGCCGTCCTGCACGGCCCAGCCCTTCATGTCGCCGGTTGCCTGCCAGCCGTTGAACGTCTTCCCGTCGAAAAGCAGTCTCCATCCCGCGGCCTTCTCCGCGGGCGTGAGCGCGTTCATCGCCGCTTGAATGGGAGCTGCCGCTATGCAGAGCGCCGCGATGATGAAGCAGATCGTGATGTTTCGCCTTGTCATGAGTCCTCCTTGCTGTTCGCGCGAGGCCTCCACGACGGATGCCGTGCGCAAAGCATTTCACATCCTCAGATTCGACACTCGATTCCGGATTTCCTCAGCGACTTGGATTAGCAGGTAAACGCACGTCCGCCGTCGAAACAGATTCTCGTGGAAGGGTATACTTCGTCCAGCGGATTCGGAGGTTATAGATGAAGCTCGTGAATGAGGTTTTCAAGAGGTCGAAGTACAATCCGCTCATCACGCATCACGATATGCCGTATCTCTGCCAGGCGGTTTTCAATCCCGGCGCGGCGATGATTGAGGGAGAGACCATCCTGCTTCTGAGGGTGGAGGACCTGGAGGGCAAATCGCACCTGACGGTGGCGCGGAGCAAGGACGGCGTGACGGACTGGCGGATCGAGTCGGAGCCGCTCATGTCACCGGCTCAGGAAGCCGGGCCTTATGAGGAATACGGCTGCGAAGACCCCCGGATCACGTACCTCGAAGACCTCGATCAGTGGGTGATCGCGTACACGGCATACTCAGCGTTCGGCTCGGGAGTCGCTCTTGCGACGACGAAAGACTTCCTGACCGCCGGGCGGTCCGGTCTCGTGCTTGCGCCGAACAACAAGGACGCGGCGATATTCCCTCGGAAGATCAAGGATCGCTACTGGATGCTCCATCGCCCGTCGGCGGGCGACATCCAGCATATCTGGCTGAACCAGTCCACGGACCTGACGCATTGGGGGAAGCCGTGGTGCGTCATCATGGAACGGGCTGGGCCGATGTGGGACGGTGTGAAGGTGGGCGCGGGGACCGTGCCGATCGAGACCCCTGAGGGCTGGCTCATTCTCTATCACGGGGTGAAGCAATTCGCTTACGCGTTTACCTACCGCGTCGGAGCTGCGCTGCTGGACCTGGAAGACCCCAGGCGGCTGATCGCGCGACTGCCGTACTGGGTGCTCGGCCCGCACGCGCATTACGAGGTGACGGGCGCGCTGCCGAACGTCGTCTTCCCATGCGGGCACACTCAGGTCGGCGATGAGATTCGGGTCTACTACGGCGCGGCGGATAGCTGCGTCTGCCTCGCGACGGCGCACATCTCCGAGCTGCTCGAGCTCCTGCGGAAGTATCGCACCTGATGGCGAAACGCACTTGGGGGATTCCGGCGCAGTCGGGGTCGGCTACCGGAGCAAGTCACGGAGTTGTTCCGCGTCTATGTTGGCTTCAGCCAGGATGCTCTTGAGCACTTTCGGGTGGAGAATCCTGCCCTCGTGGCACGGGAGTGTTACTCTTCTGCCCTCGGCGTTCTTCAGGATTCGGTGACTGCCGCTTTGACGCGCGAGCCTGAAGCCGAGCTTATCAAGCGCGCGAGCGACGTCAGACGCGGAGACCCTGGGGAGCCTTTCGCTCATACGGCGATCGCCAGCGTGGTGAGACTGACTTGCTCGAACTGGGCGATCTCCTCGCCTGATGACAGTCTATCCTCGACGTGGAGGCGGATGCAGTCCCGGATGTTCGACAGGGCCTCCTCATATGTGCTGCCCTGAGTGCAGCATCCCTGCAGATCGGGACAGATCGCGAAGTACCCGTCTTCGTCTTTCTCAATCACTACCGAGAAACGATATTCCTTCATCGCATGGCCTCCGGAAAAGCAACTCGCGTTACATTATACCACGTCGCGCTCCCCGCGACAGCCGGGATCACGCCTCATCCGTATCGAGCATGACGCGCATCCGGGCATCGTCGCCCAGCATGGAGAAGCAGAACTTCAGTCGCTTGTCCCAGCCGCGCACCATGTCACCGTGCAGCAGTCCTGTGCTCCCCTGGCGGCGGGCGAGGTCGAAGATCATCTCGACCCCCGGCCTGTACTCCTCCAGGTTGAAAGTGATCTCTCGCTCCGGGATCGCCTCCAGCCACATCCGCAGAGTGCCTTTCACTTCATCTTTGTGGAAGCGCGCCGTGTCTATCCAGCCTTCGGGCGAGAGGCCCAATTCGATAGCCTTGTCTCGCAGCTCGTCTTGCCGGTGCTGCGTCCCGAACTCTCTCTTGTACGCTCCCGAGTCCAGAGGCTCGTCCGGAGTGGGCACGTCATCCTCGCCGACGTTCCCCGCCCGAACCACCGGCGCCTCCGCGTAGATCGGCGTCTTCGCTCGAACCGCCAGACCGAGGGCATCGCTCGGTCGCATGTCGAGCGTGAGTTCCTTCTTGCCCTGCTTAAGTTCCACGCTCGCGCGGCACTTCCTCTCGCCCGACAGACGGAGCACTACCCGTGCCAGCTCGATGCCGAACTCGCTCATGACATTGAGCGCGCTGTCCAGCGCCCGGCCCTTCGGCTTCTCCGACGTCCGGCCGGGAATGGTTCCCAGCGTGACGTCGTGCATGTCGTCCAGCCTCATCCAGACGATGATGAACGACTTCTCCGGCTCACGCTCACCGACGCCCATCATGAATCCTCGGTAGTCGCCTTCGTTGCCGACGGTGACGAACCTCCCCTCCTGCACGGGGCAGAGCACAACTCTCTCCAGAACTTCCTGGGCAAAGGTTTCGGGCAGTCTGTTCATTGCATAACCCTCCTCGATCTGGGCGATCAGCATCTCCTTCAGTTTCCGGCGGGCCCGGTGCAGACTCTGCGCCACGGCGTTCTCGGGCATTCCCAGGGATTCGCCTATCTCCCGGTACGACAAGCCCGACAGGTAGTGCAGCGTCACGATAAGCCGGCTCTTCTCCGGCAGGGAGTCCACGGCGTGCCGAATCTCGGCCTGTCGTTCGCGCCGTCTCCAACTCTCATCCGCCGGCGGTATCTCCGCCTCTTCGAGCGGCACCATCTGCCGTCGCCCGCGAAGCCACATCCTGCCCTCGTTCGCGGCGATAGCCTTCAACCATGAGGCGAACCGGTCCGGCTGTTCGAGGCGACTGAGAGAGCGGAATGCCTTGACGAACGCCTCCTGCGCTACATCCTGAGCGTCGGCGAAGTTGCCGACCTGATGATACGCCAGGCCGTAGACCAGTCCCTGGTAGCGGCGAAGAAGCTCCCCGAAGGCAGCGCCGTCTCCGTCCCGGGCATGCTGTACCAGTTCGGCGTCAGTCTCCTGCATCATGATCGCCCATTCACTACGTTGATGCACGGCATTGGGGAAATCTTACGTTTGAGGGGGCCGCGGGGATCACTCCATTGTGATCTCCCGGGCGACTGAGAGCGTTACGGGACCGATGAGGCCCGAGCTGAGAAGGGCTTGGTCCTTCTTCCACATCCGCCAGGTTGTGAAGGTGTAGCGCCCCGCGGGACTCGGTTTGCCTTCCTGCAGCCATTTGGGCCAGGACTTGAGCGTGCCGTTCGGATTGCGGTCGCTGTCATCCGCGAGTTGCTCGTCGCCGATCATCCGGTTCGGCCACAGGTTCGTGACCTTGATCTCGATCTCGTTCCCGGCGGGCCTGAGCGCATTCTTCACATCCACGGTGAACGGCGGCTTCCAGAGAATGCCCAGGTTCTTGCCGTTGAGCTTCACTTCCGCGATCACCTGCACGTCGCCCAGGTCGAGGGACACGGTTCGTCCGCCGGCGAGGAAGCTCTTCGGTAGATCGAAAGTCGAGCGATACGTTGTGGTTCCGGAGAAATACTTCACTCCGGGATCGGGATGCTCGGACAAGGAGATCAGGCGGTCCAGCCTGATCCGCTCCGGCGCGCCCTGGTTCGGCGGGAAGAGCACGTCCCAGGGACCGCTGACCTTTAACGCCGCCGGGAGATCGGAGATGATGATGTCTCGTTTACTCCCACCGGCTCGGATGAGCGTGTACCGGCCCGGCTGCCGGGCGATCAGCGTCAGGCGGGACCCGGAGCTGGTTAGCTCGCAGGGCGGCGAAGACCCCGGCGGCGACGCCAGGTTTACGGTTTCCGGATCGGTGCCCGTGGTGGTAACAGGCTTACCGTCCACTGTATATTCAATGACGAGCGTCTTCACGATCCCGAATGCAGGGTCGTCGCCCGCCGCCATCCTCGCGACTTCGAAGCTGATCTCGCCGCCGTCCGCGATGCGCTGAACCTTGTCCCGCACGTCGCGGGTGCGCTTCGGGTCGTCCAGCACGCCATACATCGCTTTGCCCACGACGATCTTCGGCGCGGGTCTGGCTGCCAGGGAGAGCACCGGCTTGCCGTTGTATTCGACTGCCAATGCCGGATCGCTCTTCGCAGTCTTGCGGAACACGACGAATACCGATCCGCTCGGTTCCAGCGGCAGCATCACGCTGGTGACGCCCGCCTTTTCCTGGAACATCGCGGCCTGTTCGGTGCGACCGGTGTCGGGATACCACAATTCCGGGGACTTGCCGGCAATGCGAAAAGCGGCCATCGCCGTCACGGCATACGGTCGCGGATTGGAGACGAAATAGATCTCCGCGCCGCCCGCGGTCCGGCGGTGGATATAGCGGAGGAATTCGCCGCTGCTGAAGTCGGGGCGCACTCCGGATTGTGCAAGTATCTCCTCGGGCGAGATGCCGCACAGCACGCGGCCCAGGCCGAAGCGGCGCTCCTTGACCTTGACCCCGTCGCAATCACCCCACAACTTATCGCCGAGACGCTTCACCTCTTCGTCGCACTTCGGGTAATCGCTCAGACTCGGCGATCTCAGGGGTCGTGAGCCGACGATGGTTGCGCCGTCCTTCACGAGGTCGCTGATCTTCCGCAGGAGGCGCGGCGTCATGGTCTGCGATGCCGGCAGCACCAGCAGCCGATAACTCATTCCATCCGGCAGCACGATTCGACCATTCTTCACCGACATTCGGTCGAGCACGACTTCGGCGCTGCACTCATCCCAGTCGTAGCCTTTGCGGTCGTGATTATGGAGACCCTGCGGTGGAGCTTCGGGCTGCAGATAGCAGATGTCGGCGACGAACAATCCCTGGCGCAGGAGGAACTGACAGCGAGCGAGGTATCGGTGCCAGGCCGATGACTGATCCCACCACGTCTGAGTGCGCTCGTAATGCTGGCCCCATGGGCCCATTGTCATCCCCGGCGCGCGGTGGACGATCCAGGGCTGCATGGCATAGCGGTGGAAGACGAATCGGTTGATCCCCTCGCAGA
>Ga0315284_10008397_pt1 | contig 14749 bp, 8 predicted proteins | sample YL17G09_16_MG_FD_203696 | JGI IMG/M metagenome (GOLD analysis project Ga0315284, IMG submission 203696) | Sediment microbial communities from Yellowstone Lake, YNP, Wyoming, USA - YL17G09_16 | ecosystem: Environmental > Aquatic > Freshwater > Lake > Sediment | place: USA: Wyoming | collected... | reverse complement strand
TCTCCGCGAACCTGAAGCCGCAGAAATTCCCGCTGAACCCGGCATCCGCTGTCTTGTATTGCAGAAATTGAGCGATGCGAACAAGATCAAACACAGAGAGATGACGTCAGGAGCCAAACTCCAGGGATAAGCTTTAGCTTGTCTGGCCCATTCTCCACTACAGCGCGAGACAAGCTGAAGCTTCTCCCACGCGGGCCCCCCGGAGACTGAGGCATTACGATCTCACTCCGTTCGCTGCCAACTTCCGGTACGAAGACATGCCGCCGGAAATGGTTCAGGATTCTCATCCCCAGTGGGTCAAAGAGGACCTCCGCCTCACCAGGGCCTGGGCCGAGTTTATGCTCCGCCAGCACAAGGCCGGGGGCGACCCGTGAGCAGCGCCTACCGCCTGGCTTCCCACAGGCCACAAGCTACAAGCTACAGGCTACAGGCTACAAGCTACAGGCTACAAGCTACAAGCTACAGGCTACAAGCTCCCGTAGCTCGCCATGTCCACCAGCCCCTCATAGCGCGGCAGCACCTCGGCCGCGAGCTCTGCGGCGGTTTCCGGCAGTGCGTCGAAGGCGCGCTGGATGCGGTCGAACCAGCGCGTCTCCATTTTCGACAGCGTCAGCTTCCCGCCCGCCACCGCCTCGCGGATCAGCTCGATGGCCGCGCGCCCGGCGGCCAGCGTGCGGGCGTAGTCGTCGGCGCTGTGGTCCAGGATGGCGCGCGCGATGCGGATGGTGGCCTCGGGGCCCAGCACCAGGGCCTGGGGACTCGCGTACTGGTCGCTTTCCACCAGCAGGTCGCGCAGCCACGCTGCCTTGCCTTGCCGGGCCGCGGCGTTGAGCAGGCGGCAGTCGTAGGCCAGGATTTCCAGGAACACCTCGGGCGCCTTGGCGGACAGCAGCTTGACGTTCTGCACGGACTCGTTGCTCCAGAGGTCTGCGGCCATCGAGGCGATGTTGCCGACCAGGCTGAGGTGGGCGCAGGCCGCGCTCTTGCCCTCCATGGAAATGGTGCAGCCGGTGATGGCTTTGAGCACCGGCCCTTCGTAGGCGCAGTCCTTGGAGGGCCCGGTGGCGCCGCACTCGTAGGCCACCAGCGACCGCGCCGCGCCCATCGCGCGCACCACCGCCGCCAGCACTTCCGGGAGCATCTTCTGGTGCGCAAGCTGCATGGCGGTGTTGGCGAAGCCGCAGGCCGAGTCGCCTCCGGCGATCTTTCCTTCCGCCGCGGCGGCCGCCACCAGCCCGCCCCACAGCCACTCCATGTCGCGCGCCGCCAGGACGCCGAGGGCGTAAACGATTCCGGGAATGTCCCCATACACCAGCGCCTGGTCGTGGATCTCCTTGCCCCCCACTGACTCGATGCTCAGAATGTCCGCCCCATGCTGTGCCGAGCGGCGCCAGGATTCGAGCATCACTTCCCAGGCCGGGCCGGAACGCAGCCGGGGCGGGCGGGTGCTGTCGCGCAGATCCACGATGGTGACCCGCAGCGCGGACTTGAGCCCGAACTGGGCGCGCGCGCGATCCAGCGCCTCACTGAGCAGGGCCGTGATTTCGGCGCCCCATTCCGGATGCTCGGTTATGGCGGGCAATTGCTCGAACTCGACCACCAATCCAGGCAGGTCCAGGGCCCGCGCCCGCCCAACGATGCTAGTGATGATCTCCCGGTAGTGCGCGACCACTTCCGGCCACCCCGCGGCGTCAATAGATATCGGCGGCAGCGTGAAATTGATCTCGGGAAACACCGCGCCGCCGCCCAGCAGCAGCCCGCGGCCCACTGCCAGGGGGTGTGGCGCTACTCCATACAGGAGACCCTCCGGTTCTGGAATCGCCAGTGGATAGCGGGACCGGGTTCTCATCTCACCTATACTACTTGATGATGCCCCGATTCCGCCGCGTGTTGCTCTCGCTTTTCCTGCTCGCCGGCTTGATCCCGGCGCAGGATTCGATCCGGTCGCTGACCATCCTCCACACCAGTGACCTGCACGCCCGTCTGCTGCCTGATTCGACCGGAACGGGCGGCTGGGCTTACCTGGCCACGGCCATCCGGCAGGAAAGAGCGGGCTCGAACTCCTGCCTGCTGCTGAATGCCGGCGACCTGGTGCAAGGGACTCCCGTCTCGACGGTGTTTCGCGGGGTGGCCGAACACGAGATCGCGAACCGCTTCGGCATCGACGCCTCCACCCTGGGCAATCATGAGTTCGACTTCGGCTGGGAGATGATCCCCAAGTACGCGCGCATCGCTCGTTTTCCTGTGGTTTCAGCCAACGTGGTGGACGGGCAGGGGCGGCTTCTGGCCCCTCAGCCCTACCTCATCAAGCGCGTGAACGGGATTCGGGTGGCGGTGATCGGGGTCTTGATAGAGAACCTGGCGGACCTCTCGACGCCCGGCCGATTGGGCCCCTGGCGCGCGTTGCCGGTGATCGAGACCGTCCGCAAGTACGCCGCCCAGGTGCGTGACCGCTCTGACCTCGTCGTGGTCTTGGGCCAGCTCAACCCCAAAGAGGGGTGCGAGATTTTGCGCCAGGCGCCCGAGGTCGCCATCGTCGTGAGTGGCCATCCGCACCAGGGGTTGGAGGCCGAAGAGGTGTGCAACGGGCGGCCGCACGTCGCGGTGCGCGCCTACGGCAGGGAACTGGGAAGGCTGGACACGCGCGTGGACCTCCAGGCCAAGAAGCTGGTTTCCTGGACCTGGAAGCGAATTCCTATCGACTCGAAGACCATCCCTCCGGCCAAGGACGTCGCGGCGCTGGTGTCAAAGTGGGAAGCCAAGGTTTCGAAGATGGTGGATGTGCCCATCGGCGAATGCAAGCGGGACATCCTCCAGCCAGAGTTGAGGCGCCTGATCGAGCAAGCCATGGTCGAAGAGATGGGCGCTGATTTCGCGTTCATGAACCCGGGCGGGGTGCGCGACCGCCTGCCCAAGGGGCGCCTGCTGGCCCGCCACGTCTGGAACGTGATGCCCTTCGACAACAAGGTGGTGGTGGGCAAAGTCAGGGGCTCCCAACTGCCGGCCGCGGTGACCGCCGGCCGCTCCATCGACCCGCAGCGGGACTACAAGCTGGCGGTCAACGATTTCACGGCCGTCAATCAAAAGAAGCAAATGGGGACTACTGGGCTGGAGTTCCCCGAGACCGGCCCGCTGCTGCGCGACCTGCTCATCGACTGGATCAAGAAGCGCAAGGTGATCGAGTGACCAGAATTGGGTCATTGACGATTGGTTCATTGACGATTGGTTTGAACGCGACCAGGCCGCGCTGGCGCTGGAGATTGGCTTCACCCGGGCCACGGGCCGGGGCCAGATATTTTTGCCTTTTGATTTTCTGGTTGTTTGGGCTTGGTGCGGCAAGCCGCAAGAAAGAAAACCAAAACGCAAACCGTCATGGCCGGATGGCGGCCGGAGGGCATGAAAATGCCGGCCGGGGGGCCGGCAGCGGCGCAGGGCATGGGCGTTAGAATAAGCCAGGTTCAAGCGGAAGCCCGGCCTTAGACCTGCGCCAAACCGTCAGTAAACACTAGACGACCAGGCAGGACCTATTTCCCAGAGTCCCATTTGGAGCCAGTTTCCGAGTGGGTAAAATTAACCGGCCAGATCTGTTTGGACCTTGATTTCAGCGTAAGCGCCTTATAATCAAACAGTTTGGCCGGTTAATGTCGGCTTAACTGGTCCAATCTGTGCACGCGCCGACAAGTTTCACATTCTGTTGGGGTTAGATGCGCGCGGGCATCACGATTGGCCAGTTAAGCCGACCACTTGTCCAGAATGCGCTCGGCAGCACCGGGCGGATGGCCGGATCGAGGAAGACTGCGGGCGCTTTGGGAAGCTATTTCGCCCCCGCCGGGGCTCCGCCAGCATCACGCTGGGCCCATGCCGCCTTCGCCGAGCTTTTCGAGGATCGTGTAGTGAGAGATGGTGCGGCCGGTCATCGGAAATTCTCTACCAGCATCAGGTCCCTGCTCTGTTGGTCTACCTGGTGCTACAAAAGAGAACGCCCGTCCGGGGAAACAGCAAGGCGCGTTCCCATCGGCTTGTCGATAGTCACGAGCTGGAAGGTCTTGCCGGTCGCGACTTCCAGAAACTGGATCCAACGCGTGCCTTCGGCCTTTCGTGGCGGGATGAAGTAGATGCCCCGCTCGGCCACGGCGAACGAGCCCGGGGCGTCGAGAGCGGGCAGGACCTGGATCTCCTCGCCCCTTGCGCGGGGACTCTCCAGAGGCCGGCGTTGGTGCGGCTGTTCGCATAATAGACGTACCTGCCGTCCGGCGACTCCAATGCAAAAAGGCCGCCTTTGTGGGTCACCTGCACGGCCTCGCTTTCCCGTCCCGCGCCCGGTGTCCACGGCATCTTCCAGACCTGGTGTTGTCCGGTCCGCAGGGAAGTAAAGTAGATCCAGCGCCCGTCGCGGGACCAGCTTCCTCGCGAATCCGAAGATGCGCCGGTGGACAGCCGTTGTGCCTTGCCTCCCTCGGCGCCCACAACATAGAGGTAAGATTGCCCTGCATCGGCCGAGCTGAAGACGATGTACTTGCCATCCGGGGACCAGCGCGGGTCGAAGCGGTTCCGCTGTTCCTGCGAGGTCACCTGGACGCAGTTTGAGCCGTCGCTGTGGCACGTCCAGATCTCCACCCTTCCCGACCGGTCCGAATGAAATAAGACCCTCTTGCCATCCGGAGAATACTCGGGCATATCCTCTTGGCGTGAAGAAGAGATCAACGCGCTACGGGAGGCGGCCCGGGTGGGGCTGGCCAACTCGAGGCGCCAGATATTGGTATCCTCGTACCCCCAGGAGTAAACGAGCCGCCTCCGGGCCCCAGAAATCACCGGATGCGTCACGTCACCACCCGCGAACACCAGTTGTTCCGGTTTCGCGGATCCCGCGGCCGCAATTCTCCAAAGGACGTCGCGCCTAGAGTAGATGATCGCGCGGCCGTCGGGGGTCCACGTTGCGCCGTCGATTGAGCCGCTCTCCGGCGTGAGCCTTTTCGGTTCCCCCTCCGCTGTCAGGGCGCTGGTCAGGCGAAGCACGTAAAGGTCATTGGCGCTGCCGGGTCGGTTCCGGCTGAACGCCAGGCTGCGCCCGTCCGGAGAAATGGCTGGACACGTGTCGGCCAGCGTGTTCGCCGGCGGCGAAGTCAGCCTGCGCTCTTCCCCGCTTTCGATTGAGTACAAGCACATGCCAGAGGGTTCTTCGGCAGCTCCTTTGCAGGGCCCCGCCAGCCGCTTCCCGTCCGGCGTCCAGGCCAGGGAGGGCGTGGCGAGAATGCGCGTATCGGTGTCCACCAACACGCGCTCCGGTCCGCCGAGGGGCGGGATAAGGATGATTTGCAGCTTGCCGCGCGGTGTGCGCACGAAAGCGATCCACCGGCCATCCGGCGACCAGGCCGGGCTGACGTCGCGCTCCGGATGGGTTGTGAGCCGCAACGGTGTTCCCGGCCCTACCGGCTGGATGCAGACGTCCGTGTTGTCGCTCTTTTCTCCATCCCAGGAGAACGCCACTTGGTTCCCATCGGGAGAAAGAGTAGGAAACTCTTCACTGCCCCGGTAGCTCCTGAGAGGAACCAGTCGGAATGGGGTGGGCGGCGGCTCCGTCCTGGGCCGTCGCAGCCAGACACCCAGGGCCACCCCCGCCAGCACGGCCAGGCCGGAGGCCGCCGCCGCCCAAACCAGGCTGCGGCGACGCTTGCGCGGCAGCGGTGTGGCTCCCGCCAGCGCGCCGGAGTCCGATTCTTCTTTTAGTTCCTCCAGCTCCACCTTCAAGTCCTTCATGAGCTGGAAGCGCCGCTCCGGGTCCTTGCGTAGGCAGCGGGCCACGGGCTTGGCCAGATCGTGCGGCAGGTCCGCCGGCAGCGGGTCGGGCTCTTTGTGAATGATGGCCGCCAGGGTGGACAGCTTCGAGTCGCTCTGGAAGGCCCGCCGCCCGGTGAGCATCTCGTAGAGCACCGAGCCGAAACCGAAGATGTCGCCGCGCGTCCACCTTCTTGCCCTCGGCCTGCTCGGGCGACATGTAGGCCACCGTGCCCAGTACCGTCCCTTCTTCGGTGTGCGGCGTCTCTTTAGCCTTCAAGGTTTCGGTAGGGGCTTCATCGGGGGCCACCGGCTCGGTCAACTTCGCCAGGCCGAAATCGAGCACCTTGACCAGGCCGTCCCCGGTGACCATGACATTGGAGGGTTTTAGATCCCGGTGGATGATGCCTCGGGCGTGCGCTTTGGCCAGGGCATCGGCAATCTGCACGGCGCACTTGAGCGCCTCCCCGATAGGCAGTCCCTTGCGTCCGATCAACTGGGCGAGGGTCGTGCCCGCCACGTGCTCCATGGCAATGAAGTCCATGCCCTGCTGCTGGTCGACGTCGTAGATGTGGATGATGTTGGGATGATTGAGGGCCGAGGCGGCCTTGGCCTCCTAGACGAACCGGCGCTTGCGTTCGGGGTCGGCGACCTTCTCGGGCGGCAGGACTTTCAGGGCAACAAAGCGGTCGAGGTGCGTGTCGCGGGCCTTGTAGACCACAGCCATCCCGCCCTCGCCCAGCTTCTCGAGGATCTGGTAGTGGGCGATACACTGGCCGAGCATACCACGGGTCCCCTTTCTAACCACCGGCTACGGGGGGTCTTGTCCGCAGGGTCAATTCTACCGCACTGCCCAGTCCTCTAGATCGCCTAACGCACAGAGCGGCACCTGGGGTGACTATGCCTACCGGAGACCCCATCTGGGCCAGGCAGCGCCAGAGCACGGGCCGTGGGGAACCGAAGGACTGCCAGTAATCCGGTAGAGTTGGCGGAGGCCGGGGGATTCCGCAGGCGCACCCGGCGTTCGGTGGTCACTCGGTCGCGGTGGCTGGCAGGTTCGCGCGGTCAGACACGGCCCTCGCGTGACACCGATCTCTTCCCGGAGATACTCCATGGCGTCCCGCTGCTGCTGGCCCAACCAGCCGGCCCTGCCAATCGGCAGGAATCGGAACGGATCGCAGGTCCGGCGCCTGGGCGCCGGATACCCGCGAAGACTGCCGTCACGGGCGCGGCAAGCCGTACGGTCGGAAGCAGATCGAGTTCTTGGACACTACGCGGTGGTGGCAGTGGTAACGAGTGTGGAGGATGTGAAGGCGGTTCTCGCGGAATTAGCGAGGGTCGCGGATTCGTCTGAGGGCCTCGGCGCCCGCGCGAGCGACGTTGCGGTCCTTGTGCTCCAACGCCCGGAACAAGCCTGTCAGGTCTCGTCGCGCTTCGAGTTTCGCTACATCAGGGCGCCGGCGGAGCATTCATTCAGAACGCCAGGCGCAGGCCAAAGCGGAACTGGCGCTCGTAGCCGCTGGCGGTGCCAGTGATGGACATGAAGTTGTTGGCGTGGCGGACCGAGCCGTCCGCCCAGCCTATCCCCTCACGGCGTCGCCAGCGTCAGCTCCGCCAGCGGCGGGGGCGGGCGGCCCGAAGGCAATCAGGCCCTGCTGGCGCAGCAGATCCAGGCCGAAATAGCAGGCCGTTTCCGGCGGAACACCGGCGACGATTTCCCCCCGTGCGGCGAATTGCGCCGCGATTGCGCAAAGGGACCTGGTCCCATCGCACAAGCGCAGCAGCTCGGCCGAGAGCTGGCTGAGCTTAAGGAATTCCGTCCGGCCCCTCGCCCCGCGGCGGATGGCCAGAACCACCGGCTGTGCAGCGAGGGCGGTCACACGCCTGTTCTCGCGCAGGTTCTGGAGGACCGCGGTGAAGTCGAAGCCGAGTTCGACCACCTGGACGTCCGCGGCGATGCGCGGGTTTGCATCCTCGCTCGGCGGCGGGCTTCCGGCTGCGCGCTTCGCGTCGCCGTGCTGGCGCCGCCAGGCCTCCAGGAATGCAACCACCGCTGACACCGCCAGTCTCGGCTCTCTCCCTCCGTCCAGATAGCGCTGGTCCACGAAGCGGAGAAAATCGTCATGGAACTCGAGGGTGCCGTAGTAGCGACCCTCCACCAACGCCTTGCCCCGCCAGGCTCTCCACTCGTCGAAAACCTGGAGCAGGCCACCGCACTCCTGGTGCAACGCCAGCAGCAGCCAGCGGAAGCGACTGATTCCGTGCAAGACGAGCGCCCTCAGTTCCTTCAGGTACTGCCGGTCTAGCGGCGTGGGCACGGCATAGAAGTTCACGAACACGTCGGAGAACTTCGCGATCAGCTCCCGATCCGCCGGGTCCTGCTGCCAGCCCTGGTAGGACATGTCAGAGAAAATGTCGTCGAGCACAAGCTGTTCGCCATAACGCGCATGAATCGGCGCGCCCGCCAGCGGCGCCAGCAGGTGCAACTGCGGATCGGAGTAGTCGCCACGCAACGAATCGGCCAGGAAGTCCACGGTGTCCTTGAGGTCGGCCCGAGTCTCTTCAGGGAACGCGGTGATCAGCGAGACGGCCACGCGAATCCCGTGCCGGTCGGCGCAGCGGATGCGACGGCGGGCTTCTTCCAGATCCAGGCGCTTGCCGATCGCCTTCTGCTGCCGCGGCGAGCCGCTCTCGATCCCGAAGAAGATGCCGCGGCAGCCGGCGCGGGCCATCAGTTCGATCAGTTCGTCATCCACGCAGTCGGTGCGCGCGCTACACTGCCAGAACAGCCTCTCGCCGCTGTCCAGCAGGGCCTCGCAGAAGGCCACGATCTTCCTGCGGTCCACGCTGAACATATCGTGAATGAGGCCGAACTCCTCGACGTCATATTCACGCTTCACGTGCCTCATCTGCTCGATCATCGTGCGGGGCGACTTCAGCCGGAACCGGCGGCCGAAAAAGTTGTTGGTCGAGCAGAAAGTGCAGCCGAATGGACAACCGCGTCCCAGCTCCAGCGGGACCTGGAGGCGCCCCTTCACCTCCGGATACAGGTCAAAGGCCGGCAGCGGCAGTGCATCCAGATCCAGGATCGGCGGGGCGTTCGGAGTGCGGACGATGGTCGCGTCCCGGCGGAAGGTGACGCCGGCGATCAAGTCCAACGCGCTGGAATCGAGCGACTCCAACACGCGCGGAAAAGTCTCTTCCGCTTCACCGCGGACGATCAGATCGATGCAGTCGAAAGCCTTCAGCGTCGCCAGGTCCACCGCCGAGGCCTGCGGTCCGCCCAGAATTACGGCCGCCTTTGGATGCACGCGCTTGACCTCCGCGGCCAGGCGGAGGGTCAGCGGATAGGTGCTGCAAATGGTGCTGAATCCGAAGACATCGCAGGCGAACGAGTCAAGCTTGCGTGCCGCGTAGGAGCAGAAATCGCAGCCATTACCGGAGGCCGCGCCGGAATGCAGGTACAGGTAAAACCAGCGGTTCAGATCGACGATCCGCGGCACAAGGCCCTTTTGCCGCAGCACCGCGGCCAGCGTCAACACGCCGATAGGTAGATGCTCGGCCACCGACCGCACTCTGGGCGAGTCGGCGAACTCCGGATCTTCAAACTCGGTGACGATCGGCGGACTGATGAGACACACATCCATTGCGCTCCTCCTGGCGGTGTGGTCCCCGGTCCCGCCCCGGCCGGCGGCAGACTGCCGGCGCTGATAACCGCTGCCTAGAAAAGATTCACCGGCTGAGGGATCTCGTCCGAGATCACGACATCAATCCGCCGCTCCTCGAGATACGTTTGTCCTCCAAGGGTGGCAATCAGGTCCGTCCTGAACTCTGCCCTCAAAATCTCCCTTTGCTCCTGCGTCAGCCCTGGGGGGAGCAAGACACTCGCCCTCAACGTCTGTCTATCTGGCACCGTCTTCGACTTGTCCGGTTTCGGCGTCGGCTTCGGCCGTTTTCTTCTCTCCATAGTTCCTCCTATAGTCGATCATCAGTTCTGCGGCGGATGTAAGCCTTCCGCTCGCGTCATCCAGATGTTGGCGCTCACCTCGCCGGCTGTGAAAACGATCTTGTCGCGCGCGACCGAGATCGCCAGCAGGGGAAGAGCCAGGTTTCGCAGCGTGAACCGCGTTGCATGGAAGTGGGCAACGGCCGCCGCCGCGCCCCTAGGCCGCTTAGTCGTTGGATCGAGCGGCTGTTTCCACAGACAACCGAATCCGTCACGCCGCGAATAATAGTACAGCAGGTTTCCGTCGGGGGACCACTCCGCTTTGTCGTCCCAGCTTTGCCCATCCGTTATCGGTATCCACTCCCCCGGCGGCTTCGCCCCCCCGTCCCGGTAAGCGGCCACAAAAATCCGCTTCTGGTTTGAGCCAGTCTGCGCGCAAAAAACGATCCAGCGGTTGTCCGGCGAAAAGTGCGCCTGTTCGAGCGCTAACTCCGGGTGGCGCAGTAGTTGGATCTTCTCCCGCCCGGCCAGCCGCAGCAGGTTCACCTTGCCGGGCTGGCCTTCGAGGTAGAGAAGAGCGCCGCCGTCAGCCGACCAGCCCGTGACATCGCCGCAATTCTCGCAGACCTGCTCGACAGCCCCCTGCGCGAGGGCAACCACGTAAATCGCTCGCCTGGTGTCCTCCATGACCGAATAGGCAACGCGCGAACCATCGTGCGTCAGCGCCGGCCGGCACACATCCGACGGCGCCCAGCCCAGCGATCGCTCTCGGCCGGTCTCCAGGTCCTTCACTAGCAGATCAAAACCTCTGGTCCGCTGCAAGAGCAACACCAACGTCTTACCGTCATCCGACAGCGCGGGCTTCACTGAAGAGGTCTCACGCTCCACCAGCGGACGGAATTCGGTGCCGAACGTGCCCTGAACCGGATCGCCCTTGAGGCTCCAGACACGAGACCTCGAACGGATGCTGGCAAACACCATCCGGCCATCGGCCGTCGCGGAGGGGTTTGCTTCGACGCTGGTGCCAACGGTGAGCCTCTCCGGCACATCGGCCAGGCGCCAGGGGCCCGGGCGCATGGTGGCCCGCCAGAGATTGATGCTGTCGCCAAGATGTGCCGCGAACAGAAGCTGATCGCCAATCCATCGCGCCGGCCCTTGGTACGGGGTGAGGCCCTGGACGCGCAAGGCGCTGAGGGCGCGCATCGGGACCGGCGGCCGCCCGTCGAGCGGGGCTACCCACCAGTCCGCCGGCTCCTGAGCGAGCCTCACTCCGTGGAACAGGATGTTCGTCCCGTCGGGAGACCAGACCGGCTGCCGGGCGTCGGCGAAATCGGCGACCAACTGCTTTGGCGCGCCGCCGCCGGCCGGGATCACGTAGATCTTGCCGGAGGGAGCAGCGTTGCTCGGATCGCCGACCCAGTAGGCGATGCTCCGGCCGTCAGGTGAGAAACGCGGCCGGTGTCCGTTTCGAGCCACCAGCCGTTCTTCCCCGCCCAGCGTTGGAATCACATACAGCCCGTCGCTGTCGCGCGAGGAGTGGAAGGCGATTCTGCCGCCGTCCGGCGAGAAAGCAGGCTCGACGTCATCGGCCGGGTGTTGGGTGAGGCGGATGGCCGAACCGCCGGCCAGTTCCTGTACCCAGATGTCCAGATTTTCGCCCCCACGGTCGGAGGTGTAGGCTAGCAGTTTTCCGTCCGGCGAGAGGTCAGGCTGGGAGGTGAGCCCGGTATCCGAGGTAAGCCGGGTCAGCACCACCCCAGCGGGGGGCTTGCCCGGGCGCATCCACAACCAGACGGCCGCGGCGCCCGCCGCCAGTGCCACGATCGCCACCAATGCGGTGGCAGGCCACAGGCGCCTCCGGGCCGCCAGGGGCCGCCGCACCAGCCTCCCGGAGTCATGCTCCTCGGCTAGCTGCTCCAGCGCGATCTTGACATCCACCACGTGCTGGAACCGCCGATCGGGGTTCTTGCGTAGGCACAACAGGACGATCCGCTCCAGCTCGGGCGGCACCCCCTCCGCCACTTCGCTGATCGGTTTCGGTTCCGCGTGCAGAATGGCGGCCAGCGTCGCCGTGACGGACTGGCCCTGAAAAGGACGGCGGCCAGTCAGCATGTGATAGACCGTCGAGCCGAAGCTGAAGATGTCTGAGCGCGCGTCAACGGGTTTGCCCTCGGCCTGCTCGGGTGACATGTAGGCCACCGTGCCCAGGACCGTCCCTTCCGCCGTGCGTGCAGTGACAGTCTCTTCTTCCGGCCCGACCGGCTCGGTCAGCTTGGCCAGGCCGAAGTCCAGAACCTTCACGTGGCCTTTCTCGGTCAGCATGAAGTTGGACGGCTTGACGTCCCGATGCACGATGCCCGCAGCGTGTGCGGCAGCGAGCGCGTCGGCCATCTCGACGGCGTACTTCAGGGCTTCATTCAGACGCAGCCCCTTGCGAGGAATCAATCGGTCGAGCGCCTTGCCCGCCACGTACTCCATCACCATGAAGTCGACGCCGCGTTCTGAGGCGATATCGTGAATTGTGATGATGTTGGGGTGATTGAGGCCCGAAGCAGCCCGGGCCTCGCGGATGAAGCGCCGCTTGCGCTCGGGATCGGCCACGCGCTCCGGCGGCAGGAACTTGAGGGCGACCAGCCGGTCCAGCCGCGTGTCGCGAGCCTTGTACACCACACCCATGCCGCCTTCGCCCAGCTTCTCGAGGATCTGGTAGTGTAGCAGTCTTTGGCCGATCATGGGGGCCACCCGGAGATTCAGATCTTGTCCTTACATCTTGACTGATTCTACTCCGGGTGTCGAGCCGGGGCCACTACTCACCGGGTACAGGTAGTCGGCTCTGCCTGGCCCCCGTTTTTGCCAACTGCTCGGATGGAGCCTGAAAAGTCGGCTTTGCTGACTCTATCCGGGCTTGGTGGGCCGTATGTGATTCAAACAAATGGCACTATCCGTCCGATGAAATGTCCAAGGGACAGGATGGCCTTCTCGGTCCGAGGGCCCCACTCGGTCCATGCAATTTGTGAGAGCTTGCAGCGTGTTGACCGGGGATCAAAGCAGCGTCCTGCCTGGATCACGTTAGATCCCTATCGGAGGTGCGCCGGCGTGAGGAACAGCGAGCGGAGCGCGTGAACGGGTCGAGCCGGGGCACTTTCGATAGGGCCGTTTGAAGGAAGCCGCTGGCGTTCGCGGCGGACGCGGTCAGCTATGGGTTTTGAATCGACTTTCCTTTGCAATCAACCACTTGGAAGCACTGGTTTGCAGCTCCAGAGAGCTCGCCATCACCCTAGTAATACTCCCTCAGCACCGCATGCACAAGGCTCGACCGAAGGACCAGCCCCGAACATCGATCACGTGTAGCGTCCGCCGCGCCAGCGGCTTAGTTCAAACGGGCCACTCGGAAAGTGCTCGGATTCGGGCGTCGCGGTCCAGTAGTCCCGATATGGGAGGTTGAACCGCATTCCTCCTCCCTGACGCCGTTTCGTTTAGAAACCCTCGATTGGCCCGTTATTTTAACGCCTATGGCGGCGCAGGGGCGCCGCCCCACAGGTTTTTGTCAGAGGGGAGGAATCTTCCGGGGCTGGCCGCAATCAAACCAATCGTCAATGAAACAACCGTCAATGAATCAATTCTTGAGCGGCGGCGGAAACTGGCCACCTCGCAGGATCTTCGCGGCGCGCGAAGAAACGGGACTTTACTCCCGCCGCCTCCCAATCCACAAGTACACCGCGGGCAGCACCAGCAGCGTCAGTAGCGTCGAGGTGATGAGCCCGCCGATGACCACGGTGGCCAGGGGCCGCTGCACCTCGGCTCCCGCGCTGCGGGAAAGCGCCATCGGAAGGAAGCCCAGGCTGGCCACCAGCGCGGTCATCAGCACCGGCCTCAAGCGCGTGAGCGCGCCCTGGGCCACCGACGCCTCCAGCCCCAGGCCGCCCTGCCTCAATTGCGTGACATAGGTGAGCAGCACCACCCCGTTCAGCACGGCCACTCCGAATAGCGCGATGAACCCCACGCCCGCCGAAATGCTGAAGGGCATGCCGCGCGCCCACAGCGCCACAATGCCGCCGGTGGCCGCCAGCGGGATATTGAGAAAAATGAGCGCCGCGGGCAAGGCCGCCCGGAAGTTGAGATACAGCAACACGAAGATAAGCAACAGAGCCGCCGGGATTGTGAGCGCCAGCCGGCGGCTGGCGCTTTCGAGTTGCTCGAACTTGCCGCCCCATTCAATCCAGTAGCCCGGCGGAATTCTCACCTTCTCCTGGACCACCCGCCGGGCCTCGCGCACGAAACCGGCCAAGTCCCGGCCCCGCACGTTCACCTCGACACTGATTCGCCGCTGGACGTCTTCCCGGCTGATCTGCGCCGGCCCTTCCTCCTCGAGGACCTCGGCCAACTGGCCCAGCGGAATGAAGTGGCCCTCGTTGTCGCCGACCTTGAGGTTCTTGACGGCCTCCACCGTCGCGCGCTGAGCCTCGTCAAAGCGCACTTGCAGCGCGAAGCGCCGGTTGCCCTCGAAGACCTGCCCCACTACTTTTCCGCCGATGGCCTCGACGGTGTGCAGTACATCGCTGGCGTCCAGACCGTGCCGGGCGATGGCCTCGCGGCGCACCCGGATGCGCAGATACGGCAGACCTGCGACCCGCTCGGCGCGCACGTCGGCCGCGCCGGGCACATGCTCGACCACCCCCGCGATCTGCTCCGCTGTCTCCCGCAACACCTTCAGATCATCGCCGAACAGCTTGATGGCAATGTCGGAGCGCACACCCGCCTCCATCAGTTCCTGCATCCGCATCTGGATGGGCTGGAGGAAGCTGTAGCCGGCGCCCGGCGACTCTCGTTCGAGGGTCTGCTTCATGGCCGTGACCAGTTCATCCTTGGTGCGCCGGCGGGGCCACTGGGAGGGAGGCTTTAGGAAGACGAAGACGTCGCTCTGGTCGATGGCCATCGGATCCACCGCCACCTCCGCGCGTCCGGTGCGGCTGACCACCTTCTCCACCTCGGGGAACTGCCGCAGCACGCTCTCGATGATGGCGTTGC
>Ga0315284_10008396_pt1 | contig 14749 bp, 15 predicted proteins | sample YL17G09_16_MG_FD_203696 | JGI IMG/M metagenome (GOLD analysis project Ga0315284, IMG submission 203696) | Sediment microbial communities from Yellowstone Lake, YNP, Wyoming, USA - YL17G09_16 | ecosystem: Environmental > Aquatic > Freshwater > Lake > Sediment | place: USA: Wyoming | collected... | reverse complement strand
TGGAGTAAAAGGGTCCCTGATAATGATGATGAAAAAATGTACTATATTGAGGACTATATATATGCGTATTGTGAATATGGAGGCCCGACGATGGCGCGTTTGGTAACTCACCGGTTGCTTGGATATGGCTCCTCAGCCGACGCGTCTTTGGAGTTATCTGGCGTAGCAGATATGATACCTTTATTAGAAAGTGAAGAGTTGCTTGATGCGAAAATTGAAGAGGCTTATGAGGCGATTAGGCTTAAATGGGAATCAGAAAAAGTGCCGAGATGTTATGATAAAGAGGAAGAGGAAGAAGTGTATAAGAAAGAAGTAAAACCTGTGACAACTCTAACCGTAGCCGAGATGATTGAAGCCTTAATCAAGTTGCCACCGGACGCCAAGTTGGTTATAACTGAGAGTGGTTTCTACTCTAATTCGGAGTTTTCTGAAGTCAAACTACCAGAAGAATATATTGTTGGCAGCAAAGGCGTTACAGATGAACGAATTCGTGGACTATCCAAAGGCGCCAAAGTATATCGAATTGGACATAGCGAACAACATTATTAATTGATATTTATAACTTTGTTTTATGGACATTTGTCCAATTTATAATTTAATTAATTTGAAATATTTTATTTTTATTTTTATTTTTTACACCTTTAAAAAAAATTGAATTGCTTTTTGTCTCTTTAAATCCTTTTATAAATATATTAAAACCACCGGTCTAAACTAACAAAACAATGAACGCTATTACAATTAACAACTGCGCAGCAGGTAAGGAGGCGCCAAAATCTATGAGGGCAATTATACAAGTTATATATATGCTATATTTATTTACGTATTATGTTATGATATATTCGTGTATTCTTATGGTGAATTATATGAAAACTGAAGAAAAAGAAAAAGAAAAAGAGAGGAGAGAAGAAGTAACAGTCGCAGGCTTAGATGATATTGGGTTTCTTAAACCAGAAGAACTAACGGAAGAAGATGTAGATGTCGCAAGCTTAGAAGAAGATGTCGCAAGCTCTAACGAAGTAGAAGAAGAAGATATGGAAACGTTATACATTTACGAATTTGAAGGCACTGGCGAACAATTGCGAAGACTCAGAACTTATAATCCAATAGTGGCCGACGAGACAGACGACGAGTATGAGAGTAGAATTTTGAATATGGCTTACAAAGAGGACGCCGAGGAAGAAAAAAGGAGAGAAGAAAGGAAAACAGTCTTAAGCAAAGCGGAAAGCTTAGAAGCGGTCGCAAACGAAGAAGTAAACGAAGTACCTGTCGCAAATGAAGTAGTAGAACCTTTAGAAAATGACGTTAATGTCTGGTACGCATTCGAAGACAAAAAAGCGCGATACAAGGGCGAGTGGAGGAACGGCCTGCCAAATGGCAAGGGAATCAAGCACATCTACAAAGATGATACATATATTTATGGTAATTTTGTAGATGGATTTGCTGATGGTTTCTGTAAACAGACTTTTGAACAAACTTGGGAAAAGATGGAGCCATATTATGAAGGCGAATTCAAGAGAAATGAATATCAGGGACAAGGTGAGTATCACTATGGCGATGGAGACTATTACAAGGGCGAGTGGAAAGACAGCAAGTGTCACGGACAAGGCGCCGCATATTCCAAGCGTTTAAATAGGACTTGGGTTGGAGAATACTGTAACGACGAAAAGGTTGAGGGAAACTGGGTTAAGGGTGAGATATAAAGGCTTTACCCGACTGTATAATTTGTATATTTGTATAAAGATTTTATAATTTAATTAATTAAAATAATTGTTTAAAGCAACTAACATTTGTTAGTTTGTTTTTTTTCAATATAAGAGAAGAATTAAATAAATATATATTATATATGTCTAAAAAATCAACAATAAGGAAATATTCAAATCCAACTCAAGTATATCGGCTCGCTAAAAAATACCTAGGAAAAACAGCTAAAATTGGACTGTCAACAAAAAAGGAGAAAAAATATATGGTTACAACACCTGATGGTAAGATCGTTCATTTTGGACAAATGGGTTATGAAGATTTTACAAAACATAAAAACAAAACGCGTAGGAAAAACTATTTGACGCGCGCTTCAAAAATTAAGGGGGATTGGAAAAAGAATAGATATAGTCCAAATAACCTAGCAATACACTTGCTATGGTAACAAATATAAATATAACATTTGTTATTATATAATAACTAACAAATCAAAATGATTGCCAATAAATATAAAATTTTAGTCAAGTTGAGTCAAGGCAGTTTTGGCAAGGTTTACAAAGCAGAAAATATACGCACAGGTGAGCTAGTAGCAATCAAAATAGAGCCAAAAAGTGACGATAACAAGTCTTTAAAGTCGGAAGCCAAGATTTATCAATATTTAGCAAAATTGGACGGGTTTCCACAGCTGAAATGGTATGGTTCAAGTGATAAGGTTACTTATTTAGTGACAGATTTGTTAGATCATTCTATTTCTGATTTGGTTGAAAAAGGTGGTAGACTAGAAATGGAAATAGTATTGATTCTAGGGAAACAGATGATCCAACGGCTACAAGTTTTACATAATCATTTTTTATTACATCGGGATATAAAGCCGCAAAACTTTATGCTGAATGTTACAACTAACAAACTGTATTTAATTGACTTTGGATTCTGTAAGAGGTATAATTATGACGGTAATCATATAGAAGAGGGTACAATAAATAAGATAATTGGGACACCTAATTTTGTTAGTATAAATGTCCACAAGGGTCTAGAACCTAGCCGTCGGGATGATGTTGAGTCTTGTATCTATATAATGATCTATATGCTTTTTGGTAAATTGTTTTGGGATAAAGAAACTGATATAAAAAATGTGTGTTTCACAAAAGAGCAACTAACAAATGTTGAAAAAACAATTATTCCTGGATTTTTGAAAAGGATTTTGAACTATGTTAGAACATTTAAATTTGATGAGTGTCCTGATTATGACGAAATAATAAGAATATTTGATACTGTGTATAAAGAAATGGGATTTTCAAGCGTAGCAGAGGAAAGTGTGCTAGATGACGATGATGAAATATCAGACTTAGATGCAGACGATTAAATATATTCTGTTTTAAACAATATAAAGATTTTACATATAATAAAGTATAATAGAATGTCAAGTAGTGATTCATCTTCCTCTGAGAAATTTACTGGCCGCGTAAAGTGGTTCAATAACAAGGCTGGATATGGCTTTGTAACTGTTACTGATGGATCTAAGTCCGGTAGTGACGTGTTTATCCATCACAGCGCCATAAAGGTTGACGCTGAGCAATACAAGTATTTGGTTCAGGGTGAGTATGTTGAGTTCACTTTGGCCACTGTTGAGGGTGGAAAGCACGAGTTCCAGGCTGGTGAGGTTTGTGGCATCAAGGGTGGCAAGCTTATGTGCGAGACGAGAAATGAGTTGAAGTCTGCTAGAACGACTTACAAGTCTGTTGGTCAGGAATCGCAGGATGATGATGGTGAATCTAGTCCTAGATCTTTTAGACAGCCTCTAGTAAGACAATCGTCGGCAGTAAGACCCCCTTTGTCAAAACAATCGTCGGTAAGAGAGCAAACCTCTAGTCCTAGGGTTCCTAGAGCAGTTAGACCTCCTGTTGAGAAGAAAGAGGTTAAGCCCCAGCAATCAGATGGAGAGTGGACTGCGGTTGTGAATCGTAAGTCTAAGCCTACTACAAGTAGTGATAAGCCTGCGACCAAAAGACCTTATGTAAAGCGTGCTACTGTTCAAACTGGAGATAATACTGATAAGCTATAAACGTAGTGACTGTTTAAGCGAAGCGACTGAAAATAATATATAAGAGTTAAAACAACTTAAAGACAATCCAATATAATAAATTGGGGATAGAGGAAATAAAGGGCGATTAGCTCAATTGGTAGAGCGTAACGTTAGCATCGTTGAGGTAGCGTGATCGAAGCACGCATTGTCCATTTAAATTTAATTATTTATCAAATGAATAATTAAATACTTATATTAAGATTTTATCTTGGTGATCCAATTATTGTTGTATTTTTTAGTTCACTGGTCTTAATAAATCGGTGAAACCAAGAATCAATGTAATTCTGTTCAACAACAGTGACTCCAAAAGGCGTAATAAAACTAACAACAGCAACGTGACCGTCAGGTGATATTTTTTCATAGCCTTTTTCGTATCCTTTAGGCCAGACAATTAGACTACCCTGTTTCAGATCATTTGACATCTTAATAAGTACACCATTTAGAGTCTTAAATTGCGCTTTAGGTATTTCAAACGCACTATCAACATCGCTAAATGTAATACCTTCTTTCATAATCAAATAGCGCCTGGCAAATTCAACACATTGCCACTTTTGTCCAGTATAAATACCATTATAATAATTGGGATCCAATGAATTTGTTTTGCCACGTTGATTTGAATATGCGTCAACACCCTTAAACGTGCCAATTTTCTCGCCGAATTTATAATAACCAGTTACGTGTTTGTATATTAGAAAAATAAATATCAAGATAACAATTGAATTTGATATTATTTTGTTATTTTTGGCTAGTGGCATAATAATTATTTTGTACTATAAAATGTATAGATAATATATTTAATAAAACAATTTAAAGTCGTCCTACATAATATAGTATATAACAAGATGTCTCAAGAACAAACTACCACTACCCAAAATATCAGTAATATTGCCACTTCGTTCACTACTATCAATGATAGTATTACGTTGTTTAAGATGCAGTTGAATTCTCTTCAGCAACAGTTAAAGAACCTGGAGAAGAGTGTCAATAAGGAGCTAAAGGCGATCAAGAAGGTATCCGAGAAGGCTGATAAGCCCAAGAAGCCTCGCGCACCCTCTGGATTCGCAAAACCTACGAAGGTGACAAAGGAGCTGTGTGATTTTATGAACAGACCCGAGGGAACTGAGATTGCTCGTACTGAGGTGACCAAGATCCTGTCTGAATACATCAAGACGAATAACTTACAAGAGCAGAGTGAGAACGCTAAAAACAAGATCGTTCCTGATGATAAGCTTAGGTCGCTTCTTGGCATCTCAACCGAAGAGAGCACCAATCTTACTTTCTTCAATATCCAGAAGTATATGAATAAGCACTTTATTTCAGCAAAGAATCAAACCCAGGCCCAGGGACCTACTGAAACAAGTGAGTAATTGAATTGTATTAACATTAATACTAGAATATAAATTTATAGCAATTTTTTTTATCTATTGCTATAAATTGGAAAACTTATTTAGAAGTAAATATGTTTGAATGTTTAAATATAAATATTTGAATAGGATAAATATATAAGTATGTCAGAACAACTAACAACAATATTTAACTTTGTAAGCAATCCAGAGAAAATGCGGTTATTAATAGAAATAAATAATAAATTGAACATTAATAAATTCCCAAATAATAAACTAGTGTTTGTTTACAGTGCGCCCAAGGTTGGTTCCACTTCTATTGTTAGTTCATTGAGAATTTTTGGAACAGATAAGATCAGTGTAATTCACATTCATGACGAGGAAATGTTACGTATTTTAGGCAGGGTTACTGGAATCAGTGTTAACGAGATAATACTTTATAATAAGTATTTAGGTCGTGATGTATACGTAATTGATGTCTATCGTAGTCCAATAGAACGTAAAATATCTACTTATTTTGAGAAAATTGGCTCATATCATTTCAATATTAATGATGAAATTGTAAATAATTATAATGTCAACAAGGTAATTAATCGTTTTAATAACATTTTTTGTTATATAGCAAACGGAGACCATTTTATGGACAAATATGATATTACAATCCCGTGTGTTTTTGATTATTCTAGTAAATATTTGTTAGTACAAGAGAATGGAATCAAATATATTAAGTTACGTCTAAAAGACTCTGGATTATGGGGCAACATATTAACAAACATATTTGGTACAAATATTAGGTCAGGTATAAAAGACTATGAAAGTTCAAACAAGCCCATCAAAGACCTTTATTCAAGATTCAAAAATGAATACAAAATTCCTAAGAATTTTTTAGATGAACTAACAAACTGTAAGTATTTTAACTATTACTATTCAGCGGAGGAAAGACAAGAATACATCAATGAGTGGTCTAGAAAATCAAGAGCTATATTTACACCATATACTTTAGAACAATATACTGTATACGAACAACTATCAATTGAAAATGCGCATATTGATTACATACAGATGAATCACTATATGGATGAAGGCTGTTTGTGTAAGGCTTGCTCTATCAAACGATGTGAGACGGCTAACAAACTTAATAAAGGTTTAGTGGTTAGTAATCGGATTGTTCATTCGGAAGCAAAGAATGAATTATTGGTAAAGCGTGTTGAAAGAGTCAATCACATTAATGCGAATATTGCGCGTCAATTACAAACACCTCAAATCAAGAATGGTCGTAAAGATTTCAACAGAGAAATGTCATCTGTTGTAGGTGGCAGGAAAATTTAAAAGAATCTGACAACTTTCTTTTTTGTACTAGATTGTCCATATTTGTACTTTCGTCTCGCTGTCTGTGCTAATTTAAACGCCTTCTTTTTATGATCACATCCCTGTTCCAGAACACCGTAGTCAACTGCTGCTGATTTGCCTGCGGTTATTGAACTTGCGAGGCGTGCTAGACCCCACGATTGCGCTGTCTGATTGGGTCTGGAACCGGATGAAAAATACGCACCTTCTCCCTTGCTCACAATCTTTTTTAATGCGGGAATAGAGCAGCCAGTTTTGTCTGCCAACTCTTTGTTAGGTGTTACTGAAGATATATTGTAAATACGCTCAGCATCTTTAATATGACTGCTAGTTTTGCTTTTATAAGAAGATATAGGTTTGCGCGTGTAATACTTGCCTTTTTTGTAAAGCCGCCTTGACTTCATTAGCATTTTGGCTTGCCGAGTTGTGTCTTTGTGTTTTTTAGAAGACGGCAAATAACGCACAGGGACTTTGATATTCTTCTTAACCATAATATATTATACTAAGAAATATAATATATTTTTTATATTTTATATTACTTGTAAGTTTTGTATAACAATAATGAAAGAAATATAACTCCTAAAAACCCCGTGATCGCGCGTATAAATATATATGCTTCTGTAGTACTTTCGTTTGTATGCGAAGATATATAATTCAACTTGTAATCAACTGGTTTAATATATCCTGTTAGTCTTAAAACAAAATAAATTAATACTAAAATTAATGTTAAAAATGTAGAATGATTTTCTAACCAATCAAAAAAATAACTAGATTTCATAATTGTTTCTTATATTATAGATATAAAAAACAATTGAAAATAATAATTACATTTTATTACATTATTATAATCCAATATACTAACAAAATGAAGACAGAAATCTTTACGCACGCAACTAAAGAATACGAAATTTATATTGGCAAGAATAAGGAGGATAATTGGCAACTAATTGACGCCTCCAACTATAACGACGTTTGGTTCCACATTGACAATCAACCATCTTGTCACGTTATACTTAAAAATACAGATAATGTTAAGTTGAAAGATATTCCAAAACAAGTTCTGAAACGCGCGGCTTATTTGTGTAAGATCAATTCTTTAACAAAAACACAGCCGAAGTGTGACGTCATTTATACACTCATTTCAGCAATAACTAAGACACAAATTGTCGGCCAAGTTTTTATTAACGGATCAGCTAAATTAATATCTTTGTAAAACAACTTAAAGAGGATGAAGAAAAAACACCCTTTCGGTCAGGGAAAAAAAACACCCTTTCGGTCAGGGAAAAAAACACCCTTTCGGTCAGGGAAAAAACACCCTTTCGGGCATCTTTTTCGGTTTTATTTATTTTGATTTTTTATTTATTCTTATTGTGATTTATTTTGATTTTTTATTTATTCTTATTCTAATTTATTTTGATTTTTTATAATGATAATGATAATGATAATGATAATGATAATGATAATGATAATGATTTAATATAATATACAAATATACAGGTCGCGCAATTAAGTTATACTTTATACAATTTTACAAACAAATTACAAATTACAATTTATACTATAATACTTGGTGGATTTTTATTTTATTTTAGTTCTCTTCGTCCATCGCAAAGTCATAGTCAGAGTCATCTGAGTTAGCTTCCAAGTCACCTTCTAGGTCTGCCATCGTTAAAGGCGCTTGATTATACGCATATGGACTTGCTGCGTGGATGTTGAGGTATCGTTGACCGTCTTCATCTGTGAAGCTAATAGAGCTGCCTTCGGGAAATAGCATACATCTTTGACCTCTAAGAAGTTCCAACTCTTGTCTTAGTGCTTCGTTCTCGTCTCGCAACTCTTGGATCATCGTAACCATAGAGGATACAACTGTCTGAGACATAGTCACACTGTTCGTTACAGCCTCTTTTTCATCATATTCATCATCGTCTACAACGCTTTCAGCATAGTCGTAGTCTTCATCCTGACTTAGATCAATAACCATTGGGTCAACAACATAGTCGTAATCCTCAACGTCGTAATCCTCAACGTCGTAATCATCAACTTCATAGTCTTCGTCAAAATCGTCTTGACTTAGAAGGTCAATAACCATCACTTCAGATTCATCAACGTCTTCAAAGCGGATATGTTTAGCTCGTTTTCGCTGCTGCAAGTCATCATCTAATGAAGAACATTCCGAGGAACATTCTTCATCATCTTCTTCGTCACGGGGGCGCTTCTTGGACTCTTGTTCTTGATCTTCTAAGTGGCCAGTTTTGTCAAAGAGATCCACAGCGCAATTGTTGCAGTAGAGCTCATTCTCAACCTGATAGCCTTCGTGGTCAGTCATTTGAGTAAGACAATGGAAGCACTCGTAGGGGTAACGTTTGGATTCAGGTCCTTCGTAAGCAGCACAGTCAGAGCAGTTAGGACCCCAGTAGCAGGTAGTTTCAGGGTAGCCGGCACAGATCAAGCAATCGTCACCTCGTAGACACTTATAGTTCCAGTTCTCAATCTCCTCAGCGCAGCGTTTGTCACAGTACTCTCCGCAAAATTCATTCAACTGGCTACCGCAAGCGTGACACGATTGACTGTAGTCAAACGCATCTTCTATCGTAAGACCTGTGTGGTCAACATAATCAAGGAAGATGCTAAGTTTTTTGGGAGTGAAATAGGTTCCATAACGGGTGTTGAAAGCACACACTTCTAAGCTATACTCATCATCGTCGTTGTAGTCAAATGTTTCTTGGGTTTTTTCGTCTATTTCATTGTCAATCTTCTCTTCGTTGAAGGAGCGCTCCAACTTGTCGTCGTAGGCCTCCAACTTGGCATCCGATTCTAAACTTAAGCGACTCATCTTAACACACAAATCTTCCATCATAGGGGAGTAATCATCATTGCAACTTCTGGCGAAAGCGTTGAATCTAATAGCAGTAGTAGTATTCATTGTATTCGTTCGTAATTCGTTCGTTTGTTCGTAGGTAGTAAAGTTAAACTTAATGGGGGTTTTAATTTATACATTGAATCCAGTTGGAAATTAGCAATTCAATTTTTTTTGGAAAACCAATATTTTTGTAATCACTACAAAAATATTATTTTATTTTAATATATTTTAATGCGATTTATAAACGCTTACAATTTTCCCCTCCAAGATTTTTGAAAGCATCTAAAAAACCCAAATAGAATGAAATTGCGCATAATGCGCATCCCAAATTAACTAAAAAAAGTCGCGTCTTCTTTCATAAAATATGCCATAATAATATAATAATTTTATTTTTACCAAATAAATAACTATGTTTAAAAAATGATTTTTATTGACTGTCATCTTCATCTGAGTTTGAAACTCTTTTTGAAAACTTACACATTGTACAATCCGGAGTCCACTTACACGCGTAACCATAGGTTGTAATATACTCTTTACACTTGTCATTACAGAATTCAGTGCCTTTTGTTATGTTGTTGCCACACGTATGGCAGTGATATAGATACTTTTCTGCCTCTTCTGACGTACCATAACGTTTCAAATCGTGTTTGTTAAGTGGTTCTTGAATATTCAACTTAACTTCCTCTTTTTCCAACTCAGGAGGTTTTATATCTTCTTCTAATCCGGCCTGAACACGACGAGTGTGGCGCTCCTTACCTCTATTTTCCTTATACTCTTGTTGCGCTTGATCTGCTAACAAAATATCCACCTCTGACGAAGCATATACCTTATTTCTGTCAAATTTAAGACCTGATTTCTTCTTACCAAATTTATCTTGTTTACTCATTTTATTCTTCTATTTAAATACTAGTTATGTCTTTAAGTTGTTTTACAATATCATTTATCAGGAAAAAACAATGCGCCGCTAGTTGTATGACGTCATTGGTTATTTTTATTTGGTTGTTTCTTATTTCGTTTGGTATTTTATTGGTTATTTTTATTTGGTTGTTTCTTATTTCGTTTGGTATTTTATTGGTTATTTTTATTTGGTTATTTTTATTTGTTTATTTTTTTAATTTGGTACTGTCGTACAAGACTATGTATTTAATTTTATTGTGTTCTTCATCTATTACTGGATAGATTCTTGCGCTACTAGCTACACCACCGTATATATCAGACATTTTTTTAGTATTTTCGTAACTGTCAACTGGTCTAAAATCTTCTCTGAACTTTATGAAAACATTATCAAGATCATAAATACATTTTTCTGATTTGGAATACAGGATAGGCTCAGCTTTTTCAGGTTCCTTTTTATAGAGTTGATATGCGCTACTGCGGGCTTGAATCATAGAATCTTTACACCATTTCTTCGCCTCTTTGACAGTATCAAATATGTCATCAGAATATTTATTATTAGTCTCTTTGTCTTCAGTTGTTGATAACACAACTGAGGGGTCAATGTATGTTTTCTTACCTTTTGTTCCTTTCTTACTTCGTTTAGTAGTATTACTATTCCAATTACTTTGCTTTATACCTTCTTCAGAAAAGTTAGACGCAAATAATTGCTCATACCTTTCAAGTGACTCTAAATTTGTATAGCAAATAATATTGTGTCGTCCATATCCCGTGATTCTACCTAATAGACCTTGAATAATGAAGGTGTCGTTTATATTTTTAGCGATTCTTTCATAAACGACGCCAATATGATCTTTAACAATTGTATCAGCGCATTTTAATTTTTCCTTGATTAGAATTATTTCGTGCCTTCTTGAGCGAGGCTTAAGTTTTAACAACTCATTTAGTTGTCCATTTTCTATAGAGCCGTCTTGAATATACTCATGTATATTATCAAAATCAAACTTATCATATTGATTGTTTTTACGTAGAAATTTGTCAGCAGTGTTCAGCAGATTGTCTTTAACGTAATCATAATTAACTCCACTAGCTCTAATAGCAAGATATTTAGGTTGATTAAATGAAAGCATATCGGCAAACATTTCATTTATATTTTCTTCAACTTCATCTTCAACTTCATCATTTTTCCATTCACCATTGGTGTTTCGTCCACAAATATCTTTGGATTGTTTTAATATACCAGGCCTTTCCAGCATCTGTTTAATTCCATAATACCCTTTACCTTCTGGCATTATATGAACGTCATAATTTTCTTTAGGCCATTGTTTTTTCTTTAAAGCTAATATTAGACCATCTGGAGTGGCTGAGAATTGAACAATTTTAATGTCGTTTTCAAACATCTTATCTATATTCCAATTTAGACCATCAGGACTCATCAGTTTATGCATTGTTTGGTCCTTCAAAGCAGCGCATTGAGCCTCATCAATTAGTACTAACACATTTTTCTTACCTTCTATCTCATCCTTAAAACGACCCATTAAATCAGGCAAATGAAATATACGTTTTTCTAAGTCTTCGGTTGCTCTGTCTTTCATTTGTTTTAACCAATCTCTAGACGAGAGTGTTGAAATAATGAATATATGCTCTACTGGTATTTGAAATTTTTCAATGTATTGAGCAATAAACTCCAACATACAACCTGTTTTTCCTGTCTGAGTTCTGGCAATAATCAATTGAATTACCTTTTGTTTATATGAAAAGGACTCACAAATAGCCTTTGCAGTATCCTTTTGATTTTCATATACAGGTTGGTCATACAATTTCAGAACCCAATTGTCCTTGAAATGACTACTCTTAATTTTTATTCTCATCTCCAGTCTTTTGTCTTTGGAATAATCTGGAACCTGGCGTTCAGTAAATTTTTCAGGAATATCTGGTGTCGGAATCGTATCTGAATTTGCCGTCATAATAGACTGGTCGTCATCATCAGGAACATACGTAGACATTGGTCCTCCACCTCCGCCTCCTGCTGAAATAACTACATTTTCTTTTTCTTCCAAAGAGGAATCTAAACTTATATCCGAAATGCTTGAATCGTCTTCTATTATGTTTGAATTTAAACGCAGAATATCAGGACTTCGGCTATTTTTCACAGCTCGTTGTATTTCCTCACCTTTTTTTCGTAATATTTTCCCTATTTTTTTTGGTGACGTGATTCTACTTGAAATTGGAACCACATATTCAATTGGTTCAGAATTTGGCTTAGGTTTAAACATCTCCGCTCTTTTTCGCTTGGGTTTAGGATTATTGTCTAAATCTATCATTGATATTTTTGGAGGATTTTCAACCAATTCTGCCACGACCAACTCAAAATCGCGATTTTTACCAGCACTTCCGCCTATTTTTTGCGATGAGTTTATTTTTTTAACGGTACTGTGACTCCCACCGCCTCCGAAAAATGAGCTTATATCGCTACCACCTTTACTAGTAGCTCCTCCACCGCTCGCACTAGCACTAGTAGCTCCTCCACCGCCTCCGAAAAATGCTTTTATATCACTACCACCTCCTCCTCCAATTGGAGCGTTATTATTAGTATTCATATTATTGTCTTTGGTAAAACTTGGCTTCATATTGTAAATAATGTTTTTATATAAATTATAAATACTGGATTCAATTTTTTTTGAATACTATAATTAAATATTTTTAATACAATTAATTGTGGTTCAATATGACTTTAGTTTTTGGTCATACCTTTTTTCTAAAAAGGTATGAAAATTAGTAGTGAATATAAAAAGTGTAATAAATAAAAAAAAATTGAAATGCTAATTGGGGGTAAAAAAAGGTAGTATAAATAAATCCCAACCGAAGTTAAAAGCTTAAATTTCAAGTTAAAATGCAGTCAGTCGTAATGAATAGTGAATTAGTGAATGTTTCAGAGGTCGCGTTGAAGAGCAACAAGAGACGTATCAATTTCTTGTTGTCAAAGATAGCGGAACTCCAAGAAGAGCAGAGGAAACTGGAAGTAGCAGAGGAGGCTTTTGAAGCATCTCGCAGCCGAAACGTGACAAAGCGAAGCAAAGGTCGTCCCCAAGCGAAGAAGGAAGTAACAGAGGAAGTAGATCTGTTTGCCAACCTCGTGAAGGAAGTCGTTAGTGAAGGCGCAGTTGCTGAGTCAGTTGCTGAGCCTGTTGCTGAAAAGCCTGCTAAGAAGGAGAAGGTCGTTAAGGAGAAGGTTTCTAAAGAGAAGAAGCCTTTAAAGCACGTCCTGTCTGAGGAGGAGAAGGCTGAGAAGAAGGCTGAATTAGACAAAGCTAAAGCAGAAGAGAAGCTAGAGAAGGCTGCTTTAAAGAAGCTTCAATTGGAAGCCGATAAACTCAACAAAGCCGAGGAGAAGAAGGCTCAATTAGCAGCAGAGAAACTGGCTAAGGCTGCGGAGAAGGCTGCCGCAATTGCTGCTGAGAAGGAGTCCAAGAAGCAAGTCTTAGAGGAAGAGAAGGCCTTAAAGAAGCAAGCCTTAGAGCAAGAGAAGCAAGACAAGGCTAATGCCAAAAAGCTCGCCCTCTTGGAAGCCAAGCACGCAAAGGAGCAAGCAAAGGCAGAAAAGGGTCCTACTAAGGCTGCTGCTAAGTCAAAGAAGGTTGAATCAGAGGTTGCGAAAGAAGAGCCTGTAGAGAAGGTCACAGTGAGTCGCATCACTATCAATGATATCAAGTACCTCAAGTCAAGCACCAACATTCTCTACAATCCTGATACCAGAGAGGAGGTAGGTTTATACGACCCTGAGACCAAGATGATCAAGCCTTTGCCCGATGATGAGGAGGAGGAGATGACTGAGGATGCCTACGAATCTGACAACGAATAAACTTAAATTTGAACTTTGAACTTAAAACTGGCTTGTATACCTGCTGTAATATCTTATCTTATAATCTTATCTTAACTAGAAGCCCTATTGTAACCCAAATAAAAAAAATCAAAAAATGTATATTGTATATTGTATATTGTATATTGTATATTGTTGTGTAATTTAATATAATTTAACTTAATCATAAAGAAGGCGGGGTTTATTCCCGTTTTTTCTCTTTTTGGAGTCCGGATTAAACACGTTATATAATGTAGTATAGGGGTCTAAATTTTGTCACTCATTTCTTCAAAAAAACAGTCATTTCTTGAATGCCTATATGACACCATATATGGTCACATTTTTGTCACTCATTTCTTCAATTTGTCACTCATTTCTTAAAACACTGTTATGACACCATATATGGTCACATTTTTGTCACTCATTTCTTCAATTTGTCACTCATTTCTTAAAACACTGTTATGACACCATATATCGTCACACAGTATATAACTGTGCCATTTTTTTGCCAGACAATGATTTATATACACTACCATTGTTAAGTTGATGGTAGTATATATATAGTGTACAGTGTAAAGTGTAAAGTGTAAAGTCCGGATTATACCCGATCAATTATAACCTTCTTTGAAACATTGCCAATGATTTTATTAATATTCTTACAAGTC
>Ga0315284_10008395_pt1 | contig 14749 bp, 15 predicted proteins | sample YL17G09_16_MG_FD_203696 | JGI IMG/M metagenome (GOLD analysis project Ga0315284, IMG submission 203696) | Sediment microbial communities from Yellowstone Lake, YNP, Wyoming, USA - YL17G09_16 | ecosystem: Environmental > Aquatic > Freshwater > Lake > Sediment | place: USA: Wyoming | collected... | reverse complement strand
TCAAAGAAGACTGCGTTGCTCTTTACTCATGTCGTCCAGTTGATTTATAATTATCTTACCAGTTCTGCTTCGCTCTTTACTGGCCGACATCAATCGGAATCGGTGGACGATTTCATCGGAATACGCACTTACGGGCATTCATTGATTCTGACATGTTTAAACAAACGTTCTTTATAATGTTCAACAAATGGAAGTCTTAATGCCCTTACGGGCATTCATTGATTCTGACGAAGGTGTATTTATGGTTGGAGAATGTAGTCATTATGAGTCTTAATGCCCTTACGGGCATTCATTGATTCTGACATTAACGGTGTAAGTAAATCATCGGACTGGATGAGTCTTAATGCCCTTACGGGCATTCATTAATTCTGACTGATAAAGAATATGCGGAAACACTGGAATATGCTATGAGTCTTAATGCCCTTACGGGCATTCATTGATTCTGACATCATCTTGCAATAAGTACAATGCGGTTACTGCTAAACGCGTCTTAATGCCCTTACGGGCATTCATTGATTCTGACTCAGTGGAAAACACGCGGAGTCGCATTGCCGGAATGGTTAAGTCTTAATGCCCTTACGGGCATTCATTGATTCTGACACAAGTGAACCTAAAGCACGCGCCTACGCCGCAAAAGTCTTAATGCCCTTACGGGCATTCATTGATTCTGACCATAATCCTCAAACTTCTCCTTGAAAGCAATCTTCGTCCGTCTTAATGCCCTTACGGGCATTCATTGATTCTGACAGACTACATAATGACGTACCAGTAGCATCGGTAAAAGTGTCTTAATGCCCTTACGGGCATTCATTGATTCTGACCGTCCTACCCATATTTGAGAAGGAAAACCTCCACGATAAAGTCTTAATGCCCTTACGGGCATTCATTGATTCTGACTTTCATTATGTTTGACAAGTTTACCGCCATTGCAAGTTATGTCTTAATGCCCTTACGGGCATTCATTGTTTCTGACACATCAAGCATCTCCATTGGAGGCTATCAATGGTAAACGTCTTAATGCCCTTACGGGCATTCATTGATTCTGACTTATCTTTAATACCAACATCAACGGCATCTCTGGCTGTCACGTCTTAATGCCCTTACGGGCATTCATTGATTCTGACCCCGCAGTTTTTTGACCGGTTTTTTCTCCCACTGGAGCAAGGTTTTCGGCTGTTTTCAAGCTAATTTGCACCACGGGGCATCCATTATTCCCTTCCAAACACAGGTTATTCGCCACTTTCATTTCCCCTGCGCACCCCCCTGCTGAAAACAGGCCTTATTACCCTTTTACCCAGGGGGGGTACGCAAAACTGTCACAATGATATTATTCTACATCAAATCGCCATCTCTGGCAAGCTTCAAACGTATCATCTCAATAATTCGGGGGAAGAAGGGGGTTCTCGTGCGGGCTTGCGACAGGAAGTCGCCTCGAGAACCCCCACCCCCATTTATTAAGATTATAGCTTTAAACGATAACTACCCCTGGCGGTTCTGTCACTTCACCCTTGCCCAACATTTCAACCTTGCCCCGGCAAGCTTCGCACAGCATATACACCCTGACACTATCCTCTTTTGCATCGATCAATTTATTAAATTTTCGCATTAACTTTTCAAGTTCCTGCTGGGTTAAGTATACTTCAAAAACGCTATACTGCACCCGGTCGCCCAGTGATTCTAAATATTTGGCTACTTTCAAGCGACGCTTATCACTGACTACATCATATACGATCACATAAAAACCGCGCGACATAAAGAGCTACCTGAACCCCATGCCCTGGTAGCCTGGATCACCCTGCAAAACACGATCAGCGATCTGGCGAGCTTGTTCAAAGATACATTAACGCATGGTCAATTTGACGTCGCGTAACAGGTAAGTAAAACGGTTTTCCATACGCTGTTCAAAAGCCTGCAGAAAACGCCGTTGGCCTTCCTCGACTAAAACAACCGGGCGCTCGGCCGGGCCTGGGCTGAAATCGGCCGGGGTTAACTGCCCGCTGTGACAGCACCATAACACAATACCATCCGCCACGGGACGGAATTCTTCTACCAGGTCCAACCCCATGGCCGGGCGGTTATAGACAATTTCATGCAGGAAACCGGCATAGGGGTCCAAACCGGCAGCTTGCACGGCACTATTGGCAAGCCCGGTGAGCAGGGTATAACCGAAGGATAACAATACATTGACCGGGTCGGTTGGCGGGCGGCGCACTCGTTTTTCAAATTTCCATTCGGGGTCAAAGAGCTGCCGGAAACCGCGGAAGTAAGCACGTGAGGCCGACCCCTCTACCCCCAGCAGGCTTGAAACCTGGGTCTTGCGCGGCACGTTTTGCAGGGCATCGTTCAACTGCGCAATACAAGCCGCAATCTCGGCATTCTGACGCTGGCGGTTATGGCGCTGGAATAAAGCCTTCTGATGGTTCAATTTGGCATCTACAAAGCCTTTGGCCATTGCCAGCACAAAATCAGGGGAATCTAAGCAGCGGTATTGCGCCCGGCGGATGGGAACATGCGGGGTTATCCCACCGCTCAAGCGGCCGCGGAAGGTACCGTCTTGCTTCAAAAAGACCACATCCACATTTTGGTTAAGCAATGCCCCGATGGCTGGCGTGGTCAGGCCGATATTGCCAAAAAGCACCACTTCGGAGACATGTCCCAGCGGTACCGTGAAAAGGGTCTCAGACTCTTGCTCCACCACCAGGCGGTTGTTTTCGATGCGCAATTTTGCGCCTTGCTGGGTGACGTATAGAGGAGGCATAGGAAGGAGTGGTTGGCGGTTAGCGATTAGCGGTTAGCGATTAGCTATTAGCGGTTGGCGGTTAGCTATTGGCTATTAGCTATTGGCGGTTGGCGGTTAGTTTAAAGCTGATGATCATTTCGGTTTGTTCAACTTTTGAAGAAAGCTATTGAGCATACGTCGGGTTTCAACCAGAGTTTTCTCCAGTTCTTGAAAAGTGTTATCATCCAGATAATGTAAGTCGTGCGCCAATGTTAGCTGGTACTCTAACTCGCTGGATGAGCCCATTGCAATCTGCATAAAATGGGATAGTTCAGCTTCGGTCTTCCGCCCGCATCCTTCAGCAATATTTGAAGGAATTGACACTGCCGCCCGCCGCATCTGGCTTGTCAAACCATAAATCTCTGCCTTTGGAAACAGCGTTGTTGTCTTATATACAGCCAGTGCCAGCAGGTGGGATTTTTTCCATACCAGTAGCTTACGAAAATCCTTCATCGGACTGCTCCTAGGAAAAACCAGCAATTAGCGGTTAGCGGTTAGCAGTTAGCAGTTAGCGGTTGGCGGTTGGCGGTTGGCGGTTGGCGGTTAGCGGTTATCAGTTAGCGATTGGCGGTTAGCGATTAGCGGTTGGCAGTTAGCGGTTAGCGGTTAGCGGTTGGCGATTGGCTAAAAGCTAATAGCTATTAGCTAATCGCTTCTTTCCTACCTTGTCCCAACCCCATCGTCGTCCCTGCTCCCACGCCAGCGAACAAGGCAAACTCCGCCAGCACCTGGACCAGGCTCATCCAGTAGCGGTCGTAATTGAGGGTGGTATAGGTTACCCGGCCGATCCCGCCCATGCGCAGCGCCTGGCCCTTGACCCCCACCGAGCGGCTTTCGAGCTTGTAGCGGCTGATTGCCAGGCATTCGGCGGCGTAGCGGCGTGTCTCCGGCGGGAAGGCAATGGGTGCAAAGGTATTCCATTTTTCCAGTAGGCTGCCAAAAACCAGCTCCGGTAAGGGGATGGGAATGTGCATGCCGCCGGATTTGAAGGTGGTCGGGCTGGCGAAATCGAGCGTCACATGGCGCGGGGCGGTCACCTGAGCCAGCAGGTAGGGGGCGCTCAGCTCCTGGTAGGTAGTGGCTGCTGCCCAGGGATGGGCAGTGTTCTCCCAGCAGGCTGCTGTCACCTGAAAAGGCAGATAGTCCAGCTCAACGACCGCCTCGGGGGCCAGCGCTCCCCCGGGTTGAGCGGCAGCGAAGATAGGCGCAGCGACTTCATCACTGACTGCTGTGAAGCGCATCGTGTATGTTGTTTTGGGGTCCAGCTCGCCATGCGGGAAGCGCCCCATCAGGGTAGAGACGGTGAACGGGCGTAGACCGCCGTCTGAGTCGTGCAGGCGGTCTGCCAACACATCGTCCTTCTGGCGGATAACGTTCAGCAGCAGGGCATGGGCGGCGCGCCCCCACCAGAGAGGCAGGATCGGCTTCTGCTCGCTGCTGGTTGGTGGCTGAGGGATAACAGGTTGTAGGGTGAGGACAAGGGAGAGAAGGTTCATAGAAGTACCAAACAAGAATAAAGAAATGGAACAGGGATAAAATGAATAAACAGGATGTTTTTCTTTTTCTTTATCCCGTTTATCCTGTCCATCCTTGTTAAATCCATTCTATTTATGTAACCGCCGATATTCTATCTTAGACTTACCAGAATTAACCAGTAAGCCAACTTCCCTTCCAGAGGCCTTCAGGTAATTGATAAGCTGGGCTTGATGCTCAGGCAATAATGTACTTACTGCTTTCAGTTCCACTACCACTTTATCATCCACCAGGATATCCGCATAAAATTGTCCCACCACCTCATTTCGAAAGCTGACCGAGAAAGGACTCTGAGAGTCAGCCTTGAGTCCCTTGTGCAGTAAGGCGATCAAAAGGGTATTATGGTAAACAGATTCTACAAAACCAGCCCCAAGCTCGTTACTAACTTCAAAACAGGCTTCTAATATTTTGGCAGTTAATTCTTCATATATTAGTGGCATATCGTAATCCAAGCTAATTTACAGGGATGAACAGGATGCTTTTTCATTTCTTTTATCTCTTTCATCCTGTGCATCCCTGTTTTTGTCTTTTTGATCTTTATCCCGTTTATCCTGTCCATCCCTGTTAATATCTTCTTTTTCTAGCCGCATCGCGCACCGCCTGCAGGTTGAGCACTTCGGCTACTTCGTAACGCGGCGGCAGGCTGCCGTTCACCAGACGCAGCCGGATGATGGGTGGGAAGTAGCCCATGCGCCCGTGCAGCTCGGCCAGCAGCATGGCGGTGATAAAGTTCAGCGAGGGCGGGTTGACCAGGATAGGCTCATTCTGCCACTGTTCTACGGAAAGCGTGAGTTGAGCTATTAACGCCTCCAATTGGGGCAGGTATGGTTGGTCGTTATCGAACTGCACCGGCAGGGGGATGACCTGGTTGATGCCTTGACCGGTGAGCGCTTCAGCCTGGGCGATCTGGTCGGGGGTGAGGGGGTGGGAGAAGTTGAGCAGGATCATAGGGTTTCCAAATTCCGGTAACTAACCTTAAATCGACCATTGAGGATCAGTTGCATAAGTTTTTATGGCTGGTGTTTGCTAACTTTTCAGCATCGGTTTTGATAAGCGGCAAACCAGCCCGATAGTCCGGCAAGGGGATAAACTCAATATTCCGTTCGCGGGCCAGAATGGCGAGGTCTTTTTGCAAGCGTGGCTGAGCAACGATCAAAAACTGGATTGTGTAAGTTCCCAGGTAGGTTGGCTCGCCGGCCATCTTAAGCTGGTCGAGGCCGCGTTTAGGAGACTCGCCGCCTCCCAATTTGACTTCAGCAATTCCCACCTGGTTGCCGCAGCGGATCACCAGGTCAATCTCAATCTGGTCACCCACACCTTGCGGGCGCACTCCGGCCAAGACTTCATCAAAACGGCTTTTCAAGGCTGAATACACTGCTTTTTCAAAACAACCGCCCTCGGTTAAAGCACCCTGCTTATCACGGCTAAAACCTTCTTCAATGAAGCCGGGGAGGTGGGCACGCAGGTATTCAGCGGCGGTAATAACCGGTGGTATCTCTTCCTTGGCTTCCAAAGTAGGCAAGCCTTGCTGAAAAGCGTAACGATATAGCAGGCTTTTCCGCCCTTCGCTTTGCAGATAAACTAACGGTTGTGCCGTTTGGGCGGCTAAAGCAAAGGCGGCGATAACCATCATTTTTGTACCGCCGGTTAGATTGAACATCACATCTTTTTGATCAGCCAACCCAGCTCTCAGAACCGATAGGATGCGGTCAAGGTCATAGGCGTCTACTTGAATGTCCGCACGTAGATTATCCGAGTTAGAAATAATCCGCCGCAGACGTTGGGCCACACTCCTGGTCTTGCTGGTATATACTAGCAGGGTTTGCTCTGGGTTTAAATAACGCACCGGAAGCAGATTGGGGATGGGTTGTTCGCCGATGAGGGAGACGAGGATCACAAACAAATCCTATAAAGACAAGTGGTTAATCTTATCAATGCACAGCTCAATTTGTTGGATTAAATCCTCAGGTTTTCGAGGATTTTCTCGCATGCCTGCGTGATCAATGTCATTGCGCACATCCGTTAGTTCCAGCCAAAGCGAGAGTATATTTTCCACATTCTGTAAACTGGCTAAAAAAACGGGTGTAAATGTTTGTCCAGTCTGCTTTGCATTCAAGAAATCATGAGCTTCCCCTCCTACTACATTTTCAATGCGTTGGCGAGCGCTGAGTTTTGTGATATTTACCATCCCTAATTGGATCATCACCCAACTTACCAACCACTCACGCGCCAATGAAACAGCCTGAATCCATCGTTCACGTTCGACGTACCAATGGATCATGCTACGCTCCACCGACAATGTCTGGCGCAAGTTCCCAACATTAAGAGGGTCAGTCTGAGCCAAAGGCTCATAGGTGTGAACAATGCTTTCTAATAATAAAGAGAAGGGTCGAGCCGCGGCAGCCATATCTAGGGCAGGATGAGCTTTCTCAATGCGTTCACCTAAACCGGCAATTTGTTCCATCGCTTGATATGGACGTATTAATTGTAAAGATTGCGATATACTTGTCAACGCTCCAGCCAGGTTGCTAAGTCTACCAATTTGATCTAACAATTCCGGGTTTTTTCCTGCTTTAATTGCCAGATCCTTTTGCTGGTTCTTAACAAGTGAGGCCAGGTAACGAGCATCTCCAGTACGATTGAAGCGATCTGCAGCCACCGCCCATTCCAAGAGGGTAAGCTGAGTGGTTAAATCAAACATCGGTGTACGATGAGGGATTGTGTTCTGATCGCGCACATCAAAAGCCCCATAGAGTACAGCTCTTACATTAACTTCTAAACCTGAACGAAGAAATGCTGCTACTAATAACCCCAACAATGGAAAAGATCGCAACCCATGAGTTATATCAAAGGCAACATCTTCGCCAGCACTCACGGCTCCGGTGACCTGATCAAATATCTGCCAAAGTTCATGATCATCCTTGCCTAAGGGTACTGGAACTGGCCGTATATCTAAGTGCTTTGGCAAATTCGCTTTAAGTTCCTCGAAGACTTGCTGTTCGGCTTCTTCAGTAAGAAAAACAATTAACTGATCAGGTTGTAAGAAATGGCATGAAGCAACAGGGGCAAACCGGCTCAGGTGTTCTTTGTCCCTCCAAATGTAAACTGTTTCTTCGTACTTGCCAACGCCTAAAAATGTCAGTAATTTCACTGTTTTTCTCCACGGTTTCTAACACTTAGCTTATCAATCTTTCACGCTCTTCATCCAGTCTAGCACTTCTCGGATAAACTGCGGAAACACCCCCAGAGCCTTATGAAAATTATCAAACACTTCTTGCGGGTCAATCTCCAGGTAGGCATGGATCAAGATATTACGGAAACCCCCCAAGCCTTTTATTTGTTCGGAGAGTCCTACTGAAAGAACACCGCGTTCATGCAGTTTTGTCAGGCTTTCCCCATAAGTTTGGGCATAATCTCCAAAATGCCCGGCTAGAATATGATCTGCCACATCAAATATCAGCGAAGCAGCCGCGATCAGACCTCGTTCGACGATCCATTGCTGGCTAAGGCTGGAATTAAAAGCATCCCATGAGATATCACCATACTTCCCCAATTCTTGCATAATGGTGTCAAGTTCTTTAAATCGTTCTTCAATGGCCTCGTGACGCAAGATCATAGGGATACCCTCTCTCTTAGAACTTCCATCTGTCGGCGGCGCAGGTATGCGGTATCGCGGTATTGGTGCAGGGTATCGATTTCAAAACGCTCTACCGTCATCTGGTCGGTGCAATAGATCAGCCGGCCTGTACTGATGACTTCAAAGCGCAGCACCGGGGAGGCGCGGCGCAAATCTACCAGGTCCAGCCGCTCGGTGTCCAGGCACTTGCTGATCTCAGCGCGCAGACGGAAGGCCGGTTCTGCCTGGGTGAGGATTGCCAGGTCAACGTCTTTGCCGACCTCGCCGCGCGCCAAGGAGCCAAAGAGGTAGGCTAACTCAACACTATGCTGTTCAAAGATGGCGGGAAGACGTTCCAGCTTTGCTAGTATGTCCGCTGGCAGTTGGGCGAATTTTAGCCAGCGTTCGGGGTTGCTCATGTTTTTTCCATTTCTATCAACACCCAGCCAAAGGGGGCAATGGGCTTGGCAATTCCTTCTTTCACCCCCATGGCAGCCCGTTTTGAACGAGGAAAAGGGTCGCCGGGGTGGCGAGGTGGGGTATTTCTCGCAGCTCGATGTAAGCGGAATTCGTCTACCAGGCGCTCAAAAAGCTGGGGGTCTTTTTGTAGATGCGTCCAGAAAGTTTTGCCATCCCAACCACTGCCCCAACCGAGTTGAATAAAAGCTTGGGTGGGTGGTAAAGTGATCTTAGCTAATTGACGATAAAAAGCGGCAATGTCCGCAGTACCTTCAGCATGTTCAAACCAGGTGACCAACTCAGCAATACGAGCCTGGCTATGCGCCTGAGCGCGCAGTATGAGTTCGTCTAACCAGTGTTTCCGATTGTTAAAATGAAGTTCTTTCTCAGCCCAGGAGGTGAACAGGGTATCATCAATCGTCAGGCTGCCTTCGAAAGGCACATCTCCGGCCACCGCTTCTAACTCAATAGGCGAACCTGCGCTCCGTTTTGTTAACACCTGAGCGTTGACCAGTACGAGACCCATACCAGCCTTTTGGGGGCCAAAAAGATCTGAAACATGCAAAGCGCGTAACAAGTCATGGTTGGGATCTGGGCCAAATAATTTCTTTTCCAAAGGTTGTCCAGCCCAACTACGACTTCGGCCGATGGCGCTTCGATCCAGGATTGGGTTTATTTCCTTCCAGCCAGTCCATGCCATCGATGTCCTAAGAGCGCCCTTCAGAGAAGAGCCAGGAATATACGGACGGTCAAAGACATCTTTGATGAAAGGTTTTATCCGGGCGTCTGTTTTACGCGAACGCGGAAAACCGCGTAATATATACCTGAACAGCTCGGGGTTTCTATAATCGACCTCTACCAAGAGGTTGCCAGGAGCGGGGTAGCGTCCATTGGGGTCCGGTCGCAGAAGAGATTGTTTGGCTTGCAGAATTGCGTCCTCATTCAAACGATAGGTTCTTTTGTCATAAACGACAAAATCAAAACCCTGGCGCAGCTCATCCCCGTTGCCAATGTGCACAGGTGATAGGGTCTGCAACTTGATCTTGAAAACGCTCATGCTTCACTTCCTTCCAGGCCAACTGCCAGGGCTAAACCGGAGCGGTAAACGGCATGACCGAGCGGGTCATGGTTGGTTGGGTAACAAGGGCGCACATCCACAATCCGCCCAGGGACAGGATGGTCTAATGACCCAAACACGGAACCCTCACCTAGTAGATTAAGTGATCTGCGTCGCTGCCCTCCTTTTACAGGCGAATCCAGCCAGCCTCCAACCACATCCAGGGTATAGGCGGTCTTTTCACTCTGTAGCAGGGCTGCTATTTCATCAGAGCGCGGCAGGTAGCGGCTTAATGTCACCCAAGGCTTGTCCTGAGCTTCAGGAAGATCAAGGATATCTCCGGTTTTGATCTGGCAAGCGCCAAACCCCACCGAACGCTCACCTCCCAAACCAGCATCGCCCAAATCAGCTAATAGAACGGCTAGTTTGCTTTTTAATTTAGTATCCTCTTTCAACCAGCGCACACCAAACCACAGCCCACACCCGCGCGAATAAACCACCTGTCCGGTAAAATAAATGGCCGAGTTTTGAACCGCGCGCCCCAGCGTGACGCGGGGACGCTGTTCCAGCGCCCAAATTTGCCCTTCTGGTTGGCGTAATTCTTCAGGCAATGAAACTATTTCCGGCGGAGAGACCAGCACTCTTTTCCCTTGCAGCATCAGAGAAATCTGATAATGTTTAGCCAATGAATCACCCTTTAGCAAGCTGTGGAAAATCCCTTCCGAGATAAAAAGAACTTTCTTCAAATCTTTGGCTTTAACCTTATCATCTTCTTCACGATCAGTGCTGCGCAAAGCGCAGGCAGGAACAGGGAAAAAGCGTACTCCGCCCGCAAAGGGAAAAGTAGAGCAGAGCACAAAAGGTGGTTTCCCATCTAAAAAAGGAGACATGAAATCTTCTACCGTCTGGCGGTTTTCAGTCTCAGCCAGGCGAGCCAACAAGGCCGCAAACAGACTGTCGGAAGGAAAAGTAATCAATGTCTTTTCCTGACCGAGGCCATGCTGACCAAAGTGGAAACTACTGCCAGTGATATGCCAGCTTTCGATTCGCATGGCCTTACTCCGTTGGAATAGAATCTTCTAGCCAGGTTTGCAGTTCAGAAAAGGCATTAGCTAAATCCTGAACGGTAACAAATTTCTTGAAAAGCTTTTCTTGAGCATAATCACTATGAGAGCGGGCAGACACTTCCAGGTTCTTAAAACGCACTTTGCCACTGCCGCGTGAGCCTGATCCTCCCAAATAGTCATCCTCCACTAATTGAAGGGCATCAATCACGACTTTAAGACGGGTATAGTCATCTTTTTCATAGACACTGAAAACCAGCTCCGCTGGCGCGAAAACAGCCCCTGCCGGGACACGCTCTATTGTGCGGGGTGTGGCTGCACTGGTAACGCGGTCAATCGCAACTTCAGTCTTTAACTCAGCATAAAGTAAATCCGTCTTGGCATCATTGAGAGCCTGGGCGCTTGCATCGCTAAGCTCCACATCCCGCACAACCAGCCGGGTGGGGCCTGAGTAATCCAGCTCAGCCGGCATACCGAACACCTGGCATACGGGGCATTTGGCATAGTCCGGCTTTGATTTACACGTATGTATAGTCACTTGAGCTATTTTGTTATTTTGTGGCAAGCCATTCACCTTCTCGGTTTGGGAGCGCATCTTACCCCGCAAACTCGAACCAGGTATGTAGGGGCGCTTAGTGAGGGGGTTTCGCACCACTTCTTTGTCCAGCCCTCCAATCTCCAGGTCGGCCCCACTGCCACCAATATGCAAGCCTGTTACGGCTTCGATCTCGCCACGGATAAACACTCGTCCAAACAATTTGATATCGGTCATATTTGCTTTGCCTCCTATACTCACTTTTTACCATCCAGGGCGCGATGGTAAGCTAAAATAGCCTCAAAAAGTTCCACAAAACGCTTAAAACGCTTGTTGCGTTCTTCTGTGCTTGATGCACTCTCTACCGTATCAATGGCCTTACTTAGTACGTCTCGCAGCACCTGCACCGGTTGACTACGGGACACCTGGTAATCCATTTTAGGCTTTAGCATGTTCAATCTTCGCCGGGCATCTTCATTGCGTATGGCCCAAAGCGCCTCAATCTTACGCACCTCAGTGAAGATGGTCCTGATTTGAGCACGGGTCAGACTATTTCTAACCAACGTATCTGCCGTTTGCCTGGAAAATTCAACCATCTCTTTGCCGCTCGCATCGGCGGTCATCACAGCATTGATATCGGTCATTCTTTTTTCTCCTTTCCTTGAAATGTTTTACGAGTCAATAATTGTGTCCAACGGGCAGCCACGCCCCATTGGTTGATTTCAGAATAATCATTCGCCGCCAATTCTTCTCGAAGCTGGTCAACCTTAGTAGATAATTCTGGTGTGCGTACTTTCATACGTTCAGCCATACGTTTTAACTGATAAGCGCCCATCCACATCCAGGGACCCCACACTGGGCGGTTCTTCATGCGCCTGGCTTCATCTGCCTCGTCTGCTGCCAACTTGCGCAGAATTTGAATGATTGCTTGGGGTCCTTCCAAACTCTCTAAATCAATCTTCTTATGAGCAACTAGATGTAAAAGTCCGTCTCGTTTCTTTATCAAACCATCGAAAACCGTCCATGGCCAGGCTTGACCAAGGAAACTGAAAGCATTTTTACCATCCAGATTCTTAGCCTGCTGCAGCGTATCAGCAGCATCTTCTGCTGCTTGATAGATTGGATATTTGCCATGAATAAAAGCCAACCCACCGCTTACATGCAAGGCCGGGTGTTCACCGGTATAAGCACAAAAATCTAGCTGAATGTCTTGCGCCAGTGCAGGCATAATATCCCAAGGGCCAATTAAGAAGAGATCGTCTCCCCCGGCATAAACCGCATAAATCAAGTTCGGATAATGCTCACAGAGTTTCTTGACCCAGCCCTCAAAATACATGGATACCTGAAAACTAAGGGTTGATAGTCGAGCCAGGGTAGCAAGATTGTCAGCAGCTCCGGTTTCGCCGAAACCGAGTGAAAAAATATCACCCAAATTATCCACATCCATACGTAATACACCTAAACGCTTGAAGCCTCCAACCGCTTTTTCCTGTAATTTATCAAAGGTCATTGGAGGTACACTTTTCACGGTATAGCGTAAACTTCTTACAACCGAGGTTTTCGCACGAGGCCATTGATTATTCTTTGAGTCATCTATAGCCCATATCACGATGCGTTCAACCCCAGGCAAATTTATTTCACTGTTGGCATTTTCAAGAATCTGAACTCGCAATCCAAACTCTAATAAAACGTCAAAAGCAGTGCCACACTTGGTGACTTGTGGCAACCCGAAGCCCAAAGCAATGAAAGACGCATTTGGTAATCTTTTGCCAATCTGTTCACTAAAGGAATCACATAGGCTGCAAATCCTGGCCTGCTCCTCGCGTTCTTCATCTAACTCTTTCACCTTGCGCTGGTCTTCGCCACATACCGAACAAGTATCATCCGGGTTTCCACCATACCGAGGAGGTTCAAAGACTTCATTGTATAGGTCTTCTCCTAGTTCGACATAACGTTGCTGTTTGGCGATTCCCAGGACACGGTGCATCTCCCCCCAATATATCGGGAATTGCCCGATATGGAAACCATTTGCCGGCACTTTTGTAAACCCGATCGCCTGGTAGAGGTCAGTCCCGTGATGCCGCAATAGTTTGCGGGAAATCTGTGAGCGAATTTCATTAAGCTTGTCGATGGCACTTAACGGAGCCAGCAAAAAGAAATGCCCACCCCCGGAATATATGACGTTGGTGTAGGGTAAACCAAGTTCATGCAATACATATCGAAGCACGGCTTCAGTGAGTAATTGCAAATAGAAAGAGCGTCCACGCAGCGTTTTGGCAGCGCCCTTTGATGAAATCGTGTAGAGGAAATCCTGCACACCGGAAATATCTCCACCCACTAAGAGCGTAACCGGTTCATTCAGCAATGCTTTTTCCTGCGGAGTAGCCTTCTCTGTTAAATCGTTTTGTACAGCGTTGAGTAGTGCCTTGATTTTATCCGACTTCATTTCCGACAGGCATACAGCCAGTGCAGCCGTCATACGGCTATGATCATAGAGGGATACATCTGGGACGGAATGATAATATGCCGAGGGAACACACCAGGTAATCTGCTGCATCGCTGACAGCAGATTCTCCAGGTAGATTTCTGGTTCTGGAATATCTTCTTTCGCCGCGTTTCTAAGTAGTTCACATAGAGTCTCATAACCCTGTATCTGTTCGGTTTCGCTGCAAGCTTTTTGCGGGAAGATCACTCCTTGCCCAAGATTTGCACTAACATCTAAGGAAAGAGGCTTCAAAGGTAAGTAATGCCAACCATCTATTTTGCCTTGTCCCTTCAGCTTGATCCTGTCAAATATAGTAACCAACTGGCGAGGAGGATGTTTTTCGTCCGCAGATAAATCAGCGCGCTCACCGGCGCTCAATTTATCTGCCAATGCGACCAATTCACTTAAAGTGTGATCTTCTGCCGGAGAGCTCTCCGGTCTATGGTGATATGTACCATGCTGGGCTGCTGCACGAAATTGTCTTGGGATGTAATTCTGAACGAAATAAGCTGACCAGGTAGCATGGACCGGTTGACCTTCTTTCTCTATACCCGGTGCAGGCAACCAAGGATCAAGACGAGCACGTTGTTCAAGTTTCCCCACATCATGCAACAACCCCGCTAACGCCGCATTGAATACCCGTTCTTCCATAAGCCCTCCTGGATTGCGGATTGAAAATTTAGTATCCTCTCAATCATTCAGTGGAATACGAGACCCCCCCTACCCCCATTTTTTTTGAGAGCATACAATATTTATAGGTTAAGAGTGCGAATTGTACAGTACCATTATAACCATAATCCCATCCCCTTGTCATCCGTAAAATTACGTATTTATTTAGCCTGTTATCTACGTATTTTACGTAGAGGGGATATGGCAAATGTCATAAATCCCACATCTGGAAACCCAACAAACTCACCAACTGTGTGCGGGTTACGCCCTGCAAGCCCCAATGGTCGGCGGCTTTGGCAAAGGCAGAGGAGAGGTGCGCTCCCACCGTGCGCGGTGAGAGGTTGAGCCGTTTGGCGATCTCTTTATCCCCCAAGCCCTCCTTCACCAGCAGAGTGACCACGCAGCGTTCGGCGGCGGAGAGCGAACCCAGCGCCAGCAGGTGCTTGCGGCCGCTTATTGAAAGAACCCAGAGCGCTTTGTTAAAGGACAGCCCACGCCACCACAGTTACCCCAGGCGGTGTGGATCAATCCACCGAAGCCTGCCTCGAAGCC
>Ga0315284_10008394_pt1 | contig 14750 bp, 17 predicted proteins | sample YL17G09_16_MG_FD_203696 | JGI IMG/M metagenome (GOLD analysis project Ga0315284, IMG submission 203696) | Sediment microbial communities from Yellowstone Lake, YNP, Wyoming, USA - YL17G09_16 | ecosystem: Environmental > Aquatic > Freshwater > Lake > Sediment | place: USA: Wyoming | collected... | reverse complement strand
CAAAGGGATATTAGCATGGACCACATAATTAAAATTAGCATATTGTGGGGGTATGTGCTATTGAACCATTGCACTGATTATCTTAACATAAAATTGAAAATAATACTACATAAACAACTCAATATTATCTCTATAATATTAAAACATGTTACCCAAACCATTTTATATAACAACAGCTATTAATTACACTAATGGTAATCCACATTCCGGACATGCATATGAGGCTATTGTTGCTGATTGTTTAGCTAGATATCATAGATTGGCAAAATATGATGTCTTTTTTATGACTGGATCTGATGAACATGGTCAAAAAATAGCTGACACTGCTTCACAACAAAAATTAGATCCAATACAATTATGTGATCTATATGTTGAAGGATTTAAGAAATTAAATAGTATGTTATCCATATCTAATGACTTTTATATTAGGACAACAACTGAGGAACATAAGATATGTGCACAAGTCATTTGGCAAAAGGTAAAAGAGAAAGGAGACATTTATTTGGGAACTTATGATGGATGGTATAATAAAAGAGAAGAAAGATTTATGACTGAAATAGAAGCTAAAAATGTTAATTATATGGATGGAGACATCAAATTGATTAAAATGTCTGAACCATCATACTTTTTCAAATTAAGTAAATATCAAGATAAATTAATTGATTATTTAAAGAGATATCCAGAATATATATTTCCAGAAGAGAGATACAATGAAATTATGGAAAGATTAAAGGAGCCATTATTGGATTTGTCTATATCAAGAACCAATTTTGATTGGGGTATTAAGGTACCAAATGATGAAAATCATGTGATGTATGTTTGGTTTGATGCTTTAACTAATTATTTGTCTGGTGTAGAATATCACAAAGATAACAATAAATTTAATCAATATTGGCCGGCTAGCATGCATGTTATTGGAAAAGATATTGTGTGGTTCCATGCTGTTATTTGGTCGTGTATGTTATTCAGTTTGGATTTACCTTTACCTAAAAATATTGTGTGTCATGGTTTTATTAATGGACCAGACGGACGCAAAATGTCTAAATCATGGGGAAATGTTATTTGTCCGAAAGAAATGTTAACTCGATACACATCAGATACTTTAAGATATTTTGTGTTGAGAGAAGGTGTATTTGGAGCCGATTTTAATTTTAGTGAGACTGGTTTAATAGATCGATATAATAGTGATTTGGCGAATGGTATCGGTAATTTTGTTCAAAGATGTTTGACTTTTGTTGTGACTTATTGTGATAGCAAAATTCCTATGGAACAAGCGACACATTTATTTGATGTTGGAGATTGGGTTGGTAATATAAATAAATCTTTTGGAACATTTCAAATCCAATCAGTTATACAACAAATTATGGAAGTTTTAGCTAATGTCAATAAATGGTTAAATGGAATGGCATTATGGAACTTAAAAAATCAAGAGGACCAAACAAAAAGAAATATTATTGTGAGGACATTATTAGAATTTTTATATGTGTTGACCCATTTAATGGAATGCTTTATACCGGAGGCAAGTTCAAAGATTTTTGAAAGATTGAATACAAAGCCTGTTGATTTAAGGACATTAGTTGATAACTCTTGGGATAATTTAAAGCCTGGAACTGTTGTATCTTCTGGGGCTGTTTTGTTTCCCAGAATTGGATTAAATAGACAGGATAAAAAAACAGTTAAAAAATAGATTATTTTGTTTATTGGTAAATAAGAGCAATGGATCAAAATCATTGGATAATATTGTGATAACTCAGTTCACCAAATGTTTATCAATATAGTTGATATGATTTGGAACAATTGCTTGGAATAAAAAATTAATTTAGATTGATAAAACCAAAATAAATATTTGCGTGATATAGAAAATAGTCCGCCTGATTACATTCATATCCACCAGCGACATAATCTTTAATTGATATATTTTTTTTATAATTGTGGGATATCTCAGATAGTATGTTGTTACTTTTGATAGTTTCACTTATTTTTTTTAGCTGTATTGAATTAACAGTTTTTTCCAATTTATTTTGTGTTTTTTTAAGATTGGAATCCATATTATATTCATAGTAATCGGTCTTTATCATATCAAAGTAATATGTTAGAAGTTCTTTTAGGTATTCAGATTCATTTAATGTTTGAATAAAAGTTAAGTTGTCATTAAGTTGTTTCCCCTGATGATCATTTTTATCATCTAAGTATGAATCATCATAATCAATATCGCTTTCTCCAGAAATATCACTTTCTGAATCTTCGGTTTTTGGAATATATTCTTTGTCGCTCTCTTCTGAATCTTCATGTTCTGGAATATATTTTTGATCAGTTTCTTTTTGAGTGTCAATAACTGGTTCATCAATTTTCAGAAAATTAAACTTTTTTTTATCAGGTTTAACTCCTCCATACAATTGATTCATAAACAGTCTTATGTCAGCTATTTTAATATTTAGATCATTGTCTGATAAATATGTGTGAAGCCATTTACTAGCATATTCTTCATTACGGGGATGCCCACATGTTGTTAAAATTGGAATACAGTCATATATACATATTTGTTCTTTTACATAGTTATCGCTTTTATTTTCAAATGATAACATAAATTGGATCGGAATTATATTGTCTTCATTAACCAACATATTTTTGTACTCAGTATAATCTTCATATGATTTGATTAACCATATTTTATTGTCACCATTAAGGAAATTAGTAACATTGGTTATTTTCTCATTGTATTTTTTTCTGAGAGATTTTTCATATGTGGTTAGGACATTAATTTTTGGGTTTGTGATCCCTAAATAATCGAATAAGTCTTTCAATTCAATAATATTGACTTTTGATCCTTTTAAGAATGCATATACTGGGGCAAATTGTTCGAAAGTTATATTTTCGAGAGTTATTTTATTAGTTTTTTTGAATTTTTGGCTCATTGCAAATATAGATTGTTCATATTGTTTATACATAAAATCATATAGAACATAACATCTTTGATCATTAAGGAACTTAACTAAGATGACATCATTGAAATTGGTGTTTGGTTTGTATTGTTTAAAACATCTGATATTAGCTTTTAATATTATTTTATTTCCAGATATAACTTCACAACCTTCATGCATAAGCTCATTTCTGAAAAGTAAACATCCGCCTGCTTTTCTTGTTTCTGGAATAATTAGAGAGTTTTTATCGTCAAAGTGCAATTTAGTTTCACCACCTTCTTGTGTTCCCTCTAAGCAAATTAATAATGCATAACATTTCATTTGATCTGATATAAAATTAACAAAATCTCTATGTTTATGGAAATAACCTTTGGGTTCGTATTTAATAATATCTATTTCATCTTGAACTAATTGAACTGTTACATTTAGTTTGTTTAAAGATTCATTCATTTGATCAATAATATTAGATAACATAGAAAACGCTTCTTCATTATGCATTTGTTTAGTTTGTGAATCTCTTAATTCCAAATTATGTTCATTTTGATGTGTTTGCATATTGAATATTCGTGATGATACAAATTGTTGTGCGCTGTTACAAAAATATTTTTGCAGTTTGGTTAATTCTATTGGAGATAATTCAAAAGTTGCATATCTCGGAAATTTCTCTTCCTCAACCTCAAAATTATGATATTGCATTGTTTTGATTGATAAATAAAGTAATATAGCAAGAAATTTTATTGTCAATTTTTCTTATAAATGGAAAGATGGGGAAACTAAATATTTGTTTTATTGCCTTCAAAATATTTATCAAATACAAAATTGGTTACATCACTTGTTGCTTTACCATTTTCAAAATCCGTCAATGGAATTTTATTTATGAAATCATTGAATGGTCTATCATTGTCCAAATCCAAATACTTTCCAGTCGATTTTCCATAACATGATTTTAAACTATCAATTGTTATATCAACATATTCTTGTTTTGTTAGTTTACCAAAATTAAGGTATGTTGTGATTAAGCCATATAGACTCATTCCTATTATGATCAGTAAGGAAACTCCTAATATTTTTATTCGATGATCGGGATAAACACTTATTAGGACTAAAGAGATAAGCAAAATAATTACCATAACTAAAAAAAACATATTTGTCATCCATATAAAGTTAAATTAGATATGTTTTTCTATAGAATAAAAGTGTGTTGTGGTTGATCCAAAAACTAATTCTCCTTTTGAATTTGGGTTATTATAGATTATTTCTATTTTATTAAAAATATGTTTTATGGTATATCCAAACAAATAACTAATTAAAAATAACACTGGTTCAAATCCTGAACATAAGTAACCATTGCCGATATCGGTTGGTTTTATTTCATTGATAGAATTGTAATTGTCTTCTGTTTCTTTTTGTGTTAATTGTATATTATTGTGTTTTATTGTGAATACTTGTATATTTTTCTTCTTTAATGCTTTTACAAATTTTTTAGGTGGAGGTTTTCTATTAAAATGAGTATCTAATATTTTATTCATTTCACCAACATCCAGTAAATTTATAATGCCTTTCCAAAAACAAGTCATTGGATACTAATAAAATAATAAAAGAATAATATTATTAGTTTAAATCAATTTTTATAAAACTCTTTTTGATGATCCAGTGGATTGATAATATCTATTCATATTATTTTTGAATCCTCCAAGGGCTATGTTTACTCGTAATTTTATTGATTGTGTTAGTGTGAGTTTTTTGGATTTTGTGTTGAATAGTTTTATCATTTCATTAATTTCTAATTCAATAGACTCATAAATAATAAGATTGTTCATATTGATTGATATTATGTTATTTTAAAATGTCAGTCAATAACATAATCAATTTTTTAATGTATGTCATGTGACCAATTTGAAAATAATTCCGAAAAAATCATCTCATATATTTCCACGCAACTATATGATGTTATGGAACTGCGCAATTAAATTATCATATTATATTGGGTTGAAAGATTCCAATGTCCAGTTGCGTTAAAATTAATAAGTATTATATAATTTGTGCAACGGCATAATGTTATAGAACCATATAACTGAATCAAATATAATATACCGTTGTGCAGTTGCACTAAAATATAAATAAAATATGAATTATTAATAATGATGCAATGCGAAACGTACAAGTGTGAAGATTTAATAACTGTTCCAAAAAAATATAATCAAATAAAAGAAATCTATTTGGTGGTTATATTAAATAAAGAATCATGTTTGAATATTTTTTATGTTTTACAATCACATATTGATCATATATTATTTAAAATCAACACGATAAATCTTTATAATATTAGTATTGAGTGGTTGTTAATGAAATGTCAATTGGATGGTTATGGTCCAAATGAATATTTTATGAAAATTCCATTAAATATATCAATACCAATGGATAGTCACCATATTGCTAAAGTAGAATTGGAAACTAAATTTAAAACTGACATTAATAAGGAAGTATCTTTTTTTTATCAAATTATATATGATTATGTTTCAGGTGATGATATAGTTATCCATATAGAAATTTAACTTTTGATTTTGCAGTTATATGGAATTAAAGGCAATGGATCAAGAATCATAGTGATCATGTTGTTAGGAATATCAATAAGTAGAATTGTTAACAACATGGTATAGTGATTTGGTACAGTTGCATGGATTTAACAATTGAATAAATCATCAAAAACACAAATCACATATGATTTACGTTTCAGATCATTCATTAAATTTAACAATTGAATAAATCATCAAAACAGCCTTTTTCTTGTTTATCATCACCAACACAAGAACATTTTCCACACCATTTAATTGTTTCATTTGTATATGTTATACAGTTATGACCATGTGATTTTAAAAACTGAGTGAAATTAATTATAAAAATAGGTCCAGACATTAAATTTGATGATTCGGTTGCATTAACTATTTTTGTGTTTGGGCAAGTATGTTTTTCACACCATATTATTTTATTATCTTTGATGTCAATACAATAATGATCATGCTTTTCAAAACAGGAAGCGAGTTCTCTTATAAATTTTTGTTTTTGTCTTTTTCTTATTAAGGCCAAATTTGTTCGTCCACGAGCTATAGCCCACATATAGTTTTATATATTATAAATTATTAACTTTTAGGTGGATAAATCAAACTTTTAAATGCGCACTAAATGGTGCAAGTCAGGGGGTATTGTATATTGTATTCGGCGACCATCTATCCAAATTTGACTTAAATTAGTAAGTAAATTGAGATTTTCAGGTAAAGACTTTAATTTTGGATTTACACCAATACTTAAAACTTGTAACTTAGTACATAAAGCTAATTCATTAGGTAAATATTCTATTTTATTCCAACCTATGTCAATATCTTTTAAATTTGTTAATAAGCTAATTTCAGATGGTATATTTGTTAATTTATTGTCTTCTAAACCAAGAATTTCCAAATTAGTCAAGGCCCATGTTTCTGGCCTAATATATTCCAAAAGATTACAATTAAGATCCAATTCTTGTAAATTAGTTAATTGACTTATTTTTGTTGGTAGATATAATAATTTATTTTCTGAAAGATTGAGTTTTTGTAAATTTGTTAATAGACATATTTCGTGTTGTACACTTTCTAAATTGTTATTACATAAACTGAGTTTTTTTAAATTTGTTAGTATACTAATTTCTTTGGGTAATTCTAGAGCAATTCCATGATTATATACTTCTTTCCTTGTACCATTTATTATTTTACTGGTATCCCACAGTCTGCAAAGATTTAATTCATTGGACATCATAATTTGTTTTAGATTTGTTGGTTTATCAGTTTGAGATGTTTCTTTTATGAACCATTTGTCTAGTTTATAACACTGTCTATAAATATCTTTGCAATAATCCAAAGAACAATAATTAAAATCGCTTTCTAATAGTGATTTCCAGAAAAAATCATTGTTGATAATATCATTAAATTGTTTGCATGCTGGAAAACAATTCAATAAGTCTTTTAGAGGCAAGTAATTAAATACTTTCGATAAACAATCGTTCATTATATATTTAAATAAAATAAAGATAAGTATCAATCGATTTACTTTTCATTTTTTCCTGTGATTATTGGATATAAGGTCACATGTCCATGTCTACACCCAAATTCCGTGATATTATATTTTTTTCCGATTTCAAAAGAATCCCACAAAGACGAAGTTGTAAATAAAATAGAATCTCTCACTTGATATGTTTCATTTGTGTTTGTTACAATATAATATATGGTATGAGCTGATTCATATATATCTGGTTGAATTATAAATTTATCTTTAATTATTATTATTGTTGTAAATTCAGTTTGATTTTTGTAAATGGTTTCAAATGTTAAGACACTTGACAATATGAATACTATTGTTAATATTATACTAAAAGCACTTATTGGGCGCATTTTAATGGTATTTTTGATATTATTTGACTGTTATATGATTTTATATTCAATTTTAATTTAGATTCGCAATTCTTTCTTATTCCATCTTAAACAGTAATACTGTAAGTTAGTTAATTTTGTTATTTCTTTTGGCAATGAACTTAATTGATTACAAGAAAGACCGAGCCTTGTTAAACCAGTTAAATTTCCTGTTTCTGGTGGTAATGATTGCAAATTATTAAGTGTAAAATTAAGATCTTTTAAATTTGTTAATAACCCTATTATTTTAGGTAGATCACATAACTTATTTTTTTCCATGTTAAGAGTTTCCAATTGTATTAAATTGGCCATTGTTTTAGGTATTGAACAAATTTTATTATGATAAAAGTTCATACTTTGTAAATTTGTTAAAATACCTATTTCTGGTGGAATATTTTCTATTGCATTATAGCTAAAACTAATTGTCCGTAAATTAGTTAATTGACTGATAATAGATGGTATTCTTATTATTCCACAACATTGCACTGATAATATTTCCAAATTAGTGAATATTGCGATTATTGATGGAAAATAGAAAATAGCCGAATAATTATTGGTTATAGAGGTTTTTTTCAATTTTGCAGTTTTTGTAATATTTGTATTGCCTGTTCTCATTAAAAATCTATCTAGAGAATAATATTGTTTATATTTTGTTAAGTAACCATTATTTTGTGTATCATCTTCAAAATCTGTTTCAAATAAAGATTTCCAAATTAAATTGTTGTTTGTTATATTGTTAAATTGTTTGCAAACTGGAAAACAATTCAATAAATCTTTTAAATGCAAATATTGAAATATGGATGATAGACAATCATCCATTTGTTGTTCATTATGATTAAATTAGTTAAATAGAATAATTAGATATCAATCTTTTGGAAAAGTATATCTAAGTTTAAAAATAGCCCCACACATATCCACGCAATCGGCATAATGTTATGGAGTTGCACAATTAAATTATCATATTATATTGTATTGCGCAACTCCATAACAATGTCCAATTGTGTTAAACTTAATAAGTATTATATAATCCGCACAATTGTATAATGTATAGAATCGCATAATCCAATTAGATATAATATACCATTGTGTTGGTTAATAACATTGTGCAATTGCGTGGATTATAGTGTTATATGGTAATAAATTAATTAACAGGTAGTTATACTATTCATTATAAATTGGACTCAGTATATCAGCTATAATCTATTATCTTGAGAAAACAATTTAGTTGTAATGTTCATCAATATACTTCATAACATCATTCTCAAACATCCATCTAAAGAAATTTAATTGTCCAATTGATGTTTCCACATCATTATAAATAAGTTTATTATGTCTTCTAAATGGATCAAAATATGCTTTTTTATATTTGATTAATTCACACAGATATCCATCATAAATTGTCTGATTGTGGCTTTTTGAATATGTTGCGATAAAACAATCTATCAGTCTAAGAGTAATATTTGAAAGCCCCAAATTGATATTTTTCAGTATGTTAAAATAATTTGGGTATCGTTCGAAAAATGCAATATTCTTTTGCAATAAGTTCATTTCTTTTATTGTAAAGTTTTCAGTATCTGTCGTATTCATAATAGATCAATTATATTTTATCTCTTTATGTGTATTTTGATTTTATAGAAATTTGAAAATTAAACAATATAATCCTTATTTGGTAAAAATATAATAAAAACACTCATAATGGGTAATTGTGATGGTACATATGAATTGGCTGAAGAAAGACAAAAGATGGTTGATGATTCCAAAATATATGTAAAACTTAAAAAGAAAGAAGGCGCTGTTAAGTATTTTGGAACTGATGTTGTTGGTAATTTCGTGATTATTCTATATGACAAAACCACTTTTAAATTGGATCCAAATAGTGCATTAAAAGATAAATTAATATTGGATAAGAGATTTGAGTTTGTGTATTATAAGGATGAAGATAAGGTTATAGTTGATATTAAACCCCCACAAGTGCATTCTTTTAGAGCGACGGTTGCTGGTATATGGCCAATGGATGCAATTGACCCTGAATGTAATGTTGATGATGATCCTATTTATGATATTGTTGATTCAGTTGCAGTTATGAGATATGAATTATATTTCTTGTCTGGAGGTCCTAGAAAAATGGTTTATGTGTTGGATGGGATGCAAAATGATTTAGAAATTGGGTTATACTACAATTTTTATTGTGTACTAGATGATGCTGATAGAACAAGATGGTTAAGGGTGATTACCATCGAACCGATTACCGAATATCGAAATATGTCTATGGCAGATATACAAAGAATAAGAGATGGACAATATGCATATGATCAATATATGAAGGATAAAACTAGAGGAAAAATTTGTTAATTTATTTATAATATTGTTAGCACAATGGCATCGTATTATGGATCCACATAATTAAATCACCATATCATGCAAATGTTTAATTATGTAGATTCGTAATATGGGCCCGTTGTGTGGGGTACATATATTTGAAAAAAATGAATTTAAAACAGTCTAATAAATATAAATAATAATACTATAAATATCAATCAAAATGTCTACAACAACAACTAAACCTATGCAAATCGTCATGATATTGGATGCTTCCGGTAGCATGTCATCAATTCAATCTGATGTTATTGGATCAGTTAATAGTTTTTTGGATGAAGAAAAAGCTAAAAAAAGTCAAGATTTATTCACTTTAATTGTATTCAGCGATAATGTAACAACAAAAGTTCATAAGAAACCTATTAAAGATGTAGGAGATTTAACACCTGAAATGTATCAAATAGGTGGATCTACCGCATTGTTTAAAGCTATTGTTGATACTATCGAATCTTTAAAATCAGAAGATAATCTTGTTATGGTTATCGTTACTGATGGACAAGAAAATTGTAGCGGACCAGAATATACAAGAAAAAGAGTCTTTGATTTGGTACAAAAATGTAAAGCAGAAAAGAATTGGACCTTTAGTTATCTATCCGCTGATATTGATACTTTTGATCAAGGAGTTGCATTAGGATTTGGCGGTATAGATCAAAATAATGTGGATGTTAGCAGTCTTAAACATAAAATGGCCAGCTGTAATACCACAACTGGATATTTAAATTTAGGTAAACAAATTTCTCAAACAACTCAAAAATGTGTTTCCATCCAAAAGAAAAATACTGCTAATCAAACAAATCAAGATTATCAAACAATTCAACCGGAAATTGATGCCAATTCTGTAGCACCATCATCAACAAGTTTCTTTGATAGTGTCAGTGATTTGATGTCAAGTGTTGGAAATTTTTTTACTGGCAATTAAAATTTATTTATTAAAATATTTATTTGGATAAAAAAATTAATCATAAGATTCTGGATCAGATGCTAAACTCGGACAAGTATCTGTTTTTTTGACTTTGATAGTTTCAAAATAGTGGAGAAGATCACCGTTTGGTTGTTTTTGATATCTATCGATTTGTTGTTCTTCAAAGTCTTCTGGTTCACCAATTGATTCTTCTTCGGAATCAGAACATCCACCGTATTCATAATCAGAATACCATTGTTGAAAACTTGGATAAGAATCAAGTAGCTCTCTCATTTTGTTTCTTGTTTGACCGTCATAATTGTTTGCTTTAGTGATTCTGGGAATTCCGTAGTTTAAACAGACATCGGAAATGATTCGACTGTGATTTTCAAGAAATGCTTTTCTGTCAATTTCCAGTCCACACTTTGTTAAAATTTCGCAATTGTCTTTGCATGTGAATCCTTTACTGGTTGTACAACAAACATCAATATTAATTCTGTATTTCCAGTAAATTGTCATCTTCAAGATTTTTGTGGTTTGTTTATAAAACTTCAAATAACGGTGACAATCTCCTTTATGTAAATCAGGTCGGACATTTGTTAGAATACCGAAGTCATCATTTAACTTTCCGGGTAATCTTCTTTCATACCAATATAACTTTCTGAATTGTCGTTGAGTAGAATTTGTTGACTGTAATTCATTTAGTTTTTCAAACAAAGAGCCAATTGGACATTCAATTTTGAAATTTGTGAATTGTTGATATTCCATCCAAATATCAACCAGTCTCTGAATAGAATCAACTTCAGTTCCCAAGTTAATGTCTGAAACCCATTTACCGAATTCTTCAGCATGAGTCATAAACAATTCTTCATCATGAAAAAACTGTTCAGCAGTAGCATTAATAATACATTTAATTCGAAGGTTTGGCATGTAGTTGGGCCACCATTTGGGAACCATGTTTCTTGGTAAATCAAAGTCAAAAATTTTATATAAAGTCACATGGTCACAATCTTTTGAATGAATTTCAACAAACTTTCTTACCTTGTGATTTGGTATATGAATGTCTTCTGGACCTTTTCTTTTTAAATCAGTGTAAATCAAAGACGGATTTGTTAAACTTGGTTTTGCAGTTGAAAGCCATTGTTGGTGATGATTGTCTGACCCTTCTTTGTACCAGAATTGATGTTGTGTAGTTGTTTCCAGTCTTTTGAATAGAATACCAAAGAAATCCATTCGGGAAACTTTTACAAGAGAAGCAGAGTACAATGGTTCTTTTGGATCAGGATAATCATCATCAAAAGATTGGAAGTCAAAGTTTGGGGTATCCATTTAGTCTTGAGACATGGAGTCAGTAGTTAGCAAGAACACTCAAGTCAAATTCTATGGAGTTATCAGACAATTAGAAAATCAACTTTTTATTAATGTATATTAACCAACCAATTTGAAAAGTGTTTTATGCATTTTAACGCAACTGCACAATGTTATATAACCAAACAATTAAATTAATATATTACATCAGATTGTATGGTTCCATAACAATGTCCAATTGAGTTAAAATTAATAAGTATTATATAATCTACGCAACGGCATAATGTTATAAAACTATGCAATTAATATCAAATATGGTATACCGTTGTGTGATTCCATGACATTGTGCGGCATGTATTAAATAAATTGCTCGGAATCGCCTACAATAAATGGCAAGTCAGTAGGGTCATCAATTTGTTCATTGTATGGTTCGCATAGAAATATAAATTCTAAATTTGATTTATATGTTAATTTAACATGTATATGTTCATCATTTGATTTACAAAGTTTAATGATGCATTTATTTTCACAACAATCAATTCTTTTAGCACCAAAATTACCCATATATTTTTCGAGAATATTTGCATCTCCGTCTATGATTTTATGTGTCGGAAAACATGGCTTAGCACTAAAATTATTTAAATCTATATATGCGCATGTTGATTGCTTAACTATATTATAAAAGTATATTTCCTTATCAGTTAACCTATCAGCTATTTTTCTATAATCTAAATCCATATCAAAAATGAAACATCTATCTGTGTATTTTTTATATCTTTCTATACTGGATGCTAATTTAATTTTGCATGAAAATGTCGCTTTTTTTGATAATATTTCATTTATTGATTTTATGTAAATATGATATTCATCATCATACCAAAATTTGTTTTTGCATATATTGAAATCAAATATGTTATCAATAAAATTGTTAACATCTGATGTATTTAAATTTATGTATTTAATACTTTGTTTTCCGGTTGTAGGAATGTTTAAACATTCTTTATAGTGATCACAAAAAGCAGATCTACTATTTGGAATTAAGTATTGATCTTTTTTGTTACTCAAAGTTATATTCCCTAAATAAATGTCAATCGATGACTCAGACCAATATTCTCCTAATATGCACTGTATGATAAAAGATCCTGATATTATAGACTTCATCTTTTTCATAACAAAAAGACCATTATTTAGTGATTTTTGACTTGTATAATGATGATTGACATACCTTCTTTTTATTTCTGTAATGGTGGCTCTTTCAAATTTATCTTTTGTAAGTAATAATCTATATTGTTTGCAGGTTTGACATAAATTATATAGGTTAACTGGAGTAAGATAATGAATTATGTGATTATTAAATGGATCACTTAATAAGACTATTTCCATATTGAAGATTAAATAAATTGAGCAGTTGTTGTATATGATGTGGATTATTCAATATTTTTAGTTCTTCAGCAATTATGGCTTCACTAAAATGATACAATTTGATGTTTAATCTGAATTGTTTGGATGTGTTGTATAATTTAAATAGACTCCATAAATCAGTATAATTTAAAATATGATTAAAAAGATCATATGGTATGGAATCCATTTATATGTGGTAAATAAATGTTGATTATGTTTTATGGATATCAATTTTCTTGGATGATAAAAATATGATCTGAATAATCTTGATTATTATTTATTAAACTTGTATGTGCATGTTTGACATTAGGATTACACAACTTTATGATGCATTGATTATTGCATCCATACATTCTGGTTCCAATATTTAATATTTTTTTTAAACTATCTATATCACCTTTCACATATTTGTATATAGGCGGACTATGATTATTATAAGTAAACATTCTCAAATTGAAAAATGGATTTTCTGCTAAATGTGTTGGATTTTGATAATTATAATAATGAAACCCTCTTAAACCAATATATAGACTATTTTCACATTTATCAAATTCTTTAAATGAAGTTGACAACCGTTTGACCTCATACAACTTGATATTATTATCTGGCAATCCATTTAATAGTTTTTCATAATCTGGATCAAAATAGAAAGAAAATCCTTTATTTTTATACTTATAATAATTTGTAATATTTGTCGATAGTTCTTTTTTGCATTTAAATGTTGTTTTTTTAGACAGGATTTCATTTAAAGATTTAATATAGATGTGATCTTTATTATCATACCAATACCTATTTTTACAAATATCGAAATTTATTTCATCTTCAAGGAAATTTCCCATATTTGTGTGTATTCTATGAAGTTCGAACCCTGTCAAATAATATACCATAAGTAAATTCCAAAATCTGAACTGGAAATCATCAAGATACAAATCAATATTTCCACCCCATTGTTCTCCTAATATGCATTGAATTATAAAATCACCAGATATATACCCCCCATTTGATTTATCATATTTATTTTCAAGCCTTTTTTTAATTTCTACAATAGTGGCTTTTTCAAAGTAAGTCTTTGTTATGGTATTTCTGTATGATTTGCAAGTTTGACATAAATTGTATAGATTAACTGGATTTAGGCAAGTTATAATGTGATTATAGAATGGGTCACCAAATAATATGAATTCCATTTTGTTTATTTTCCATTGATTACAATTATATTATTAGCATTTTTCAATTTTTCGAAAGTAAATCCCCTTCTTAAATATTTTCTTTGTCTAACATTATCATCTTCATATGGAGATATGCTCTTTTTAGATAATATTTGATTAAAGGATTTGACACATAGATGATCTTGGTCTAAACTTGAAAATCAAAATCAAAACAATTATCTATAAAATAACCAGT
>Ga0315284_10008393_pt1 | contig 14750 bp, 5 predicted proteins | sample YL17G09_16_MG_FD_203696 | JGI IMG/M metagenome (GOLD analysis project Ga0315284, IMG submission 203696) | Sediment microbial communities from Yellowstone Lake, YNP, Wyoming, USA - YL17G09_16 | ecosystem: Environmental > Aquatic > Freshwater > Lake > Sediment | place: USA: Wyoming | collected... | reverse complement strand
CGTCGTTGCAAGCATTTCAACATGTTACGGACTGGTGGATAACGTTAGTGGGTGTCGAAGGTCTTGACATTCTGTGAACGCAGTAGTACCTTTGAACTGTAGCATCCAGTGCGCTACTTCCTCGGGAGGGGAATCATGGGCAGGTCTCAGGGCAGGCAGCACAGAGTTGGTTTTCTGAATCAGTCGAACAAACGGGTTCACTTCAGACCTTGTCGTCGTATAGGCGGCAAGGTTTTTCTCTTTTTTGAGCGGGTTGTGTATCACTGGTGAGACTGAGGAACTTGTTGTGAAAGCGTTTCTTGTGGTGCTGATGGTTCTGTCGTTTGGTGTGGCTGCCCATGCTCAGCCGCAGGCGCCGATTGAGTGGGGGGAGGCGAGATGGCTGGGGATCGGAACTGGAGGCGACATTGGGCTTTCGCCGATCGCCCTCATGGGGGACACCATCGTTTTCTTGGGGGAACATGTAGTCTTGCCTGACTCAGACTACTTCGGCACGGTTTACAGCTATGACAATGGCCTGACCCACAGCGGGTGGCAGAGGCAGGATACAATGCAGAACCTGAGCTACCGCCACCAAGTTACGGGCTCCTCGGGCAGTGTCCATGTTTTTGGGTTTTTCGTTCCGCTCGACGAGACGTGGGCGCGCCACAGCACCGATGGTGGAGCGACGTGGCAGAATTGGTATCTGTGGTGTGGGAGCAGCGATGATCTTTTCTGCACATTTTCTCACGGTTCATGGGTTATCGGCATTACTTGGTACTCGGGAAGCACCTATGCAACCATCAGCTCAGACTGGGGCCAGACCTGGATATCGAACCAACTGGTCAGCGAAAGCAGTCCCATCATCTTTGAGAATGCCGTAGCGCTGACTCGTAGTCGGATCGTTCTGCTTGCGCTGGGGGAATTCACCCGACTGTCTTTAAGCCGGCGCTTGTGTTCCGGTCAGACTTGGGAGGACTTTGCCGAGCTCCCGGATCAGCCCTATGGTTCTGGTTTGTGGGATGCTACCGTCGCGGCCGACACGGCCAGTGAACTGGTGGGCGTGGCGAGTGTTTGGGGCGGCGAGCTGATAGGCGGCGATCTTTGGTTCACCCGTTCCACAGACGGTGGCACGAGTTGGGAACCGGCGCAAATGCTGACCGAACACGAGCCAAACGGACCGCTCTTGTGGCCCTCGCACAACGCTGTGTTTCAGAAGGGAAAGCTGTGGGGGGTGGCCTGGAAGAATGTGCAGCATGACATCCCTGAGCGGTCGGGCATGTACTGCCGTTTCTCGGCCAATCACGGCAAGAAATGGTATCCCAAGCAGAGGCTGACGCCCAGCGCCCGTGTGGTCAACTACACGACCGGGCAGTTCATCGGCAACCGGATGTGTGTCTACTGGGCAGCCAATGACTCGCTGGGCTACCGAGACTTCCGGATGGCCGAGGGGATCATCACACCGGACACGGTTCGACCGGAGGTGGCCCTGACCTTGGTGGGTCCGGATACGATTCGCGTCGGGGACACATTGCGTTTCGAAGCGGCCGCTTCCGACAACGACACGCTTTCCGAAGTGCGAGTTGCAGTGTTGGACAGCTCCGAGCAGCGGACCGTGGCTCTGCTTTCCAGCATCGGAAACGACGGGTTCCGAGGGAGCTTCATGGTGCCGTATGACGGCCTATTCCACTATCGGGCTGAGGCGGAGGACTTCTGGGAGAACGTCGGCACGGATCCTGACAGCGCGTGGCTGAGTTTCCACACCGAAGGCTGGTCGAACGCACCAGAGCATCCACTGCTCCCAGAAGGCTATGATGTTCAGGTCTTCCCAAACCCATGCAACGGTTGGCCGAGCCTACAACTGTCTTCGGATTGGTTCCAGTTTGGCGCTGTCGAAGTGACTCTGTACAATGTTCTTGGACAATGGCTTTCGGGCTTCAGCCTACCGCAAGTGGGTTCAGCGATTGTCTCTCTGGCACCAGGACCCTTGAGTTCCAGCGCATCGGGCCAGTTTTTCGTGCGAATTTCGAACAGGGAGCACGCTTCTTTGAAGGCATTCACGATCGTCAAGTAGACCAAGCTTAGAGCACCATGCTTGACAAAACCAGCATGGGAGGTACTGCGATGAAGTGGTCATTTCTTCTCGTCCTTGCGCTTTGTGCGCAGTTGGTTTGGGCACAGCCCATTCCACAGAATCTTATGATGCCGGTGAATCATGCGGGAACGGGAATCGCGCACGATTTGGGATATGACTGGGGACAACCCTACAATCTCTACGTGTTCGATGCCAAGTCTCAGCCTCACAGGATCGTGGGGGGAGGACAGGAAAACCAACACGCCTACCTGCGGCTGAAGTTCCAGCCTGTTCCCAACCCGCTGGAAATCCTGTACATGTCTCCGGGTCCCTATACGTACATGTATCCGGCCTATGTCTACCGTGGTGCAACCTTGGAAGGGGGCGAACAGCAGAGCTATATGGAGTTGCAGGCAGCGTCCTACAAAGGTATCGGCCCCAACCTTGTGAACGGCTATGCTCATGCCTGGGGAGCGGCGAGTTGGAATCCGACTTTCTGGTATACGTATGAACGTGAAAGCCGTGTGACTGCCGTCTGCACTCCGTCAGCGACTCCAGACTGTGGGTGGCCCCCGCCCGAGCCGGAATGCTCGCAGTACTACATTGTTGGGCTTGACTGGATCGGTGATCCACAGCCGGACGCGAAGATTGTCTACCACAATCACGGAGGCAACATCAGCCAAGGGTGGTGGAGAGTGCTACCCACAGATCAACTTGCGCCGAATGTGCTGGGCGGGCTTGCGATTTATGACATCGAAGCACAGTCCTTCGATGACGACTGGCAATTGGCCACGTTCGGTGTGGTGGCTGTGACAACAACGGCGCTGAATCCTGTGAGCCCTGGTCAGTCACCATTGGTCAATGGACCTGTGATAACCTACCGTGTGCACTGGGTGCCTTATGCGGAGTTAGGCTTATGGGAAGAGCTGAATCCAGCGCCGGGAAGAACACTGTTGAACCTCCAGATTGCGCTCTCAGTGAACGAGGTGTACGGTGTTGCCTTGGATGCCGCTAGAGAAGAGTTTCTGACCTTTCGTGGTGATTACGTAGACCAGGACATCCGTGACGGCAGCTGGACCCAAGTGGCGTCCGTCACGAATGTTCCCGACGGTGCCGTACCGTATGATATAGCGATTATCAACGGGCCGGAGCTTGGACTACTCACGGCAACGAGCAAAGGTGTTTACTTCTCACAGGATGGTGGACTCCACTGGGGCAATGCCGGCAACGGATTGGGGGACACTCTCAGGGTGCCGGAGTTCCGCAAACTGTCGGTCTGGAGATTTGACTGGCATCATGTGGCAGCAGCAGGCTGGTACGCGAGTTACTACGGAGAAATTGACGATAACTGGAACTTCACTTGGCACGAGATCAATTACACTCCGACGCTCTATCAGCATTGGGACCGCGCCTGGTCGTGTGTTAGGGCAAATGAACCGGAGGACTCAATCAACGTGGCTCTGATTGACCATTCCACTGACCCCATTTTCCCTGAACCTGAGCCGGTGGTGGTTCAAGTGCAACAGTTTAACCGTGTACCCAAGACTGTTTTTCTCGGTAAGCAGGATGAGACCACACATGGTTTTCTCCGATTGAACAAAGCGCTCAATGAACCGTGGATCGTGTACAATCCGCTGGGCGAAGCCGGACCGATGGTGAGACGCGCGCTCCCGCCGGGCTATTTGGACTGGGACTCAACGATCTTGATTGAAACGGAGAACACGCCCATTCCGATCTCCGACGTATCGTCGAGTCCGGCGGGAAACTTCATCATGTTCGACAATCGTCCGTTAAGCACCAACGAGCAGCAGCTCTGGCGTGACTTGGGTAATGGCTGGGAGTCGGCACTGTGTGAAGGTCTTGGGGAGGGCTCGTACTGGGGTAATATCGCGGTATCAGACAGAGACCTGTACTACCTGGTGAACGCTGACGGCAACCGCTATCTCTACCGATCCAGCGACTATGGGGATTGGTTTAGTCTGGTCGCTGCGGAGGCACCGCCTCATTGGTTTGACACGGATATCCGCAACATTTCGGTCGGTTGGCGAGAGGACATGCCGGTGTACCTGGGCGGGGGCACATTCGAAGGCGGTGACGGATACATCTTTCTCTGGGACCCGACGGCTAACACGTGGACAGAAGGCCTGTGGGACAACGATGCGGTCACGCAGATCGTCGCCGATCCGTATTGCCGTGATGTCTTCTTTGCGGCTTGCCGTCATGTCAACGGAGACGTTCCCCTGTTTCAACTGGGAACTTACCTTGGGGGTGAGCCTGCCGTTTTCGGTCGGGCCGGACTGTGGAAACCCATCCCTATAGTCGAGCAGGAGAACTTCGCGGTCATGGATATTCAGGTTGTGCCGACAAGCGAGCATGGCCGTGAGGTCTACTTGACACTGCGCACACCCAATTCCAATGCTCAAGGTATTGATCACACGGTGGTGAAGCGTTGGCAACTCAACATCTGGGCTCCGGATGTCCCCACTCCGGCAAGTCTGGGCGGGCAGTGGATCGTTGCGGGGGAAGTAACCGTTCCATCAGAGCAAACCCTGACCGTCGAACCCGGCACTTCGCTCCAGTTCCTTCCCGGCGCGAAACTGATCGTGGAGGGCACTCTTCATGCGGAAGGCACGCTTGGCGAGGAGATCGTCTTCGGCAAAGTGGCTCCGGATCAATCTGGACCGTGGGAAGGCATCTACGTGGAAGGAACCTGTGAACTAAGCTATTGCACCATCGAGGGCGCAGCGACGGGTGTGAAGTCCGTGAAGGGAGCTGATCTGGTCTTGACCAGTTGCGTGATCCAGAACAACGAAACGGGTCTCGATCTATATGCGCCGGGCGGCACAGGGAATCCGGAAATCAATGGCTGCACTGTTGTTGACAACCAAGGGAACGGGATGGTGTTGACGGGCACGGAATCGGCCACCATTATTCAATGCCAGATCAACCACAACGGCGAGGACGGCGAGGACGGAGTGCTGCTGATTGACTCCTATGCCGAACTGACCGAGAACCAGATTCGTGAAAACGGAGGTTACGGTTTGAAGTGCTTGGGCAGTTCGCCCGTCCTCTACTGCAACAACTTCCAGAACAACGGTGCGGGTGAGATGGGGTTGTTCAAGGAGAGCTATCCGGTTCTCTGGGATAAAGCCCAAGGCGTGGGCGCCAACAGCTTCATGAATGATACGCAGACATTGATCAAAATGGAGTCATCTGCGCCCGTCGTCGCCGAAGGCTGGAACGACTTCTACGTAGGGCCGTACGGCTTCTTCATGGCGGATCTTTCCGAGAAGCCGGTGAAGCATGACTTGACCAACAACTACTGGAATCCCGAGCTAAGACTTGAACTCCTCTATCCTTCCGATCCGAACGTTTGGACATGGGGAGGTGTTGCCGAGTCACCAAGCAATTGCGGAACACCCAAGGGCGAGCTCATGGGACTGGCAGGTCTGCTTTTCGAAGAAGGTCTTGAAGCGGAAACGAGCGGTGACCTTGCTCTGGCACACACGAAGTACGCACAACTCGTCACCTTGTATCCCGACAGTGTATGGTCACTGCCGGCGATTGCGCGGTTGTTTGAGACGCAACGCCACCTCGATTCGGCCTACACCACGCTGCAGGCCTTCTATGACACTGTGGCCAGCAATCATCCTGAAGACACCCTGCTGGCGAACGCCGCACGGGCGTTGGCGACTCGCTTGTGGGTGGAAGACGGGCAGTACGATCCTGCTCTGCTCACCTACCAACAAGTGATTCAGAATCCACCTTCTTCGATGGATTCGGTCTACGCCGCCCTGGACTATTCCGTAACGGCACTGCGAGCGCAGATCGAGGACAGCGGAGGACATCTTGACTCCTACAGCCCGAGTGTGTCGGCGGCATCCATCGGCCATCTCGTTGGGCTTGTACGGGCTACGCTACCGACCGTGCCTCCAACGCAGCACGAAGGGTACAGCCTTCCACCCTCCAACTTCGTTCTGGCCCAGAACTACCCGAATCCTTTCAACGCCTTGACGACGATCCGGTACTACCTGCCGGAAGCCAGCCGTGTGACTCTCGACGTCTACAACATCACGGGACAGCACATAGCAACTCTCACCGATGGTCTTGAGTCCAGTGGATACCATGTGGTTCATTGGAATGCTTCGTCAGTTGCCTCGGGAGTCTACATCTACCGGATCAAAGCTGGTAGCTTCGTGGACTCGAAGAAGATGGTCCTGATTCGGTAGTTCGTCCTGGCAATCGAAACGAAGGGCTCCTCAGCGATTGGGAGCCCTTGTTCTTTCTGGTTCGTTCTCGGGCTGTTCTGTGTGGCAGCAGATCGAAGAAGCAGGACGTGCTGGGACATGATGAAGGCCCCTGCTGTTGTGGGGGCTTTTCTTTACGTGCTCGGCCCACGGCGGAGTCAGGCAGGCGACGCTGGCGGAATGCGTAGTTGACATGAGCGGCCGCGTTTCCGGTGAGGTGCGCGAATATTTCCCATCAAGTGCGTCAAACGCATCGCACCTTGATAGCCGCGTGGCAGCGACCACTTCGTCGAACCGTGGGCGGCGATGGAGGCGTGCCGAGATGCTGTGTTCTCTGGGTGGCGGGGGACACATCAGGTAAGACGAGATCAAGGCTGATGTTGCACACTGTCCATGCCGGCGTGCTGGACACCGCCGTTTTCTTCTCAAGGTCTTGACTTTCTGTTGCCCTGTGCTATCTTGGGAGCGAGGGTAGCTGACGAACACCTTGCAGGGAGGCAGGATCGTGGAGCAACTCCGGGGCAGTCCGCGTGAGATGTGGTTGCCGATTCCTTTTGGTCGGAAAGTGACCAGACCTTGTCGTCTAGTAGGCGGCGAGGTTTCGCTTTTAGGGGGCTGGCGAGAATCACCGTTGACACTGAGGGAACTTATTGTGAAAGCGTGGCTTGCGATCCTTGTAGTGGTGTTATTTTGTGGGGCTGTCCAGGCTCAGCCGCAGGCGCCGATCACATGGGGGACGGCGAGGCTGCTGATGAATGCGCCTGTAGGCATTAATATCTATAATGGAATATTTGCTCACGGGGATACCTTGATTCTTGCAGGATTTGAATCATATCCTGGGGGGCGTCGGTTTGCCACATTAAGTGTAAGCGGCGATAATGGTCAAACCTTCAGCCCGTGGCACACGTTTGTCACTCCCGATTCGATGGATTCATGGGAGACATTTGCCGTCACCAGCAGTGGTATTTACTGCTGCGCCCCGGTGAGTCAGCCCTTTCGCGGCATCTTTCGCAGCACCGATCTGGGCCAGACCTGGACCGGTCCGACCACGACATTACCCTTTCTACAAATCAAGGCGGTGCGGGGTGATACCATATGGACTGTATCTTGGAGCGTCAGCGTGGTCAGCCTGCGCTGGACCACGGATGGCGGCCAGACGTTTTCACCAGCAATTCCGGTGGACTTGGCCGCAGGGGAAGTGGACGATTTCGCGTTCAGTGATTCGGGAATGGTCGTCACGTCCCGCACCGAATTTCCGGAATACCCTTACCTGACTACCTGGTTCCTCACCGCTCCTCGACCCAACGGGCCGTTTGCTACGCGTCAGCGGCTGAATCCCTCCTGTCGGGAGACGTTTTCAGCGGACGCGGAATTTGATCCGAACGGCACAGGGATGATTCTATCTTGTGCGCGCCATAACAGTCCCTTTCCGGGGGGGGGTGCGGAATTTCTGACCATTACCCGTGATCACGGTCGAACGTGGTCAGAGCCGGACACGTTTCGGGCTTTGGAAAGCGGTGGCCATCCGTTTGTTCGCCACGCGGGGAGTGAATGGATTGCCATGTGGTGGGATTCCTGTGTCTCTGCTCCATTCAGCTACTATGGGCTGTGGTATCGGTTTTCTGCCAATCAAGGCCGCAGCTGGTATCCTATGCAACAAGCGTTTGGAGAGAACATCGCTTCCGGGTGGATCGGGCCGATCGAACTGACCGAAGATCGCGTACGGATGTACGGGAACGTCAATCTGTGGAACGGCATCACGGGTCGCTACTACTTTCAGTGGGAAGGGCAGATTCACAGAGACACATTAGCTCCGGTGTTAGTCAATGCGGTCACCATGCCTCCAGTTTTGCCCGCAGATACTACCATCACTTTCGCTGTAACAGCGACGGACGATGACTCTCTGTGGCGGATGAGCGTGATTATCAAGCCGCCGGATCAATCCGATTCGCTGATTCTATTGCTGACTCGCGGGGAAGATGGCAGCCTCACAGGGGTTTGGCAGGTTCCCGAGGATTCCGGCGTTTTCCGGTATGCTTACCGGGCAGAGGACATGTGGGAGCATGTGACATCTTATCCCGATACGGGCTGGCTCTCGTTTGTTACCGAGCCGAATGCCGTCACAGCTCATGGTCTTCTTCCTATCACTCTCAGTTTGTCTGTCTATCCAAATCCGTTCAATTCCCTAACGACGATTTCTTTTTCAATGCCGCACGCGGGACAAGCAATGGTACAGGTTTTCGACATCATGGGAAAACTTGTCAGAGTGTTAAGCAGTGGCAGAGTAAGTGCAGGCGAACACCGAATCACGTTGGACGGCGGCACGCTCGCCTCAGGCATCTACTTTGTTCGGGTCGCGGCAGCCGGAGACTTTCGAACGTCCAAAATCGTCTTCATCCGCTAATCAGGTTTGCGATATACTACAGCATCTCGTCGGAGACAACTCCATCACGAGGAACTCAGCCATGACTAAGAACTTCCTGTTCCGGTGCCTGATCGTGGCATCCCTTGGTTTGGTGATTCCCTCCCTGTCGTGGGGGGTAGATGTGAACGGGCCTTATAAGAACGGCCAAACATCCATTGAGTACATTCTGACCGGAGACAACACGGTGACCCTCTACGGCATTGATTGCCGGAATAATCCCACCGACGCCAACGGGTACATGCTTTACAACACGGTTGAGCCGGGACAATCAATCTGGACGACAAACCAATTCTTGAGTACAAATGGTGGGCAGCTAACTGGTAGCTATCCCACTCTACTTTCTCGGAACAATGCCGTGGATCTTCAGAATCCGAACGAGCGCTACTGTGTTTCGATGATTACGCCGGATAACCACGCTTACTTGGCCCTGAGAAGCAACCCGTTTCAGTTCACCAGCATTAGTCATAGCGATGTGACTACGGACGAGCCGACACGAGTTGCCACGAGATTCCAGAATTGGGAGACCCAGTGGTCGGGCCTGAAGATGCAGATAATCGAGTCAAATCCTGCCATGAAGACCACGGATGGATGGCAAAACGCCTTCATGGGTGATTTCAATCCTCGTGTTCCTTGGGGAAGTCCGGCGTCTACTGTCTACTCACTGTGCATAGAAGATCAAGATCAGCCGGGGCAAGCGATGATGGTGCTGACGTGGAGCGCGGCCGCCAGTCACCTCGTCATCAACGCGCGGAGTGTAATCAGCGATCAAGACGAGCATCCCGGCGTATTCTTTACAAATAGTCAGGGGGAAGAATGGAATACTCTTCCTGAGTATCAGACTCTTTGGATCCAGAATGAGAACGTGCAGTTAGCCATGGTGAGATGTTACGTCGGGACGTCTGGCCAAAACCTGGCCTATGTCGTATCAGGAAGCGGTGTTAACATCTCGTGCATTTGGGCTTCCATATTGGGTAATGGCGAGTTCACTTGGCACCAGGCTTTTCCGAGCGGTCTGCCGGATATTGAAGGTTACTTGCCGATTCGACCCATGGATCTTGAAGCCGTTGTGCTTGACGCAACAACGGTCCGGCTCGTCATGGTTACTACGCGAGGTGTTTATGTCTGTGACCATCATCCGGCGACTGAGGATCGTTTGGAATGGCAGAACGCTGATCCCAACGGAACCATCTCGACTGAGAACCTGTGGGATGTGTCACTTGATCCTACTTCTCCGGCTGACCATTTCGCCGTGGCGGGGCAAGCCGGGTGTTTTGTAACAACGGACGCCGGTGTGCAGTGGGAACCAATTCTGAACGCTGGTCAGTTTCAGACTTACGCATCGGGTGGCGTGAGGCAGTCAAACACGTGCATAGTGGCCGCGTACGTGGAACAAACACCTCTCTATTGTGAACACGAATTTGGGGATCCGGTTAAGAACCTCTACGGGGTTTACGTGCAAACCGGTCCACGGCAGGAAGGGGCATTTCCGTCCGGAAGGCTGACAAGCGTGCATCAACTCGGATACTCCAAGGCAAGAGACTGCGGACCGTGCGGATTACCTGAAAGTTGCGAGATTGTGCCCGGCTACCGACCAAGTGACACACCCGGCGATGTTCCGCGAATGGATTACTCTGCGCTGGACGGACGATTCTATGTTGCATACGCGGACGCTTTCATTGGCGAAGGTATATGCGATGGTCTTGTCAGCTTCAGCACAGACGATGGCGAAACTTGGAATGTTTCACATTGGCCAAATTGCGCCTTCCAAACTCAATTTGGCCAGTGTCATCATGCGCCAATACCATCAACTTTGGTCGCGAGCTCTTGTACTCCTCTGCGGGCCTATATCACATTTGGACAGATTTTGTGGGAGAGTGCGGTTCCTCCGTTTGCGCTCACGGAGGACGGCGGACAAAATTGGATCGCGCCGGCCAACTCTGGTTTACATCCTGAGCAATGGCCCACCCCCTTTCGGCCAAACTACTTCGTTGCGTCGGGTAGAGTCACTGGAAGTAATTCTGAACTGATTTGGCTAGTAGGAAATCCGGGAGACTTCGATTGGGCTGAGAGTCGGCTTTGGTACAGTGCAAATGAGGGGACAGAGTGGAACCCGGTCGATTTGCCGCCAGCACCTACTCCACCTCCTTTTTGGGGAGCCGCAACAGGTGTTGCATGCCGACCGGAAGGCGCGGAAAGGGTGGCAGTCTATGGACCGGATGGAATTGGATTCTACAGACTGGACGATCCTCAATCCTGGCGCTTGACAACACGGCCAGTCCTGCCGGATGGGCGAATCGAGAGTGTGGTCGCTGACCGCAATCTCGAAGGGCTCTGGTGGGTTGCTGTATACAATGACCAGGCAATGGCTCGCAAAGGATTCGCGGTTATTGCACAGGGTACGGAAGCACCAAGGTGGGTATCAGTTGCCGACGAGTGGATCGCCAACGGTGAAGAGGTGTGGGGGAAATCGGATCTTTGGCTCGATTCAAATGAGGACAACGTGAGCCGCCTATTCTGGTCCTTATCTGTGTTGCCGGATTTGAATGGCAGGAGTCTTTCGACACAACCCACCGTCAAGTACTTCGAATATCCGATTATTCCGCCTTCCATTACAGAGCCAACAACGATTGTGAATTCTCCGGTTTACATGTTCACCTCGGTCACTGTCGAAGAGGGTGCTTCCCTGACTATTGAGCCGGGAGTAACTGTGCTCTGTGCCCCCGGTGCGAAGCTGATCGTGGAAGGGACACTTCGGGCGGAAGGAGCGCTTGGCGAAGAGATTACCTTCGGGAAAGTGGCCGAAGATCAATCCGGCCCGTGGGAAGGGATCTATGTGGAAGGCAGGTGCGACCTGAGCTATTGCACCATCGAGGGTGCAGTGACGGGTCTGAAGTCCGTGAAGGGAGCTGATCTGGTCTTGACCAGTTGCGTGATCCAGAACAACGAAACGGGTCTCGATCTATATGCGCCGGGCGGCACAGGGAATCCGGAAATCAATGGCTGCACCGTCGTTGACAACCAGGGGCGCGGGATTGTGTTGACGGGTACAGAATCGGCCACCATTCTCGAGTGCCAGATCAACCACAACGGCGACGACGGAGTGCTGCTGATTGACTCCTATGCCGAGCTGACCGAGAACCAGATTCGTGAAAACGGAGGTTACGGTTTGGAGTGCTTGGGCAGTTCGCCAGTCCTCTACTGCAACAACTTCCAGAATAACGGTGCCGGCGAGATGGGACTGTTCAAAGAGAGCTATCCGGTTCTCTGGTATGGAGCCCATGGCGTGGGCGCCAACAGCTTCATGAATGATACGCAAACATTGATCACCATGGAGTCATCTGCGCCCCTCGTCGTCAAAGGCTGGAATGACTTCTACGTGGGGCCGATCGGCTTCTTCATGGCAGATCTTTCCGAAAAGCCAGTGGAGCATGATTTGAGCGGCAACTACTGGAGCCCTCATCTCAGGCTCGAACTCCTTTATCCCCCCGATCCGAAAGTCTGGAAATGGTACGGTGTTGCCGAGTCACCGAGCAATTGTGGCACGCCCAAGGGCGAGCTCATGGGACTGGCAGGTCTGCTTTTCGAAGAAGGTCTTGAAGCGGAAATGAGCGGTGACCTTGCTCTGGCACACACGAAGTACGCACAACTCGTCACCTTGTATCCCGACAGCGCATGGTCACTGCCGGCGATTGCGCGGTTGTTCGAAACACAGCGCCACCTCGATTCGGCCTACGCAACACTCCAAGCCTTCTACAACAACCTGGCCAGCAGCCATCCTGAAGACACTCTGCTGACGAACGCCGCCCGGGCACTGGCAACTCGCTTGTGGGTGGAAGACGGGCAGTACGATCCCGCTCTGCTCACCTACCAACAAGTGATTCAGAATCCGCCTTCTTCAATGGATTCGGTGTACGCCGCTTTGGACTATTCCGTCACGGCACTGCGAGCACAAATCGAGGACAGCGGAGGAAATCTCGACTCCTATGTCCCGTCCGTGTCGGTGACATCCATCAGCCATCTCGTCGGGCTTGTGCGGACCACCCTGCCGACGCCGCCACCGATCCATCACGAAGGCTACAGTCTACCGCCTTCCAACTTCGTTCTACAGCAGAACTACCCGAATCCTTTCAATGCCGTGACGACCATCCGGTACTACCTGCCGGAAGCCAGGCGTGTGCTTCTCGACGTCTACAACATCACGGGACAGCACATAGCAACTCTCACCGATGGTTTCCAGTCCAGTGGATATCAGGTGGTTCATTGGAATGCGTCGGCGGTCGCTTCCGGTGTCTATGTCTACCAGATCAAGGCTGGCAGCTTCGTTGACTCGAAGAAGATGGTGCTGATTCGATAGTGCACTTCAGAACAAAGCAAGAGAAGCCGGCGAGCACATCGCCGGCTTCTTTTGTTCACAGCACCATGTAGTCCGTCAGAAAGCAGCGACCCAAAGTGCGAGGCTTGGTCTGATCCGAGGCCAGCCTCATGCAAGGAGTCTGCCCTGTGCCGCTTCACGTTCACGCCCAGTGGCGCCGCTGAGCCCCTACGGCCACGATCCGCCCATTCTCGGCGGGCGACCCAGCCGACTACCCTTTGGAAATGCCCGTGAAGCACCCAATGGGCGGCACATAGGGGCCTCACGGGGGCTGGGTCGCGCCGTCCGGGATCAGACCATGCGCGCAGTAGCTTTCTGAGCCGATTCTGGGCAATGCCGGGGGGAATGTGTGGCGAAGGGCTTTCCTGCCTGCGATGAGCAGGACAAGACTATTTAGGTTTACGGCTCGATGCGACTCTACGCCTCGAACATAGGGCTGATGCCGTCGAGTCCTCGGGTACCGCATAGCTGGCTGTCACCGTATCACGTTCTTTGCAGGAGATGTACAGCTATCCCTTCTTCTGGCCGTGGTAAAATAGTCCCTATACGTGATTGGCAGCTCCTGTTTCGCCAGAGATCGCGGGTACGAGTCCTGTCTGCAATTGGCGATTGTTGGATGCTGAAAGAAGTGACGAACATCCCTATCACGTGGTCCGACTGCCTGTGTCAACGCACACCAGCATATTCTCAGCGATTAGCGTTATCGACGGCCAGAAGCTATTCAAGGGACCGGAACCCGTGCGATAGATCGAGCTATGGCCCTCTGCGTCTGTGATGTAGAACCTCCAGAACTGGGAGGGCAGAGCATCGAGCGTTATCCGGACAACGCCATTGCCACGTGAAAGCAGCACCGTGCCGACCTCGTAGTCATGTACAGGACTTGTCAAGTCAAAGATAGGGAGCCCAAGTTCTTGGAATAAGGGAAGGTCGTCAGTGTAGGTGCGTACATGGAAATTGAGAGGAGAGTCGCTCATGTGGTCAAACCTCGAGTGATACGCGTCGAAACACCGACTCTGAATGGGCTTGTGGTTCCGTAAGGTGGCAAGCTATTAGCTTAGAGTCAACGGTTGTAGAAGTTAGCACCGTTGCATTCACCACTCGCCCATGACCAATGTTCCGTCTCCGAATGACTCAACCTCACGGTTCGAGACTGTCTTGTAGATCGGCAGGGGTCCATCGCTGTACCGTTTGGCGCTGTCAGGTAACAAGCGACTGTAGACTTCCTGCGCTATTCCGAAGCGCCATTCTCGCGGATCATCCCAAAAAGGCAACACGAAACTCATCATTGGATTCGGATACCAGTATCGCATATTCAAGTCAACGTATTTCGTTCCCTCATGATCGAAAGTATCGGTAGACCGAACCCGCGACCGTATCGGCAAGCAATTCTCATGCACTAAAGAAACGGCTTCACGCCAATAACCCAGCATGGCGAACCAAGTGGCATAATGGAAGCAGGTTAACGGGTATTCATTAACCCAACCTGATTCTTGTTCGCTGTCAGGGTCGCAGTAGTGCAGGCCGGTATCCGAAGAGTCTAATGCCTCGGCGAATTTGAGAAGCACGCCATGCTCAGCGCCCACGCTCCACTGGGTACCGCTCGCACCAATATGAGCACGTCCTGCCTGCCCTTGATCCAAAGTTTCGCGTAGA
>Ga0315284_10008392_pt1 | contig 14750 bp, 15 predicted proteins | sample YL17G09_16_MG_FD_203696 | JGI IMG/M metagenome (GOLD analysis project Ga0315284, IMG submission 203696) | Sediment microbial communities from Yellowstone Lake, YNP, Wyoming, USA - YL17G09_16 | ecosystem: Environmental > Aquatic > Freshwater > Lake > Sediment | place: USA: Wyoming | collected... | reverse complement strand
GGTTCGCTATTGACTGTTGTGGCAGGTTGGGTGGTTACGAAACTCCCTCTCGGTGTAGATAAGTTCTTCGCCTTAAATTTATTCACATGCCTGATAGCGGCTATTACGTTGTATTTTGTAGCGCGGGTCGCGCTCAGTCTATTTTATCAAACTGCTGAAAATAATGATTTTCAAATTAAGGGTTTTCCCCATGGCCCCGGAATGGCAATCTCGCTGGCGGTGCTTTTCTTTGGCCTTTCGGCCACGATGTGGCATTACGCCATCAGATTCACACCTTACATGACAACGGCTCTGCTCACGATTCTGATATTGATGGCGATTCTGGCCTGGCAGAAGCGCATGAATGACACCGATTCACACATATGGCTGGCGCTGATTACGCTCCTGTTCGGCCTTGATTTCAGCGTGCATCGCACCAATCTGCTCATGCTGCCCGGCTTTCTCATTTGGATCGCAGTCATAAGGCCGAAGACATTTCTTTCGATTAAACACTGGATTTTCGGTATCGCGGGCCTGGTAATTGGATTGGCGGCGCAATTTCTTCTAATCCCTATAGCTGCTGGAAAACCGTTCATCAATTTCAATGACCCCAGTAACCTTTCGAGCTTTTGGGATTATATCACGCTGAAACAATATGGCGGCGGCTGGCTCATCAACATGTTTCCGCGTAAGGCCCCATTCCTCAATGCACAGGTGGCCGATTATATAAAGGTTTTCGGCGATAATTTTGTTGTTGGCCCCTGGCCTATTGTCAGATTTCTACCTTTCGTCTTGGGATTTACGGGATTGATTCTGCTATTCAGGCGAAACTGGAGATCAGGCCTTGTTTTGGCGGTTATGTTCTTATTCTCGAGCCTCGGCGCTATCTTATATTTCAATTTGCCGGAGAATTTCTTCAGGTCGATCGACAGGCATTACATGCCGTCATTTGTGATATTTGGTATCTTTATCGCGTATGGCGCGGCGTCTCTGATGCTTGCCGTTCTCAGAGTTCAGGGACGGTTGCGTTTGGCAATCGTGGCCCTGACTGCCATCCTCCTGGCTCTGATGCCGATTCAGGCGGCCGTGCGAAACTATGGCCAGGTCGATGGTTCCAGGTCGTATTTCGCGTATGATACTGCGAAAAATTACCTTTCCGGTCTTCCGAAGGATGCCATCTTTTTCTCTCAGGCGGATATCGATACATATCCCCTGTGGTGTCTTCAGACAGCAGAAGAATTCAGAAAAGATGTCACCGTATGTAATATCAGCCTGATGAACACTCCGTGGTTCGTGGAGCAGATTATCGAAAGGGACAGCAAATTTCCACTCAAACTCGATCACGCCGAGCTGTCGGCGTTATCGATTATTCCGTGGCATGACTCGACAATAGTATTGCCGGTAAGTGCCCACGCCGAGGATTATGGTCTGGCAGATAGCACGGTAATGCCGGATTCAATCTCGTTTTTGATCAGGCCAACGCTTTCCGGGCAGTATATTTTCGTGCATGACCAGGTAGTATTAAAAACAATCGCCGCCAACAATTGGCAACGGCCGATCTGCATCTCTACCCTGATTCCGGAATCCACTTTGAATTGGCTGAATCCGTCGCTGCGCCTCGAGGGTATGTTTCGGCGCCTCGTGCCGGCCAGGTCGGCCATCTCAGAAACGGAAATATTAAGGCATAACCTTTTCGAAAATATCAATTATCGAGGATTGGCCGATCCCTCGATTCCCAAGGAGGCGCCCACCACGTGGATGGCGTGGAATTTCTGCAGCACATTTTTGACATTATCTGCTATGGAATACAGTGCCGGCGATACGTCAGGTTGCAGGAACGCCATTAATCAAATGAACTCACTTATCGCGCCGGAAAATTTATCGCCGCCGGAGGGGCTTGCGACGGCTATAGCCAATGCCTGCCAATAATCGCTTTCTGTAAGAATCTCCGATTTCGCCTGGCATGCCTTTACATGAACCACTTCTTTGAGCTGTGAACCAGGTCGCCGTATTCTCTCATTAGCGCCATTTCCTCAGAGGATAATGGACCGCCGCGGAGCGCGTTCAGGTTTTCCTCAAGCTGCTTCAAATTCGATGGCGCCATCATGCAAACATCGACATTGGAATTGGATAAGACGAATCGGTAGCATAGGCCCGGGGTGGGAATCGGCTTGTCCCGAGGCCAGCTTTTGTGCCTTCTTATCAAATACCTCCAGCGCGTGGCCGTGTAGCTGACCAGTCCGGGATCATGTTTTTCCAAGAAAGGAAAAATGTCGTCCTCGGCCCCGCGGTGGGCAGCGTTGTATCGGATCATCAGGAGATCAAGAGCCCCCTCGTCCGCCAGCCACCCGGCAAATTTGCGGTCGTGAGTCGATATGCCAACCGCCCTGATTTTCCCCTCATCTTTAAACCGATAAAGCTCCTCCCGGACCGATTCCGGGAATTGCTTCTCTTTCATGACCCCGAGGAAGAGGAAAACGTCGATATAATCCGTACCTAACTGCCGCAGCCTTTTCTCCAGCGTCCGCCGGAGGTTGGGATGCCCATAAAGAAGGTTGTATGCGCCGGTGGCAATCACGAAGCTGTCCCGCCTCGATTTGGCGAGTCTCCGAAGAGTCCTGGTCATATGGGAATCGAATCCGTAACAGAAGAAATAATTTACGCCCTCATCGAGAGCTTTATAAATCGTCTCCTTGCCGGGCCGATAGGTGGCCGAAAGGCCGAGACGATGTACCTTAATACCGGTTTTGCCCAAGATCCCATGAACGAAATTTTCTTCCATCTTACACCTGCTTTAGAGGTCGCCCCAAATAGTATATTTTTGCCTAAATACCTCAGATTTGCCTGGCATGCAACGATTTATTTAATGATTCCAGGGTTAGAAATTTTTACAACGATTTTCGACGGAGGACAAAAAATGTGATCTTTCATTCACTGGAATTTGCGCTAAAATAATTTCTCGGATCCTGATCTTCGGGTTATGAGCCGGATCAAGCCTCCTGATAAGAAACAATACCTAACAATCAGGGGCAACGAGGTCAAGGGTCTACGCCCAGTCTTCTTTTCCGGCATTGTCCCTTTTTGTCCCGTATTGCGGCGTTTAATGTTAGAAGGGTTCACATGTGACACTTATTAAGCTCGTTCTATATCGTGAATGGATTCGAGTTCGAGTCTCGTCGGTTCCGTTTTGATTAACTCGTTGTAAATTAATATGTTACGATTATTTATCCAACACGACTTAAGTCTCCTTTTATTCATAATCGCCTATATTATATACAGTTACGATGTAATTAACGCATCATTCTAGTGCCAAGATCATAATTTTATCACATCTGATGTAAACTTTTGTTGTCATATTGAAAATATTTCTTGACATATTGTCAAGATTCTTATATATCATGGCGAATATGATGGTGGAGGATTGAGGTGTAGGAGGCTATGAAGACAAATCTCAGGAGATTCAGATTTGACCGAGGAGAGCTGAGTCAACAGCAATTGGCGGATATGGTAGGTGTATCAAGGCAGACAATTGTATCGATAGAGCGCGGCGATTACGCACCGTCGGTGAAACTGGCGTTGCTTCTGGCGAGGAAACTCGAGACGACTGCTGAAGAACTCTTTGTTCTGGAGGATAAAGATTATGCTTAAGAGAGATCCAATCTTTTGGTGGGCCGGCGGTATTTTCGTCTTGGCCCTGCTGCTTTTCGCGGTTACGCAGGAGCAATTATGGCTATCTCTAATGATCGGTTCATATCTGCTTCGTCCGACCCTGGCCTCGCTCGGAGTTGGCAGACGATATCTCGATGAACGTCAACTGAACATACATTATCGATCCGGCAATATCGGGTTTGCCTTGATGATCATTCTATGTGTCATATTCGCAATCAAACTCAGCGCCGAGAATAACCACGACTTTGAACTGTTCGCCGCAACTATCATAACGGGACTCGCGGCCAAAGCCCTATTCAACGTGATCCTGGTCAAAAGTTTCCGCGAAACCGCGTCGAAGATCATCATCTCGGTAGGTCTACTAGTGGCGTTATTCGCCTCTTTCGACGCAGGGTCCTTTGTCGGAATTATCGTGTCGGTAATTCCCGGATTAGTAATTGTTGGAATAGGATTATTGGCAAAAATATACCCGCGGATAATTGGGATTGTCATCCTTATCGTAGCTATCGCTTCGATAATTTTTATCCTAAGTATAAGGCAAAATTGGGGGCAGATTGTTACCGCTGTAGTTATCGGCATTCCATTGATAACTGCTGGAGTATGCTTGATTAAGGGTGATAAGAACAATGCCGAGGTTGACGCGCAAAGAGCTGCGTGATAGAAGTGAAACCGGGATTGAATAAAGTTGAATGATATGCGAGGTTTGCAGCCATTGAAAACGCAAATCAACACAAACGAATTAATAACCGTTTATTTTGGAGGATAGCGACCATGTTTAAACGGGACAAGATTTTCTATTCCGCTTGTGGCCTATCCCTTGTCGGGGTCGTGCTGGCGGTTATGGACTACGATTTTGCCTTACTGTTATTCGTTGCCGCCTATTTGCTACGGCCGTCACTTCACGAATTTGGGCTTGCCAAACAATATGCGGATGAACGTCAGCTGACCATCCATTCCAGGTCTGGCAACATCGGATTCATTGCCGTGATACTAACGGCTGTAGGTTTTGCGCTCTGGCGAATCTCTCGCGGTGAATTGCCTGAAGAGCTGTACGAATTAATCTTCATTGGGCTTGCGGCCCGAGCATTAACGGGATTAATAATGATCGGTGAATACCGCAAAGCAGGAGTTGTCATAATCAGCGCGGTAGGGGTGTTCCTGGCATTGTTCATTGTCGCCGAGGGCGGGTTATCGGTGGCCTCGATATTTGGTATTGTCCTTGGGGGTATCATTGTGGGATTTGGCCAAATAGCACGGAAATTCCCGAAAGTAATGGCTTTTCTTCTTGCAGCTATGGCGGCCGGGGCTATTCTCTTTTTCCATCTCTATGATGTCCGAACCGTAAATACCGGTCTATGGCTTTTCTTCGTAACGCCCTTGGCCACTGCAGCTGCTTGCTTGTTTCTTGGAAGTGGTACCCGTGAGGAAGAAGCGACTCCGCGCCTTAGAACGTGGGTTTTTGGATCTCTGGGGGCAGGAGCGGCTATTGTATTTACATTGCTTCTGGTTTTCGGCGGTCGCGATGAACCAGTTACGAGTCGAACCGCAGTCGCGCCGGACGGGGAAGGAATAGAGATTCAGGGTGTTTCCTGCGTAGGATCGGTCGAATACTACCAGGACGGGAAACTGACATCGTGCACCCTGGCACGCGAAGACACGCTCTCGGGGCAGCCGCTTCCGGCTGGTACCGTCGTTCATTTAACCCCTGAAGGATACTTCGACTGGTGTTTTCTTCAGCAGAATACAGAGATTCAGGGGCATCTGTGCCGGGGTTCAGGGCACGGATTTATGACCGGCTTTCACCCAAATGGTCAACTCAAGACGGCGTGGCTGGCGCAAGACGAAATCATACAGGGAATTCCGTGCGCCAAGTACCGATTCATGTCTGTGTTGTTTGGCGGCGGAGACAATACCCTTTTTGATGAGAATGGTCGACTACGCTTCTGCACACTCTCGAATAACATCACCATTGAGGGCCAGAATCTAAGGAAGGGTGATGAGGTGCGATTCGATAAGGATAGTAAGTTAATCTCAAGCAAGCAATAGGAGTGTCCAAGATGAAATCAGCTAACAATAACAGGTTATTGCTGCCGATAATCAAATGGCTTGCCCGTATCTGGGGCGGTCTAGCTGCTGCTTTTCTCATCTTCATGTACATTGCCCATGTTTTGAGTAGCTGGTCATTCTTGCCATCTGGCTCAGATGCATTACCATTTATTTTCTTCCCTATCGGCGTAGCTGTCGGGCTGGTCATTGCTATGAAATGGGCCGGTCTGGGCGGATCGATAACTTTCGTCAGCATGATTGCTTGGCACCTCATTATGTACACGGCACATGGAGAACCTGACATAGAACCGATGATAGACGGACTGGCCGCACCGAGCCTGCTGTTTTTGGTTGCATGGTTACTCTCGCGTCGACATTCGCGGGAATAGGATGATTGATTGAGAAATTCCCGAAAACGATCGGCGTCGCCATAATTATTGTAGCTGTAGTCATGGTATTTCGTGTCCTTAGTGTGGGGTTCACTGTAAGCTAGGTCCTTGTCGCGCTGCTTGTATCGGTGCCCTTAGTAACGGCAGGCGTTTGCCTTATCGTGCGAGATAGAGGTGAAACAGATATTGATTTCGATGCGCCGTCTCCGGCCAAAGTGTTATGAAAGTGATTTTATCCTAGAAGTGGTGTATCCGTTTTTGAGATTCTGATTGCGAAACCAAATTTAAACAAACCCCTTAAAGGAGGTAGTAATATGAAACGCTTAGTTATCGCCGCAACAGCGGTATCCGCCATGGTCATTGTTTTCCTTATCGCTGGAGCTTCTTTCGTCACCGCGCTTGAAGTGCAGACAATTGACGCTTCAACGCCGCTCGATCAACTGAATACGCTTGCCGGGCAAGGAAATGTCGATGCTATGCTGGAGCTTGGAGAGCGGCTGATTCAGGGGCAGGGTGTTGACACCAATGCCACTGAAGGATTGCAATGGATTCAAAAGGCGGCTGACGCCGGCAAAGCAAGTGCATGGTACGATTTGGGGATGGTATATTCGAACGGGATGGGCGTTGAGACCGATATGACCGAGGCAATGAAATATTTTCGCACAGGCGCAGAAAAGGGAAACGCTGACTGCCAGACGAGCCTGGGTTTGTTCTATCAGGCCGGCGAAAGAATCCCCGGCGGTCTCAAGGCCGATCCAGCCGAAGCGGCGAAATGGTATCGCATGGCCGCCGAACAAAATCATACGGAAGCAATTTTTCATCTTGCCCAACTTTATTTATGGGGGGAGGGGGTTAAAAAAGATTCTGTTGAAGCCGTAAAATGGTTTCGCAAGGACGCGGAGCTTGGGAATGCTGATGCGCAATGGATGCTGGGAAACTGCTATCAAAAGGGGGTCGGGGTTGAAAAGGACAATATAGAGGCTTACGCTCTGATTTCAGCGGCAGTCGATGGCGCGGAAAATCCCGAACAGAAAAAAGGAATGGCAGAAATGCGGGATAAATTGGGCAGCGAATTAAATCCCGATCAGCTAAAGCAAGCAGAGAAATTGACACAAGAGTGGATCGACAAAAGGACAAAATAATTCCTATAATTATTGGCGACCAGGCTGTTCTTCAGCAATGCCTTATTTGAGATTATGATAAAAAGAGGTTCAGGATGAGCCATCTCGTAATGTTTGTTTATTTCTGCCTTTTGGGAGCTATTGCTGCAAGTCCGGAGGAAATCGCTTTGAAAGCAAGCGCCGTGGGATGGCCGGAGGCGAATCGTATATTTCATACAGATTATCGCTGGAAAGGTTCAGATGCCGCTTATTCAATCGACCTTGGTCATGGCCGTGTTCTTTGGCTTTTTGGTGATGCATTTATCGCCTATAAAAAACCCTATTTGCGCCGCAACGACTGCATGGCGTTTATCCGCAACTGCGTAGCCATCCAAAATGGTTATGATCCGATCGTGGCAACCATGGAGTATTTCTGGGGCCATCGTGGCAAGAAGCCGGCGTCGTTCTTTCCGGATCATGATACGATTTGGTACTGGCCCCTGGATGGTTTGATGATCGACGGCCGTTTGCTTCTTTTCCTGAGCAAGGTTGGCCGGGTGGAAACCGGACTTGGTTTCGAGGCTCGCGGTCATGCAGGAAAGATAATCGAAAATCCGGAAGAAAATCCCGATAAATGGATTATGCGAAGTGTACGGACGCCTGGTGCGCCCTGGTGTGAGACCTTTGGTTCAGCAGTCGAAACGTTCGCAGACAGCCTCTATGCTTTCTGCTGTAACTGGGATCATACGATCTCCCTGGCACGATGGCCCCTGGATTCTGCTCGGACCGGCGCTCTGGATAATCCAGAGTGGTGGTGCGGTGACAGTACCGGCTGGGTGGAGCATCAAAGTTTGAACGGTCATACCATCGCTACGCTTTTCGGGAATGGTATGACCGAATTCTCGGTTTGGCGGGATACTTTGACTGAAGAATTTCTTCTTGTACAGACAGAGGGTTTCGGACAAGCACGATTAGTGCTCAGGCGAGCAAATTCCTTAGTCGGACCCTGGAGTACACCGGAACTAATTTACGATCCCCCAGAGAATGTGATCCCACATATCATGATATATGCCGCAAAGGCCCATCCTCATCTCCAAGTCGAGGGCATGGCCCTGACTTATGCCACCAATGGATTCGAGAAATCCGTCCTGGAAGATAGCAGTATATGCTATCCGAGATTTGTTCGTCTTACACTCCAATCCGTGTCTCCGGATTCGCTCATGAAATAGTCGCAGCGAGCCGGCATCGGATCAGGTGAGATCATATGCCTCTTGTTCCATCGACTTCCGCGGATTCTGGCGTAGTGCGACCAGGTCGGGAAGCTAAATGCGACAAGAGCTTGAGGATATTCAGGTGGGGGCCGCAGAACCAGCTGCTGAGCCTCATTTCCATATGCATTTCTAATCCCCGGATAACTTCTGAATGCCCTTTAAAAGATTGGAATTGCGATCAGGAAATTCTCATTTAGCGCCAAAATTAAGGAAATACCACTATCTGAATCATCTCCTGGTCACTTGAATTAAACCAAACCGTTGCAATGTTTCACGTTATCCCCAAGAACTACGGCGGCGGGGGGCGCCAATTGGAGAGTTGACACGGGAAACTTTTATATATATAAATATATTAATTGTTGATGCCCAGCAGTGAGGAATGTGAATGAAGACAACACTATTTAATGATAGAATTTTCTCAAAGCTCTTCAAGGCCCTCAGCGATCGTTCGCGACTTCGAATATTGCAGACTCTATCGTCGGGTGAAATGTCAGTTAGTGAAATCACCAAGGCAGTAGGATTTTCTCAGCCAACGGTCAGCCGCCACCTGTCTATTCTGCGTGAGGCCGGGGTTGTTGTCGATCGCCGCGAAGGGAAACAGGTGTTCTATTCATTGAACAAAATCATGGTCGAAAATTGCTGTACAGGATTCTGCAGTTGCCTGGGAACACCCATGCATGTGGTAATCAAGAGGAAAAAGAAGTAAAAAATTTTGAAACAAATATGTAATTATTCATATATATAAATATATCGAACCCAATCAGGGGAAAGGAGGTGAGAAAAATGGAAAAAGAGCGCGGGCAAATCAGGTTCATAGAGACTGACGATGGTTATCGTATCGAGATTACCGGTAAAGAACTAAAGGACGCCATACCCGGCTGCTGCATCCCCTTGTCTGGCGCCTGCCGCGAAATTAAGGTCCAGTGCTGCACTCCAGACGAAGAAAATAAGTAATCGACCGCAAGTGGGCATAGGCAGATTCTTGGTCGGTTATCGTATGGGCCGGGCAGGCTTGTTCCTGGCCCATGCAATTTTATCAATTCAACCGGACATTTCGTTGGAGGTTCTGAACAATCACTTATCTGAAGATCCGGATCGGGCAGGGGAAATCGCCTGTGACTTGATGATTGCCTACAACGGCCGGCGTCCCCACGACGCCCTGGTCGGCCTACCGCCCGTAGCCTTCCGTGAACAACAAAACTCCCTAGCACTCTACTGATTAATTTTCTACTTGATAGAGAAGCTTACGCTTAGTCTGAATTCATGATGTAGTTGTCAACAAAATTGACAGAACTACCATTAAACGGCGGCTATCGGACTCCTTTGTTAGGCGCTGATTGAAATGGACATCAATCTATCATGCTGCTCCACGAACAGACTTGTGGAAATGGGCTATTACCCATTGGCCATCCCGCTTCTCCAGGATCCATGAGCATCTAACAGGTATTTCTATGGCCTGATCACCAATCATCGCTTTAAAATCCCATAGGTCGGTCGCCCAAGCGAAATTGCCATCTCTGGAAATATGAATAGCCAGCTCGCTGGCAGTAATTTTAGTTTGAGAAAGCGCCGCGTTCTGATCCTCGATGATTTTCTTAAGGGAATCCCATCCCACAATCGGAGGCTCAGATGTGCCGAAGTTTACCATTTCCCGATCGTGAGCGATAATCTTGGAATAAAGATCAATATTTTCGGTTTCAATGCTGGTTATATAGGAATCCAGAATTGCTTTTATCTTTTGCCTCTCAACCTCCTGATTTACCCCTAATTGACATGCGGAAATCAGCATGAGGTTTATGCCGAGAAAAATCAAAATCCCCATTTTCATAGTTGCAACCCTCCGTTATTTTCTTCAGTTTCTTGTGCAGATCTCCCGAATAGATAATAGCGACTTCGTGAAATAAGCTATGGCAGAATCGCTGGGTATCCAGCCCTAACTGGCTCTCATGGTTTCAACAATCCCGCATCCACAAGTGTCTTACCATCAACTTTCAATGTGCTGGCGTGAAGGAAATGGGATGATGAAAAGGTCGATTTATTATCTCCGCCAGCCCACATGTTGTTGCCCATCCCTACCGTTACCATTCCCGAGGCCATCCAGGCGTCCAGCATCGAACCAGGCAAAAGCTGAACATCCGGGTTGATCCCAATGTCGATGAAGCCGAATTCTGACTTGCCGGAATCAGCAGCATCGTAAAGCGCTTTAAACGGTTCAAGACCTGATTTTGCGTTCATGGAGACCAATTTACCAGCTTTAAAAGTGAGGATTAAGCCAAGTATTTCTTTGCCTTGATAGACTTGCCTGTCAACAACAATCTTGCCCTCGGCTGTACCAGGGACAGGGGCCAAAAATACTTCGCCCGCTGGAAGATATACAGCGCAATTCACTCCACCTTTTTTAACATCGTCGGCGCTAATGACGCCATCGCTGGAAAAAGCCAATTTGCCCTGGATGTTGACTTTAAGGTCGGTACCGTTGGGATTGGTGATTCTTACTTCTTTTCCGGCTGTTAGAATATTCTTGACCTTTTCAGCGGTCGCCTGAAGCGCCGTATAGTCAACATTGACGCCATCCCAGAAAATCTCGGAAAGCTGCTCTTTGGTCAACCCATATAGGCGAGCGATACTTGAAGTCGGGTAAAGACCATTGCCCAGATACACTTGACGGATGCCGCGTTTTATATTAGCATCTGCAACTATAGCATAAGCCTTGTTGGTCGCCATCAGCCGTTCGGGTGGGACACCTTCAAGAACGCCTGTCGTCTCGCTATAATCCACTTCAATGGCTGCCGTAATATTATTGGCTAACAGCAGGTCAAATTGTGGAACTTGCGAATCGTATTTCGAGGGAACATTGGTGTAATAAAGCTTTATCATCCGGTCGCTGCCAAGAATGATCTCCGGAAATGCGCCCAATTTCCTGCAGTCGATAGCGATATCCTCCAGGAGTTTTGCATCGCGAACCCCACCCCTAATCAAAACCATATCACCTTCATGGATACCGGCGCATTGATTTACCAGCTTATCAGCCAGTGTCGTAAAATCAGCTCCCGGTTGGCCCATGGCAAGGCCGGTTCCCAGTGAAAAGATGCCAATTGTTAATAGCATCATAAACATGATCCATAATCGTGTTGTCTGCATACCGATTCCTCCTTTTGGGCTTTTGTCTGCCAGCGGGGCGTTATTATGAGATAAGTTGTCTAGCGCTCCATAAGATAGGATCCCCTACACATAAACAGATAAATAACGATGTCAGACAAAGATGATATTAATAATCTGGCTTAAAAGATTGGCGATTGATCATCTCTTGTCAAGGGCTATTATTCAAATAAATTGGTGTGTGTAGTCTGAATTTATGATTTGTCGATTGACAATGGATACCCAGTAATAAGCGGGGCCGACCTCACTCTCCCCAAATTTCTTGTAATACATTGACTTAAGCGGAGAGACTGGGATTTGAACCCAGGAGGCCCTTTTGGGGCCTACACGCTCTCCAGGCGTGCTCCTTAGACCAACTCGGACATCTCTCCGTAATCGCTTGGAAATGCAAAATACCCTTCGGTCATTCGGTTGTCAAGCCCCCTTGATGCTAACCCCGCCGCGCAATCTCAGATGCCGGGCGGATTGCCATTGACTAAAAAAGCCTCGAAAGGTACTATTGGCTTATGGATAATTTTAAGCGTCTGGTGGAAATCATAGCTATCCTGCGCGGGCCCAACGGCTGCCCATGGGATAAAAAGCAGGATCACAAATCGCTTAAGCCGTATATCATCGAGGAAGCTTACGAGGTTATCGAGGCTATCGAGGCCGGCGACGATTCCAAGCTCTCTGAGGAACTGGGCGACCTGCTGACTCAGATTATCATGCACGCGCAATTGGCCAAGGAGCGCGGCGCGTTCGATATCGATACGGTCACGAAAATGATCACCGATAAGCTGGTCGAGCGGCACCCCCATGTTTTTTTGAGCCGTGCCGACCTCACTCCCGAGGAGGTGCTCCACAATTGGGAGCGGATCAAGCTCGAGAAATCGAAAGACCCAGAATATTCGGTACTCCGGGGTGTTCCCCAGGCCCTGCCGGCCCTTCTGAAGGCGTTCCGGGTGCAGGAGAAAGTCGGGCGGCATGGATTCGACTGGAGGAATCCGGCCGATGTAATCGCCAAGGTCAAGGAGGAGATCGCCGAATTCGAGGAGGCGCTGGTTTCTGGCGAGAAGGCCAAGCAGGAGCACGAGCTCGGCGATCTGCTGTTTTCTCTGGTCAACCTTGGGCGCCACCTGGAGATGCAGCCGGAAGAGGCGCTCAACGGCACTATCCGACGTTTCACGCGGCGGTTTCAGTATATCGAGCAGAAGCTCCGCGAGAATGGAAAGACCCTGACCGATTCAAACCTCGAAGAGATGGATAAATACTGGGAGGAGGCAAAGAACATAATGCCCTGATCCTCGCAGGCGACAAAAAACGGGCCCCGCCTGATAATCGCGAGACCCGTAGCGGCCTTAATCACCGGTAGTTAATTAGCCCCCGTATTGGACATCCCATTCCCAGTAATAATCACCCGATTCAAAACGAATATGATAGTGATCCAGGTAAAACGTCGCTGCCACAGCCCAGTTGCTGCTGCCCGAGCCCTGAGGAACCTGCCAATTTATCAGCATAGAGAAATTCAAGTTCCCAGATATAGGATGCGGATCAGGATCAATTTCCAGGTCAGAGTGATTGAATGTGATATCTGTGAGAGATGCGTCATAATCCCGGTCGTAGTGTGAACTGGGGTTTTGAAGTATCATATCGGCCGATGAACTGCCGTTGAAAACCACAAGTTCGGATTGAATGCCGGAAATTGCCAGGTTTTGCCAGAAATCGCCTGCCAGGCTGATGGAATCGCTGATCAGATCGCTACTCAGCCTGGCGTGATACTCCAGGCCCTCGGTGGTGGTAGAATCCGGCAACATCTGGTAACCATCCGGACCCTCGAATCTTACCGAATCGGTGTAAGTCAGATCGTTGCCGAGAGTATCGTCATGGTGGAAATAGATGGCCCACCACCCGCTCGAGGCGTTGTATATAACACTGGTCGAATCGCCGGCAACCTTAAGGGGATTATTGAAATCGTATTCGAGATAAGAGAAACCGTGCACAGCAGTATCGGCGCACGTTTCGACAAAGGTCTCGGCATAACCCTGCGCGCTTTGAAAGGTGGGATCGCTGTAATTCCCCTCGGTCTTAGCAGGATTGGTCTTTTTGTCATCCGAACAGCCCGAAAACATTATCGCCATCCCGAACAGGACCAAGCTGAGAAATAAAATGGACTTTTTCACTCCTCCTCCTCGCAAAATTGTATTATTGCCGAATCATTGTTGTCATTTATAATAATCGGCCTGGTAATCCTGTTATTTTAGCCTTTGCCGAAATAAATTTAGGGCGAGTCTATTCGCTCTCTTCCGATTCCTCGCCCTCCTCTTCCTCATCCTCGTAATCGTCCTGATTCTGTTCGTCATTCAGGCCTGAACCGAGTTGGCGTTCCTGCATGCCCGAGACACCGGTTCCATAGCGATAGACCATCTGGCCGCCGATATGGCCTCCGACCGAGACGACCCCCGCCGCAATCACGGCGATCGCGAGTCCGATCCAGCCCGAGCGGCCCCCCGGCCTCTTGCTGAATGCCAGCCTGATAATAGCCAGCACGACAATCAGTCCGAGATATACAAATCCCAGCAGTTCGTGCGTTTCGATAAGACCATCGGCGGCCTTCGAATGCCAGACTGTTTCCTCCGCGAATAACCCCGTGGCAACTGCCGCAATTGCGCCGACCATGGCAAAAAGGGTCAGAATTGTACCTACTCGCAGATAAGCCTCCCTTTTCGAAAGCAGCCCGATCAAATCAACCAGGATGACCGCGAAAATCGATGCTATCGGAAAATGAACCAAAAGAGGATGAACGTTCGGCATAACCCTGTCTCCTTTTTTCCTACTTCGATACCCCACGCCCGTTCTGCTGCGCGTCATGCAAAATATATTCACCTGTAACATCCACAAGATGGCCGTTGCGATAATCGAAAACCGCGAACGGTTCGCCCGTAAGCCGGATTTCTTTCAGGGCCTTCCTGATGTCGATCGGTCCATAGACCGGATCATTTGAGGCCACAACATCATTCGTATACCCGAACCTATAGACCATGGTCGGTCCGATAATGGTGCGGCCCGGCATATGATCGAGAAGCACGAATTTGCAGTTGCTCAAGTCCACCCCGGTGGTTTTGATATCTGATATCATCGAGGCCACCAGCATCTGATTT
>Ga0315284_10008391_pt1 | contig 14750 bp, 12 predicted proteins | sample YL17G09_16_MG_FD_203696 | JGI IMG/M metagenome (GOLD analysis project Ga0315284, IMG submission 203696) | Sediment microbial communities from Yellowstone Lake, YNP, Wyoming, USA - YL17G09_16 | ecosystem: Environmental > Aquatic > Freshwater > Lake > Sediment | place: USA: Wyoming | collected... | reverse complement strand
TGATGGCCGCTCCCCTGGTCGCCAACGGGGAGTTCATCGGCCTGCTGGCCGTCGCCTCCTGTCGCCGGGGCGTTTTTGACTCCAACTGCGTCCGCCTCTTTCGGGCCATCCTCAGCCAGATTGCCACATCCATCGGCAACGCGGAAGTATACCGCCTCATCACGGAACAGGCGCAGGAGTTGGGGCGTTTGCTCCGCCACCAGCAGGAGGAAAGCACCAAGAGCCAGGCCATCCTCACCTCCATCGGCGACGGTGTCGTCGTCAACAATGCGGAGGGGCGGACTATCCTGGTCAATCCGGCCGCGGAGCGCATCCTGGACAAATCGGCCGAGGAATTGGACGGCCAGGACTATCAGGGCCTCTTTTCCGTCTTCAATACCGAGGGCCGGCAGGAGGCCATCGCGGCCATGGAAGTGCTGCTGAATGCGCCTCCCGCAGACTTGCCCAAGGCCTTCAAGATGACCCTGGAGTTTGAGAGACGGATTGTCTATGCCCACCTGTCCCCTGTCCTGACCCAGCGAGGCGATTTTCTGGGCGTGGTGACCATCCTGCGCGACGTCACCAAGGAAGTAGAGGCAGACCGGACCAAGAGCGAGTTCGTGTCCACCGTCTCCCACGAACTCCGTACCCCCATGACCGCCATCAAGGGCTACGCCGATCTCCTCCACGCCGGGGCGGTGGGTCCCATCAACGAAGAGCAGGAACGCTTCCTGTCCATCATCCAGCACAACGCCGACCGGCTCACGGCGTTGATCAACGACCTGCTCGACATCTCGCGGGTGGAGACCGGTCGGGCTCGCTTCGACCCCCGGCCGGTACAGGTCGGTGACGTGATTGCCGACGTCGTCAATGCGCTGGCGGGCCAGGCCAAGGCCAAGCAGCAAAAACTCACCTACGAGGTCGTCGGCGGGTTGTCCGACCTGATGGGCGACCGGGACCGGCTGAACCAGGTGCTCACGAACCTGGTGGGCAACGCCATCCGCTATACGCCCAAGGGCGGCGAGATCGAGGTGCGGGCCTACCCGGTCGAAGGGGCGGTGCGTGTGGACGTGCGGGACACGGGCATCGGCATCTCTTCCGACGACCTGGGGTGCATCTTTGAGCGCTTCTACCGGGCCAGTCATCCCATGGTCCAGGAGGCCAGTGGAAGTGGCCTGGGCCTGGCCATTGCCAAGATGTTCGTGGAGATGCACGGCGGTCGTGTGTGGGTCGAAAGTGAAGAAGGGAAGGGCAGTACCTTCACCATCCTTCTGCCTCTGCCCGTCCACAAGGAGCAAGAGAGCCTCCGGCTGCCACCGCGCCTGATCGCCCGCACCCGCACGGTCCTGGTCGTCGAAGACGAGCCGGATATTGCCAAACTCATCAAAATACAACTGGAGAACGGTGGGTATCAGGTCTGCTCGCTGGGGAATGGACCGGCCGTCGTCCCGTGGGTCGAGGACAAGAAGCCCGACCTCATCATGCTGGACCTGCTGCTCCCGGACATGAGTGGGTTGGATATCCTGCGCGCCCTCAAGAGCAACCTGGTCACCGCCGATATCCCCGTCATCGTGATGACCATCGTGCCCGACGATGGGGTCGCCTGGAACCTGGGCATCGTGGACTATCTGACCAAGCCTGTGCCTACGGCGGACCTGCTGCGCAGCGTCGAGAAGGCGCTGACCTGGCAGGGCCGCGTCCTCATCGTAGACGACGACGAGGATACGGTCGGCTTGCTCTCGGCCGCCATGCGCCAGATTGGCTTCACTCCTCTGGTGGCGGCCAACGGCTACGAAGCGTTGGCCATGACCCGTCGCCATCGCCCCGACCTCATCATCCTGGACCTGCGCCTGCCGGGGATGGATGGATACGAAGCGGTGACCCATCTGAAGCGCGATGGGGTCACCCAGACGATCCCCATCATCGCCATTTCCGCTCACGCCGTGAACGTGGACCAGGAGCGCAAGCGCCTCGTCGCCCTGGGGGCGGCCAGTTTCCTGCCCAAACCCTTCTCGATCGGCGAGCTGCTCGACGAAATCGAGTCCGCGCTCAAGCCCGCCCCCCGTCCCACCCCCTCATAGCAGGGGCCATTTGACACAGGTAGATGCCGTCGTCCAGCGACGTGGCATAGACCTCCCGCCCGGTACAGGCTGCTCCGCGGAACTCCCAGCACCTCACAGGCCTGCGCAACGCCGATTCGACGGTGTTCCATATTCGTGCTCACAAATGCTTGACTTGCAGATACTCCACTGTATAATGATGTAAGGTCAAGGGTATCTGCATGTGAGCGCAGAGGAGCCGAACAAGGTGGATGCAGGCGATGCTTACCAGCGCGCCTGATCCGTGGCGTTCGCCACGTAGGAAGAGGTGCGCAGGACGATGGTAGCGGAAGACGCCAAACCTGCGTTCGTTCCCGGTCTTGAGCTGGCAGAGGGCTTCTATCGGGAAGCCGTCTGTCCGATCCTCGCTACGTACGTCCCGGATGTTGAGTATAGCGCTGCGTTGATTGGGCCTGGGTCCGAGGTGCTGGGGTATGACGACGGCATGTCCACGGACCATCATTGGGGGCCGAGGGTGATGCTCTTCCTCAGCCCACCCATTCTCGAGGCAAGGGGACAGGAGATCAGTAACCTGCTCGGAGCCAATCTCCCCTATACCTTCAGGGGGTACCCTACGAACTGGACCAAGCCCGACCCGCACGCCAACGGTACGCAGGGGCTGTGCGCCGTCACCGACGGCCCGATCAACCACCGCGTCGAGATGTGGGCGGTCAACGACTTCTTCGGAGACTACTTGGGAGTCGAGATCGGCGAGCCGCTCAGGGCGACGGATTGGCTCGTACTGCCTTGCCAAAAGCTGCGCTCAATCGGGGCGGGACGGCTCTTCCATGACGATCTAGATTTGGCTGCGATTCGCGATCATCTTCGCTGGTACCCTCACGACGTCTGGCTCTACATCCTTGCGTCGTGTTGGTGCCGCATCGGGCAGGATGAACACCTGATGGGGCGAGCCGGATTGGTGGGAGATGAGATTGGCTCCTCTGTCATCGCGTCACGCCTGGTACGCGACATCATGCGGTTAGCATTTCTCATGGAGCGCACCTATCCACCGTATGCCAAGTGGCTGGGGACAGCGTTTGCTGAACTGAAGTGCGCAGGGAACCTGCTGCCCGTTCTAGGCGACGTGACACGGGCTTGCTCGTGGAAAGAACGGGACATTGGTCTGGCCATGGCCTATCGGCGACTCGCCGAAATGCACAATACCCTCGGAATCACACCTGCCCTCCCTGTTGAGCCTTCGCCCTTCTGGGGACGGCCGTTTACGGTAATTCATGGCGGCCGTTTCGCGCAAGCCCTGCGGGATGCCATCCGGGATGAGACTGTCAAGGCCATCGCCCGGCGATGCCTGATTGGCAATGTAGATCTGATCAGTGATAACACCGACCTGCTTGAGGATCCGACGAGATGTCGGGCTTTGCTAACACTGTATGAGTGATATGAATCTGGAACAGAGACCGAAAGGAGAAGGGGAATGAACATCGGTATTATCGTTCACTCTGAGACCGGGAACACCCATTCCGTCGCGATGAAGTTACAGGAGAAACTGTCCGCGGCCGGGCATGCGGTGAGCATCGAACGGCTAAAGGTGGTCGGCAAATTCAAGGCGGGAATCAAGGATCTCCCACTGGAAACGGTACCCGATGCCGGGCAATACGATGCGCTCGTGTTCGGCGCTCCAGTGCAGGCTTTTTCTCTATCGGCGGTAATGACCGGCTACCTGGAACGGATTGCATCGTTACAGGACAAACGAGTCGCCTGTTTGGTTACCGAGGCATTTCCTTATCCATGGATGGGCGGAAACCGCGCCATCCGCCAGATGACGAGAATCTGCGAATCCAAAGGCGCGACGGTCTGCGGAGCGGGGATCGTAAACTGGATGAATGCGCGGCGTGAGCAACAGATTGTAGACGTAACGGACAGATTGAGCGGGGCAATTCAGTCTCACGGCTGAGACAAAGGTCAAGTCCATGAAAGCGTACAGGTTCGTCTCTCTGGCTGATTCAGTGCTTCCACTGAAGCAGTATTTCAACGACAACGAGATCAAACTGCGCTTCCTGGCGCTGCTATCGCCGACGTGACCGGCTTGCCAGCGAGGTGCCCGTGCGGTGCAGCAAGCGGTGGTTCGGAGTGCTTTACAGCCGGACATTAGCGTTAGCATTGTGTGGGTCCACATGCTCCCATTCGATAATGTGCTCACGGCCAGGCTCATTGCGCGGACCATAAAAGCCCCGGGTGTTTGCCATTTCTATGACCCTGGCAAACGAGTCGGGAAGATCATTGCCCAGAGCCTGGGCGCGCCGGGCAAAGTGGCATGGGACGTATACCTGTTCTATCCGGAGGGTATCCGGTGGGATGACAGTCCTCCGCCACCGGCTATCTGGGCCCATCAATTGGGCAGCAACAGTTGGGCTGACCCGGCACGCTACCAGCGGGGGGATGACCTGGTTGAGGAACTGCACAGAGCCATGGAGCAGTTGAGGGGTCCAGGGAACGCCGCCTCCCGGCGGGTTGCGTTCTCGTAACAACAATCACGGTACACTAGCCGTGGTGAAGATCGTGGATGATGGGGGGACTGAGAGTCTGAAGGTGTTGGAGGTGGCATGAATCAGGTTTTCGCTGACAAAAGGGACATTGCCGAGTTCTGCCGGAGAAATCAGATCCGGCGACTGGCACTATTTGGGTCTGTTCTGCGAGGGGATTTTCACGCTGAGAGTGACATTGATGTGCTCGTGGAGTTCGAGCCCGCGCACGTGCCTGGGCTTTTTGGTATCGCGCGCATGGAACGGGAGCTCTCTGCGATCTTTGGGCGAAAAGTTGACCTGCGCACCGCCGAGGATCTGAGCCGGTATTTCCGCCAGGACGTGCTGAGGGAAGCGGAGGTTCAGTTTCTTGCTGGCGGTGGGAGTTGGCATGGCGGCCAGGGGACATTCGGGATATACTGAACTCTGACTTCACAAGTGATTGACCAGGGGGCTACTTGCATGGGAAGAGATCCTTTGTATCTTGGTGGTGAAAGCCGCGCCATTGGGCACATTGGTGTGCTGTGAGTAGAGAAGGTTGCCTGCTTGGTGACCGGGTCTTTTCCCTGTTGGGTGGGGTCGAAATCAGGCTATCGCCCGGATGAATGGGATCTGCTAATCCAAAGGTGCGGCCATCTGTGGATCGGGGAGTGTGGGCTGATTCCACCTGGACCGGAAGCGACAGATTGTTGAGGTTGTTGATCGCCTGAGCAGACCGCTTTAGGTTATGATCAGTAGTGCAAAGTAAGGCGTATAAAACATGAATATCATTACACTGCTCAATCAAATTGACAGCAAAGAGATTGTGCTACCTGGTATCCAGAGAGACTTTGTCTGGGATGAGGGTAGAATCCAGATCCTGATGGACTCGATAGCACGAGGTTATCCAATCGGCATAGTCCTGATGTGGGAAACCTATGAGAATATCCAGTACAGATACTTTCCGAAAGAGTATGTCGAAAACAGCCTGCCAACTTTCGAGGAGAATGACCAGCAGCGCAAGCTCAAAGTAGTGTTAGATGGGCAACAAAGACTCCAGTCTCTCTATTTGGCCCTGTACGGCAAGTATGAAGGGAAGTACTTGTACTTTGACGTGTTGAGTGGGCGAGAGGCTGACAATTATGGAGAGAAGAAGTTCTTGTTCTACTTCGAAACCCAAGAAAGAGCAGGAAAACGGAATGCGGCCAGTTTGGACCACTTGTTCAAACCCAATAATGAGCGAGACAATGGCTTTGAAGTCGAATATCTTGTAAAAGTCGGTGACCTCTTATTAATGAAGGCAACAGACAGGATAAAGCTTCGAAAAGAGATAGTTCAGAAGCTGGATTTGGCAGGTGACGACGAAGTGCGTCTGGAGACCAACTTCGCCAGACTGGACGAGGCCTTGAGGGATGAGAATATCTTGAAGGCTTCAACAATTGATGAGGACGAACCGAAGGATAGCCCTGAACGGGAATCAGAGTCCGACGTTCTGGAAATCTTTGTGAGAGTAAACCGTCAAGGAACACCATTAAGCCGCTCAGATTTGATATTTAGTATGCTAAAGCTGAACTGGAAGCAGTCGGCCTCAACACTGCCGCGATTTGTTGATGATATCAACAAGGGTAATTCTTTCGAGCTTGACATAGATTTCGTTATTCGGTGTCTCTTTGCCGTTTCAGACTTGGGCACGAAATTCGATGTAGAGCTTCTACGCAGAAAAGAACATATAGATAGAATACGGCAAAACTTTCCAAGGTGCTGCGACGCCATTCGTTCAACCGTTGACTCTATTCAGCACAATTGTTGGTGCTCTAGCAGTAAAGCTTTGGGTGGCTACAATACCCTTGTGCCGTTCGTCTATTACCTGTTTTACACTCCCAAGCATCAAGTACCGAATAGCGAGATAAGCAACTTCAGGAAAGCTTTGTATCTGTTTGGTTTCACTATGCCATTCTCCCGTTACGCCGACAGTCGGTTGGCAAAATTCATTCGGGAAGAACTGAAACCCAGTTTGGAAAGCAAGGACTACCAGTTTCCTCTTGACAAAGCGGTAAAGTGGGTGAAGTATTGGGAGAGAGTCAAAGGGTTCGATCTTGATGTAGTACAGCGTAATCCCAGATTGGCTCTATATCTGGTACAGAACTACCCAGGTGCAGAAGTTCACCTCAAAGCTAATGCCCCTGATATAGATCATATATTCCCCCGTTCGGAGCTGCGGAAACAAGGCTTCGAAGAGGCAGAAATAAACCATGTAGCCAATTACTGGGTACTGAGCAAAGGCAAGAATCAGAATAAGAGTGCCAAACACCCAAAAGCATACCTTAAGGATGTGGATGAAGCAGAGCTAGAAAGAGCGCTTATTGACCGCGAAATGCTTGACTACAGAAAGTATAGAAGATTTCTACAACAACGAGGCGAGAAGATTGTAGCTCACGTAAAAGACAAAGTGGGTTTCTCGGATTCGGACTTTGATGCAGGCGATGGAGCCTGATTCCTATAGGCACCCCATTGTTCTGCTAATGGTATCCTGCCCAGGTGTGCGTCGCTGGTAATGACGGGGTGCGAAGCCCTGGGGACAAAGCCGCCATGCCTCTTCGGCAAGCTCAAGCAAGTCGAAAGGACGGCAGCGAAAGCGCGAGGGGATACTGTTGCTGCCAGCGTCAGGAGGTTGAGGCGGCCAGGGTGGTGTGGTATGGTCAGTGTAAGCGAACCTTCGTAAGCATCGAGACCTAGAGCGACTGCAAGGTGTTGCACGGCCCACGGCGCCGGAGGAATGCTTGCGCCAAAAGGCGCAGGGTCAGGAATAGGTGGTCATAAGGTTCAGGTCTGCGAATGAGGAAACCAGCGAAAAACCAAAAGGGCATACGATTGCGCTCGAGCCTGGAACCTGGGGATATTGGATATATCACGTATTTGCACGGTATCTTGTATGCCAGAGCATATCAATGGGATCATACTTTTGAGGGGTACGTAGCGGATAGCCTGGCGAAATTCGCCTTGTCCTACGACGCCCGCAGAGACCGGCTCTGGATTGCGGAAATGGGCAGTCAGATCGTAGGTTGCATTGGCATTGTGGGACACTCGGATTCGGAAGCGCAGCTGAGATGGTTCATAGTTCATCCTACCTATCGGGGTCAGGGTCTAGGGCACAAACTTCTGAACGAGGCCATTCAGTTCTGCCGCGAGCATGGATACAAGTCTATTTTCCTGTGGACGGTCAGCGTCCTGCAGGCGGCAACACATTTGTATCAATCGGCAGGGTTTCGCAAGATGGAAGAAAAGACACACCTAATCTGGGGACACACAATCACTGAGGAAAGATACGACATGTCCTTGACTCCGCAAGATCGTTTGAAGCGGGTTCATCAAGACCGCGAAGCAGCGGTAAGCCTCTGATTCCGCCACATGAGTGGGAGATGAATTGACAGGGCAGCATTTCCCGGTGAAACACTCGACTCTGGACGAGAATGCGGTGGCTGAATGGGCATCATCTCGCTACCCTCTCCGGGAACTTGTTCGATGCGGGTTCCTCAGACAAAGCATGAGCGATGTGTATCTCATAGATACCCATGACGCGGCATACATCCTGAAGGTCTACATGCATGGCCGGTACTCGAGGCACGAACTGGAGGCAGAAATCGGCTTCCTGAACGACCTGCTCGACCGAGACATTCCTGTGGCCGCTCCGATAGCGAACAACGATGCAGCGTACTTGAATGAGATTGACGCGCCTGAAGGGACGCGATATGCGGTGCTGTTCGACGCCATCACGGGCGACGAACCTCAAGAGACGAATCTGAGTCACAGCCGCAGTTTCGGGCAATTGGCCGGTCGCATGCACAATTGTGCAGACAGGTTGGCCAAAAAGTATGATAGATGGCATCTCGACGACAAGTACCTCGTCGAGGAATCGTTGAACCGCATCAGACCATATCTTCAGCACAGGGAAAAGGACCTGGAATACCTGAGTGCCCTGGGGAGCGAGTTGATGGCCCGATTGCGTGGGCTGGTATCCAGGGAGAGTCCCGAGTATGGTCTGTGCCACGGAGATTTCCACACCGGGAATGCACGGTTCGACATGAACGGCCGGCTCACGCTGTTTGACTTTGATAGCTTCGGGTATGGTTGGAGAGCGATTGATATTGGCGTCTACCACGTAAGTTATGATTGGCTGGACCTGAGCGAAGAGACCAGGCGCCAGAAAGACAGGTTCTGGGAAGCATTTGTGGAAGGGTACAATACAGAACGACCTTTGAGCAGCAATGAACTTGTCGTAGCCCAGTTATGTTTGCCCGTCCGTCACCTGGAGTTGATGGGGCTCGCGGTGCGGTACTGGTCGCCACAGATCGGGGTCGGTTGGATCAACGACGAGTATTTTGACGGGCATGTGAGGTGGTTCAGGAAGTGGGCCGACGTATACAACACAACGGATGAACCGCGTGTCGTTATGCGCTGTAAGCAGAGGAGAGGAGGACTCGGATGAAAGGCAGGCGCTTGTTCAGCGCCCTTGGTCTGGGATTGGGCCTTGCTCTGGCCTTGCTGTGGCTGTTGAGTGGCCCCGGCGCAAGGCTGCCGGTGGTCCGCGCCGCCAGCCACACCGTCTGTCCGGCCGGACCACCCACTTGTGACTATAGCACCATCCAGGCCGCCGTGGACGCGGCCGCTGATGGCGACACAATCAAGGTGGCGGCCGGCACCTACACAGACGTACAAGAGCGCCCCGTTCCGGCGGGTTACCCCTCACCGCCGGCCAGTGGCACTATTACCCAGGTGGTCTATATCAGCAAGAGCGTCACCATCCGGGGCGGCTATACGACCACCAACGGCTTTGCCGATCCACCCAACCCCGAGGCCAATCCCACCACGCTGGACGCATTGGGGCAGGGGCGTGTGCTGGTCATCGCCGGAGAGATCAGTCCCACGATCGAAGGGCTGCGCATCACCGGCGGCGACGCGAGTGGGCTGGGCGGCAGTGTGAGGGGATGGGATGCCGGCGGCGGGGTGTACGTCGCGTCTGCCACGGCGGCCATCAGGAACAACCTGGTGTTCAGCAACGTGGCGATGACCGGCGGCGGGGCGCTGTTCGATGACAGCCCTGGTACTGTGTTGAGCAATAACGTGATTAGCGGCAACAGTGCCCGCTCGGGAGGTGGGCTCAAGTTCGGCAATAGCCCTACGGCGACGCTCATCGCTAACACAATCTGTGGCAACATGGCCCACTCTGCGGGTGCGGGCATGAAAAACCACGCTGGGGTGCTCTTTGAATACAGCGATAACGCGACACTGATCTCCAATACCATCAGCGGCAACTGGGCTGCCAATGACTGTGGAGGGGTGTGTTTCGAGATCAGCCACAATGCGGTGCTGAGTCATAACGTCATTATCAGCAACACCAGGGGACGTGGTTGGGATGGCCGCGGTGTTGGGGTGTATCTGAAGGATAGTGAGAACGCAGATCTGGTCGGTAACACAATTAGCAGCAATACAGCCTACGCTCCTGACGCTCCAGGTACCATTTGGGGCGGTGGGCTGTGCATTGACCATTCCACCGCAACTCTGATATCCAACACGGTCCGCGCGAATGGAGCGACGCGAGGGGGTGGGTTGTACGTGGCTTCCAATTCTATCGTGACGCTGACGTCGAATACGATCGCCGGCAACGTCGTCTATGACACCTGCGGTACGTGGTGCGAGAGCCCCAAAGGTACCGGAGGTGGGCTGCATCTGAGCGATAGCACCGCCACGCTGGCCAACAACGTCATCGCCGACAATCGGGTCGAGGTGGCGGGCGGCGGGCTGTACGTGGAACGCAGCGCGATTCGGCTACTCCATTCCACCATCGCCCGTAACGGCGGCGGCGACGGCAGCGGGGTCTACATCACCGGCACCTCCGACTTGTCCAGCAGCGTGGTCATGACCAACACCATCCTGGTCAGCCACACCGTGGGCATCACCGTCGCGGCGGGCAACACGGCCACGCTAACCGCCACGCTATGGGGCACCGGTACGTGGGTCAATCAGGCCGATTGGGGCGGAGAGGGCGCCATCTTCACCGGCACGATCAATCTGTGGGGCGACCCGGACTTTGTAGACCCAGACATGGGGGACTATCACATCGGCCCGGACAGCGCGGCGCGAGACGCAGGCGTGGCGGCCGGCGTGACGAGCGACATGGACGGCGACCCACGGCCCATCGGCACACGATACGACATCGGCGCTGATGAGTTCAGGTGGCGCATTTATCTGCCTGTGACGGTGAAGAATCATCCCTGAATCAAGGAGGATCGCGATGGCACTGATGACGAGCGACGATTACGTCGCCAGCCTGAGCAGGATGAAGAAGCGCGTGTTCATCATGGGCCAGCAGGTCGAGAATCTGGTGGACCACCCATTGGTCCGCCCGTCGCTCAACGCCTGCGCGATGACGTACGAGTTGGCCGCGCAGCCCGCGTACGCCGACCTGCTGCTGGCCACCTCCGGCCTGACCGGCCACGAGGTCAACCGCTTCACACACCTGCACCAGGGTACGGCGGACCTGGTGGCCAAGGTAAAGATGCAGCGGTTGCTGGGGCAGATGACGGGTTGCTGTTTCCAGCGCTGCGTGGGGATGGACGCGTTCAACGCGCTGGATTCGGTGACGTACGAGATGGATCGAGCGCTGGGGACGGAATACCATGCCCGATTTCGGCAGTATCTAAAGCACGTGCAGGAGCGCGACCTGGTGGTGGATGGCGCGATGACCGACCCGAAAGGGGACCGGCGGCTGAGGCCCTCGCAGCAGGCCGACCCGGACTTGTTCGTGCACGTCGTGGACAGGAGGCCGGATGGGATCGTGGTGCGCGGGGCCAAACTTCACCAGACCGGGGCGCTGAACTCGCACGAGATCATCCTGATGCCGACCCAGACGCTCGCGGAAGAGGAGAGAGACTATGCCGTCGCCTGTGCAATCCCGGCGGACGCCCAGGGTGTTCTCATGATCTACGGGCGCCAGCCGTCGGACACACGCAAACTTGAAGGCGGCCAGTTGGACGTGGGCAACCGCGAGTACGGTGGACACGAGGCGGTCATCATCCTGGACGACGTGTTCGTCCCGTGGGAGCGGGTGTTTATGGCGGGTGAAACTGCCTTCAGCGGGCTCCTCGTCGAGCGTTTTGCCGGCTATCACCGCCAGAGTTATGGCGGCTGCAAGGCGGGCGTAGGTGACGTGCTGATCGGGGCGGCGCAGTCGCTGGCCCGCTACCAGGGCACGGACAAGGCCTCGCACGTCAAGGACAAGATCGTCGAGATGGTCCACCTGAACGAGACGCTGTATGCCTGCGGCATCGCGTGCTCGGCGGAAGGAAAAGCGACGGTCTCGGGCACCTACCTGATAGACCCGCTGCTGGCGAACGTGTGCAAACTGAACGTGACGCGCTTCCCGTACGAGATGGCGCGGCTGGCGCAGGACATCGCGGGCGGCCTACTCGTCACGCTGCCGTCGGAGAAGGATTTCGCCAACCCCGAGACCGGGCCTTACCTGGACAAGTACCTGCGCGGCGCAGCCCAGTATACGACGGAGGAGCGCTGCCGGATGCTGCGGCTGGTGGAGAATCTGACGCTGGGGCCGGGGGCGGCGGCCTATCTGACGGAATCCATGCACGGGGCCGGGTCGCCGCAGGCACAGAGAATCATGCTGGCGCGGCTGGCCGACCTGGAGGAGAAAATGCGCCTGGCGAGGAGGCTGGCGGGAATCGAGGAGCGGCCCGTGTAGTGACAGCCGCCCATGGTATGGCCTCAATGGTCCGAAATGCAGTGATGCAGAAAGAACTCCTGGGCTTACTGGCCGCCCGGAAGGGGCATTTTAGGCTCGAATCCGGCCATCACGGTGACTTGTGGCTCGATCTTGATCTACTGTTTGTGCGACCGAACCACGTTCGGCGATTCGCCATCGAACTGGCAAATGGGCTTTCCAAGTACAACGTTGCAGCGGTATGCGGCCCCCTGGTTGGAGGCGCATTGGTAGCGCAGATGGTCGCTTGTGAGCTTGACGTGGAGTTTTATTACGCGGAGCGATTCGTGCGCCCGGAACGTGACGCCTTATATCCAGTGGAATACCGAATCCCGAACGGCCTTCGCAAGATGGTGCACGGAAAAGACGTCGCGATCGTGGACGACGTAATCAATGCGGGATCGGCGGTTCGCGGAACCTTGGCGGAGTTACGGTCCTGCGGCGCAAGGCCCGTGGTCGTCGGCGCTCTGCTCGTGCTGGGCTCTGCGGCTCCAGGCTTCTTCGCGGGCCAGAACGTTCCTGTGGAGAGCATCGCGTACCTTCCGAGCGGTTTGTGGGTGCCATCGGAATGCCCGCTGTGTGCTTCCCAGGTGCCGCTGGAAGATATCGCAGCAGACTGCGGTCTACTTGCGCAAAACTCTACGAGCTGACATCTGACTTACATGAGTGGATGTACATGCCTTATGAACAGGAGACTTACAATGGATGAAAACTTGCTATTGGGCTTGTGGCGTTTTACGCTACCTGTTCCACGCCGTTGACACCGGCGCCCATACACCGCCGCTGAGGTTCCAGAAACAAGGAGTGAAGATAGGATGAATCACAAGTTGATACCGCAGATCGTTGGTTCGGCGTTGATCATGCCGCTCTTGGTCGCGTGTGGCATGGCCCAACCTGCACTTACGTCCACGCCAATCCCAACCAATCCGCCCGAGAGTACCCAAGTCACGCTCTATTATGAGGAGAATGCTCAGTTTGAGCTGATCAGCCCTCAGGGGACAAGGGTCTTGATAGACGTGTTCAATCCGCCGGCGCTAAGCAGCCCGGTTACGGAGAAGGACATCTTGCTGACCACGCACGGTCACGACGATCACATCCAAGGGGATTTCGTCGCTTCTTTTCCGGGCCAGCAGTTGAGGATGCGAGAAGGGGAGATCAATCTGCCAGACGTGAGCATAAAAGGAATCGCATCTGCGCACTCTGCTCCTGGCGAGTTCAAGCCAGAGGGTGGCAGCAACTACATCTTCATCGTGGATATGGGAGGGTTGAGAATCGCGCATTTTGGCGACATTGGCCAGGATCAGTTGACCCAGGAGCAGCTCGACGCACTGGGAGAAGTGGACATTGCCCTCACTCAGTTCGTCAACTCGTACAGCCGGATGAGCGTGGAAAATAAGAAGGGTTTTAGCCTCATGGCCCAGGTGAAACCCAGGTTGATCATCCCCACTCATGGTGGCAGCGACATGGACGCCATCCAATATGCGATGGAACTGTGGGATGTTGTTGCTGCAGACGCAAGCGAGGTATCTGTGGGGCGGTCCGATATGCCCGATGCAACCACAGTGCTGGTGATGGGAGAGATGGCTCCCGCCATGAAAAAGATCTACGATCTGCCCACATGGTAGACCCCCCTTACGATGTGCAAAACCGTCCTCTCCTTTTATTGTGACGATACCAACTCCTACAAGTCTGCCGCGAACTCCGCGCGCCCTGATAGGCAGTGAGGCCGCGGCTGATCTCGAGAGACGGCTCGCGCCCTACGCGGGTTGAAGGCCGGCTCGACGGTTGACTTGAGCCGGTTTGGTATTATCATGCCAGCGGGCGGTCGCGATTTCAGGGGCCGCCACTACCCTAGCGGAAGGAGAACCCTCATGCTTCCAACCAAAATCGCCGTCATCGGAGCCGGGAGCGCGAGTTTCGGCTTGAACACGGTGGCCGCACTGCTGGGCTCGCAGCGCTTGCGCGGTAGCCACGTGGCGCTGGTGGACCGCAACGCCGAGACGCTGGCGCTGATGCGTCGCCTGGCGGAGCGGCTCAACCGGGAGTGGGACGCGCAGATGACCATCACCTCCCACACGCACCACGCGGAGGCGCTCGACGGAACCCACTTCGTCGTCTCGGCCATCGAGGTACCGCCGCGCGAGAAACTGTGGCGCTCCGATTACGAACTCACGCTCAAGTACGGCGTGCGCCAGCCCTACGGCGAAAACGGCGGGCCGGGCGGCTTTGCCCACGCCGCCCGCAACGTCGGCCCGCTGCTGGAGATCGTGCGCGACATGGAGCGCGTGTGCCCCGAGGCCTGGTTCATCAACTACACCAACCCCATGATGCGCATGTGCGACGCCATCGCCCGCTACAGCCGCATCAAGGTAGTCGGCCTGTGCCACCAGATCCACGCCGGGTATGGGATGGTGGGCCTGGTGCTGGCCGATGACCTGGGCA
>Ga0315284_10008389_pt1 | contig 14752 bp, 13 predicted proteins | sample YL17G09_16_MG_FD_203696 | JGI IMG/M metagenome (GOLD analysis project Ga0315284, IMG submission 203696) | Sediment microbial communities from Yellowstone Lake, YNP, Wyoming, USA - YL17G09_16 | ecosystem: Environmental > Aquatic > Freshwater > Lake > Sediment | place: USA: Wyoming | collected... | reverse complement strand
AAAGCCAGCAATCCACATTACTAAAAGCGCAGGTTTCCACTGAACCTGCAGCAAAAGAGCAATCAGAACCAAACTTATCAGAAACTCCACCACAACGGCTGATTTGACAATTTTCCGTCCAAGTAAGCCCATAGCTCCTGTAAGATGTTGCTTGCGTTTGTCTCGCAAATCAAGCTCATAATCGCTTAGAGTGTTCAGCTGGGCACCGTAGGCGGAGACAACGGTTATGATTCCAAATGAGAGAGCAACCAGAAGGGCTTTGTCCCAATTAAAGGCAAAGGAAGGCGTTGCAGCCCACGCAAGGCCCATTATGAGTGAAGCCAGGTTTGCAGGTAGAAATTCAGGTCTTGAGATAACGGCCAATGATTTGAAAGTCTTTGATGATGGCATTTCAGCTCACGAATCCTAAAAAAGAAAGAGATTTAAAAGGTATCGCATAGCTTCAGGACTTCTCCATGTTGTCGAGCTGATTTGCTCTTCTTACAGTTCAGCAAATTGCCGAGTGACATGACGCTTAGGCGCATTTTTAGGCTTTACCGTGCTTTTTGAACAAGAGTATCCCGATTAACAACACCGCAATGCTGGTTACTGACACAACCAACAAGTCAACCAGCACTACTGGGCTTGATACGGACGCTCCCCTCAGAAACAGCGAGGTTAAGGCATCAGTTACGTAGTAACTTGGCACGAACTTGCCAGCTGCCTGAGCCACTGAGGACAGGGCTATGCCCACAAATGTGCCGAGAAACATCTGCGGCATTATGAAGACAAAAGCTAGTCCCGTGGCTGCTCCTGAAGATTTGGCGACTGTTGCAGTTATCAAGCCAAATCCAACGTTGCACAATGAGAAGACTAGAACTATTATGAATGCGATTGCAAAACTGGCGATGCTAACGTTTGGGCGGTAGCCCACAATGTAAGCCATGACGAAGATGAGAACCACTTGGATTAGAGCAGCGATCATGTTCGAAATTGCTTGGCTGGTCATAAACTCGGTTGCAGTTGTTGGTGTGGTGTTGATTCTTCTGAGCAAACCGTTTTCCCGATCAGCGGCGAATGACTGAGCCACAGTCATTGTCAGAAATATTCCTGCATAGGCGAATATGCCTGGCGCCATATAATCGAACATTGTGAGTTTGCTGACCTGTATCAGTGAGGGGCTGCCTATTTGGATTGGAAGAGCAATGGAAGTCTGCTGTTCGCCATATATTGTGGCAATTAGGATCTGTTGGATTATTGGAGGTATTGCTTGGCTGGCCAGCATTGAGCCGCTGTCCAAGTAGAGTTGAAGCGTCGTATTTACCCAAAGGTTTGGGTTTGCTGGCGCAGTCAAATAGGAGTAGCAGCTTTCTCCAAAGTTGCTGGGAACAAGAAGTACTGCTTGGATTTTGCCTTGTGATAGGTCACTTTGAGCAGTTTGGTTTTCAGAATACGTTTCGATTTTCAGGATTTCTTTTGCGGTGAGGTTACCTATGAAGCTTTGAGAGTATTGTGGATATGACCCTGACGAATCCATGTTAATTAAGCCAATTTGGAAAGTCGTTGGCTGGGTGCCTCCTATTGCTCCGAAAGAGACACCGAAAGCAAGCGTCAGCACAACTGGAAACAGTATTATCATAAACAATATGGCTGGTTCCCTGAGCATCTTTTTCAAGTCTTTTCCAACTAACGCCATGATCCGCTGAAAATTCATCTTACAATCCCTCTCTAATCCTTCTTCCAGTGAGTTTGATAAAAACGTCCTCCAAGTCCTTCGCTTCATTCTCTTTCATCATTTCTTTCGGAGAGCCAAGGGCGATCAGCTTCCCATGGTCTATTACTCCTACGCGGCCGCACAGTTCTTCAGCTTCTTCCATATAATGTGTCGTCAAAATGATTGTTTTGCCTTGTTCTTTAAGGCCTTTTATAAAATCCCACACTGCATGACGCGATTGCGGATCCATAGCGACTGTCGGTTCATCTAAAAAGGCTATTTCAGGATCGTGAATGAGAGCCATTATTAGGTTTATTCTGCGCTTCATGCCGCCGCTGTACTTTCCGACTCGCCTATCAGCATCTTTCGACAGACTCAGTTTGTCAAAAAGTTTCTCAGCGTTTTCTTTCAGTTTTGCCTTCGGCATGGCATAAAGGTTGCCAAAGAACTTGACGTTTTCCATTCCTGTTAGATATGGATACACCGCAGTGTCCTGTGGACAAACACCTATCAACTCCTTCATTTTCGCTGAGTCTCTCTGAACATCATAGCCGCCTACTGTTGCGGTTCCATTTGTTGGTTCAAGAAGGCCGCAAAGAATCTTTATTGTTGTGGTTTTTCCTGCGCCGTTTGGTCCGAGCAAACCGAAGAGTTCGCCTTTTTCAATCTGCAAACTCAAGCCGTCTACGGCAGTCACATCTTCGAACTTTTTTGTGAGATTCTCAAGGACTATGGCCATTTCTTTCATCCTTCACAACTCTTCCATGAGCATTATGCTTAGCAGATTAGGTGAGTTTGAGACTCCTTTATATGCATGCACTTTACGCATCATCATTACGCTTGTTCTCTTAGAACAGTTAATTTTAAAGGGTTCCAATGTAAATGATTACTGCATTGTCTAAAGGTGAACTTAGAATGGTGAAAGTTGACGGAACTGAAGTCAAAGAAGGATTGTACTACACAAAAGAGTTTGAGTGGGTAAAAATTGAAGGCGACAAAGTACGCATAGGCATAACAGACCACGCACAGAAACAACTTAGAGAGATAGTCTATGCTGAACTACCAAGCCAAGGAACGGCGATAACGCAAAACGCACCCTATGGAACAGTGGAATCAGTCAAAGCTGTCTCAGACCTAATTGCGCCAATAAGCGGCGAAATACTGGAAGTGAACGCAGAAGTCCAGTCAAAACCGGAGCTTCTAAACGAGGACCCATATGAAAAAGCTTGGCTACTTGTCGTGAAACCCGCAAACCTTCAAGCTGAACTGCCCAACCTCATGGACTTCAACAAGTCAGTTGAATGGCACAAGACGCTTGGCAAATAGACGAAGGCGAACCGATGCCTAGACGCATAGTGATAATCGGCGCCCACGCTGCTGGTGTAGACGCAGCTTCAGCCGCGAGAAAAACGGACAGAACAGCCGAGATCACGCTGATAACAGATGAAAAGCACTGCGGCTACTCACGATGCGGACTGCCATTTGTAATAGGCGGTCAAATCCCAAGCTTCCCAAGTCTAATCGTTTTCGCGCCAGCCTTCTTCCAAATGATGAAACTCATACTCAAAACTGAGACCAAAGTCACCAACATAAACACTACAAACAAGACAATCGAAGCAGTCGATAAAAACGGAAAAGCCGAGACCCTATCATATGACAGCCTAATCATTTCAACTGGCGCCAGTTCTTTTATGCCTCCAATAAAGGGTAAGGAGAAACAAGGAATACTTTCGCTCAGAACATTAGAAGAAGGAGAAAAAATCGACGCAGAAGTAAAGAAAGGCGCGAAAACAGCGCTGATCATGGGAGCCGGCTTAATAGGTCTGGAAATGGCCGTAGCACTTCAAGAAAGAGGCTTGAAAGTCACTGTCATCGAGATGTTGCCTCAGATTCTTCCTCAAATGCTTGACGCAGACATGGCGAAGGCTGTTCAAGAAACGCTAGAGCAGAAAGGAATAGCAATAGCAACAGGAAAAGCTGTTGAAGAAATCACTGGAACTGACAAAGCCACGGGAGTGATCGCTGGAGGACAGCAATTCACTGCAGACCTCGTCATAAGCGCCTTCGGAGTCAGAGCAAACACCCAGCTGGCCCAGAGTGCGGGCATAGCCTTAGGCGATACGAAAGCTGTAAAGACAAACGCCAGAATGGAAACAAGCATCAAAGACATCTATGCAGTGGGTGACTGTGCAGAATCCACGCACATAGTGACGCAGAAGCCGTCGTTGATGCAGTTCGGAACTGTAGCAGTGAGACATGGAAAAGTAGCGGGAATCAATGCTGCAGGCGGTTATGCGCTCTTTACGGGAGTGTTAGGCTCGTCGATATCGAGACTCTACGACACAGACGTAGGCTCAACTGGTTTGACTGAAGCCGCCGCTCAACGAGCTCGAATAGAAACAGTGGCAGGAACGATCACTTCAAAGACGAAAGCTGATTACTATCCTGGTGCTCTGCCAATAAAAGTGAAACTTGTCGTCGAGAAAGAGTCACGGAAGATAGTTGGTACCCAGATAATTGGCGGTGAAGAAGTGACTCAGCGAATAAACGCTATATCCTTCGCCATACAGAAGCAAATGACGGCACTGGAACTGGCTAAGGCTGATACGGCTTATGCTCCGCCTGTTTGCGAGACATGGGAGCCCTTGGTTTTAGCCGCAGAAATAGTTCTGATGAAACTGCGGTAAAAACTGCCCTCTTCTTTCTTTCTTTCTTTCAAAATAGTCAAGTTTTGTGAGAAAACCTATTAGGATAGCCTCTTTTCATTAGTAAACCAAAATCGAGTTAATGGTGAGACAAAAATGGTAATGAAAGTAGGAATAAACGGATTCGGCAGAATCGGAAGACTCCTCTTCAGAGCAGCCATGGAAAAAAATGCTAAACTAGAGTTTGTCGCAGTTAACGACATTGCGGACTCCAAAACATTGGCACACTTGCTCAAGTATGATTCAGTTCACGGCAGATTTCCGTTCCCTGTTGAAGCAGAAAAGGACGGCATAGTCGTCAAAGGAAAGAAAATCCTAACCCTGGCACAACGTGACCCTGCCCAGCTACCATGGAAGGATCTCGGCGTCTACTTGGCAGTCGAATCCACCGGACTGTTCACCGAAAGAGAGAAAGCCTCAGCACACCTTCAAGCCGGCGCAAAGAAAGTGCTAATCTCTGCACCATCAAAGAACCCTGACGTCACCATAGTTATGGGAGTAAACCACGACAAATACGACCCAGAAAAACACACTATTCTCTCAAACGCTTCATGCACAACAAACTGTGTCGCACCAGTAGCGAAAGTCCTGAACGAAAACTTCGGCTTGAAACAAGCGCTGATGACAACGGCTCATGCGTACACTAATGACCAGAAAATCCAAGACCTCGTCCACTCTGACCTCCGCAGAGCCAGAGCTGGCGCAATAAACATCATACCGACCACGACAGGCGCAGCCGTAGCCGCAACACTTGTGTTACCAGAGCTCACAGGAAAGATGAACGGAATCGCTCTTCGAGTACCAGTTCCAAACGTCTCCATCGTGGATTTAACATGCATACTTGAAAAGAACACGACGAAAGAGGAAATCAACGCAGCTTTCAAGAAAGCAGCCGAAGGCCCGCTGAAGGATATATTGACGTACACTGAAGACCCTGTTGTCTCGTCAGACTTCAACCACAGCACATGCTCAGCCGCTTTCGACGCACAAGCAACAATGGTTCTCGGAGGCAACTTCGTCAAAGTGTTTGCTTGGTATGATAACGAATGGGGCTTCAGCTGCCGCATGGTTGAACTGATGGAGCTCGTGGCAAAGAAAGCTGGACTCTAAAAGCCCAGACCCAAGCAATGTTTCAATCCATTTTCTTTTTGAAATATGAGGGTGAATAGTATGGCAAAGTATCTGACTCTTGATGACTTGGAAGTTAAGGGAAAAGTCGTGCTTGTTAGAGTTGACTTCAACTCGCCTGTTGACCCTGAAAGCAAGAAAGTTCTGGATGACACGAGAATCCGGGCTCACGGTGAAACAACGATAAAAGAGCTTTCAGAGAAAGGCGCCAAGGTCGTTGTCTTGGCACATCAGGGACGAAAAGGCGATCCAGACTTCATACCTTTGAAGCAGCATGCGGAACTGCTCAGCAAAGCGTTGGACAAACCAGTAAAATATGTTGACGATGTTTTTGGCGACACAGCCAAGAGTGAGATTAGGAAGCTGAAAAGCAGCGAAATCCTCGTTCTGGACAATGTAAGAGGTTTTGTTGGCGAGACAAAAGAAGGGACACCTGAAGATCATGCGAAAACGGAGTTGGTGAAAAACCTTGCGCCGTTGGCAGACTATTTTGTGAACGACGCTTTCGCTGCGGCACATCGCGCACATGTCTCTATAATAGGCTTCACCGCTGTACTTCCAAGCGCCGCGGGTCGCATCATGGAGAAAGAACTGAAATCGTTAAGCAAAGTTTTGGAGAAACCGGAGAAGCCCTGCGTGTTCATCTTGGGTGGAGCCAAAGCTGATGATTCACTCGAAATATCCAAATATGTGCTGGGCAACAAGGTGGCTGACTACGTGCTTACTGGCGGCGTCGTCGGACAAGTGTTTCTGACCGCGAAAGGCGTGGACCTCGGGAAAGGAAACATGGAGTTTCTGAAGAAACAGAAGCTTGACGACTTGATGCCTGGAATAAAGATGCTTGAGCAGAAATATGCCAGTAATGTGAAGACACCTGTGGATGTGGCGGTTGAGGTCGGCGGGAAACGGAAAGAGGTTCTCGTTGAGAAGCTACCTACAGACTATTCAATATTTGATATAGGCACGAAAACTGTTGAGGAATATGTTAGGATAATAAGAAACGCAAAATCAATTGTAGTCAGTGGACCCATGGGAGTCTACGAGAACAGCGAGTTCAGCTATGGAACAAGGAAGGTTTTCAGTGAGATAGCTGGTTCAGAGGCTTTTTCGCTTGCTGGAGGGGGCCACACAATCGGTGCACTGGAGGAATTTGGTCTGATAAAGAAAGTTTCGTATGTTAGCACTGCTGGTGGTGCGCTGATCGAGTTTCTGATGGGCAAGAAGCTGCCAGGCGTTGTGGCTCTAGAGAAAGTAGTTCTCAAGAAAGTTTAGCTTACTATTTTCTTTCCGTCCTTTTCTTCTAGATTGGCTATTCTCCATTCAGTTTTTTCTTCTGGCTTCAGGAGCGATTGATACGTCTGCAGGGTTTGTTCAGCGGCCTTTCGCCATGTGAAAATCTGTAGCACTCGTTTTCTGCCGTTTTCGCCCCATTTTCTGGCTCGATCCGTATCGCATAGAACTTGCTTTATTCCCCATGCTATGTCGGCCGAATCTGCTCCGTTGACGTGGATTCCGTTCTGTTCTGAGCCACTTGAGATGACTTGCTCTCTAAAGCCTACTACCCCTTGGGCGCCTACGACTATTGGTTTAGCCATGGACATGGCTTCAAGGCTTACTATTCCGAAGGGTTCGTAGGTTGAGGGGAAAATGCATACGTCTGATGCGGCGTAATGGAGAATGCGCTCGTCTTCTTGGACGAACTCGAATTTGCAGGCTACTTTGTCGCTTATTCCAAGCCTGTTCGCTGTTTCAATGATGTCGTTCTGCTGTTCGCCCTTGCCTAATATGACCAGTTTCGTGCGTGGATAGTCTTCCAGGATCATGGGCATGGCTTGAACGAGGTTTGTGACGCCTTTGACCCATGTGAGTCTTCCAAGGAAAAGGATCATCTTTTCATCTGGTTCTACGCCGTATCTTCGCCGTATTGCCTCAACATCTTCAAAAGTGCAGTTGGCAGGATTGTAACGGTCAGGATCAACGCCGTTCCAGACAACGCTTATCTTCGAGCTGGACCAGCCATGTTTGACAAGGTCTTCTTGCATGGCGTGACTGACGGTGATTATCTTGTCTACTTTTTGTGAGGTTGCCCACTCAAGGTGCGAGACAACTTCTGATCCTGGTCCACCAGCTCTTCCCCATTCGGTACTGTGAACATGAAAAACTACTGGTGTCTTTGTTTCGTTCTTGACCATTATTCCGGCTATGCTGCTTAACCAGTCGTGGACGCAGACGACGTCGTAGTGGCAATGTTCCTTCTTTAGCATGCTGTTTATGAATTTGGTGGCGCTGAGGATATTGTAGATGAATATGTCGTTGAACATGCGAATGTTTGTGCCCCATTTTTTAAGGTCGTCAATGACGAACATGGGGAATACGTTGCTGGCATCAGCGACCAGTGGCCTGTGAACCTCAACGCCTTTCAAAATCTCGCGGGTTTTCAAGTTGCCCGGGTTAAGCGTGAAAACTGTCACGTCATGACCCATTGAAACAAACTCACGGGTAATATACTCGGCATATGTGCCCAGTCCGCCAACCAGGGCTGGCGGGTATTCCCATACGAAGAAACCTATCCTCAAACGGTACACCAACTAGTTGGAACATTGTAGAGAGACATATACTAGACGGAGAATGCTGTTACGCGGATAAGTAGCTTATGAATTCGGAATCCGAATCCAATCTTAACCACTACTTGCAAGCCGTTTGTATAGCAAATCAAAAATAAACGTCAAGCCGAATATGATGACTTGAGGAAAGTGTAAGTTGACTGACGTTGTGTTTGTTTTCGAAGTTCACCAGCCGTTCAGGCTGAAGAGAGATTTCTTCTGGGAAAACAGGGTTTTCAAACGAGCTAGAAAGGATGAGCTTTTCGAGTATTACTTTGATCAAGTGGTGAATAAAGAAGTATTCTTGAGAGCATGCAAGAAATGCTATTTGCCATCAAACATGATACTGCTGGAAACGATAGACAAGTTTAAGAGAGAAAAGAAACAGGCAAAGTTTTCTTTCAGCATATCCGGGGTTTTTCTGGAGCAATGTGAGGCCTTCAGTAAGGATCTTTTGGAAACATTCAAGCAGCTTGCAAAAACAGGTTGCGTAGAGTTTCTGAGCCAGACCTATTTCCATTCGCTCGCAAGCCTTTACCCTGACAGGGAAGAGTTTGTCGAACAGGTGAAGCAGCATCAACAAACATTGAATGATCTAATAGGTTACATGCCCGTGGTTTTTGAGAACACCGAACTGCTATACAATAATGCAGTTGCGAAAACCGTGGAAAAGCTTGGTTACAAAGGAATTTACACAGAAGGCGTTGAAAGGATACTGCATGGAAAATCGCCTAACTACCTTTACACGCCGAAAGACTGCAAGAGGATAAAGATTCTGCTCAGAAACTACAAGCTCACCGATGACATTGGCTTCAGGTTTTCAGCAAGAGGGTGGAACGAATGGCCACTTACAGCGGACAAGTATGCAAGCTGGCTGGCGGGAACATCGGGCAACGTGATCAACATCTTTCCAGACTATGAGACGTTTGGCGAACACCACTGGCCAGAGACAGGCATCCATGACTTTTTGAGGCATTTGCCCGGAGAAATCTTGAAGTGGTGGCAACTGCACATGACCACGCCTTCCGAGGTTGTGGACAAGTATCCTTCTTCAGGCGAAATTGACGTGCCCGAGCTTGGTGGAACCGTTTCGTGGGCAGATCTGGAGCGGGATGCAAGCTGCTGGCTTGGAAATACTATGCAGTGGGCTTACTACACGAGTTTGAGGAAGCTCGAACCCTTTGTTAAGGAGTCAGGCGACAAGGAGTTCTTGAAGCTGTGGAGATATTTCCAGACAAGCGACCATCTCTACTACATGTTTACGGCAGGCGGGGCACCAGGCGAGGTTCACTCGTACTTCAGCCACTACAATTCGCCAGTTGACGCCTTTGTCACAGCACTGTCGGCTATTCTGGATTTTGAGAACAGAGTGAGACTTGCAACTGTGACAGCTAACGAGCCCTTCCTATTCTACACTGGAGAGGGGAAGGAAGACTTTACTGGAGTCAAAGCATGGAGTTTGAATGGGTTGGCTACGGCTTTCAAAAAAATCGATCCGAAAACCTTGGAGTTCCACAATGCACGTGGTGATCTGGAGAAGTGGGCTGAAATGTCGCTGCAAGACAAGAAGATGGCTGAACAGTTTAAGCGTTTGAAAGCTCTAAAGCTTAAGGGAGAACCCCTCAGGAAGCGCATGATTCAGTTGGTTAAAAATAGACATAAAGAATTGGCTGATGAAGCTAGGGAAGCGGCAGGCTATTTCTAAGCAGTATGCTACAGGCTTTTATAAGAAACTGCGCTTAGAGTATCTTTTGACAATAGTCTGGATGGTTGATGATGGTTGAGGGAAGAGCTTCCGCTTTCGGAAAAGATTCTTCAGACACTGCATAACTTGTGTGCTACGGCTCCTGATCTTGCGAGAAGAAGCGAAGAGTTGTCGCAGGTCATGCAGGTGGATCTGGGCGAGTTGGAGAGGATTATGGACGGGTATAAGGCTGAGGGTTTTGCGGAGAGCTTCACAGACAGCGAGGGAAAGAGGCGTTACTATTTGACGGGCGGCGGGATAATCAAGGTTTGTGCGCTTTTCACGTAGTGAGAGCCTGATGCATGTCATTATCTTCTCTTGGGAGTATCCGCCAAGAATAGTGGGACAGCTTGCTAGCTATGTGAAGACGCTTGCCGGAGAACTAGTAAAAAACCGGGTGCAGACGTATGTGGTTACTTACCATGAGTATTTGACTGGTGGACATGATGATTCTGACGGCGTGAAAACTGTGAGAGTGACGAACTCTGTTCGCACTCATATTGGTGTTCTCACATGGGTTTTGACGTTAAATCAGGAAGTTGAGCGCGCGGCTGCAAATGTTTACTATGATTTGGGCAGCAAGGTTGATCTTATTGATGTGCACGACTGGCATTTTATCCCTGCTGCAGTGACGCTGAAGAAGGCCTTGGGCATACCCTTCGTGTATTCAGTGGAAAGCTTGGAAGAGCATCGTACTCATGGAATGAACGCGCCCTTTAACATGGCTATCAAGAGCATTGAGTGGTTGGGCATGTTCGAGGCGACGAGTCTGCTTGTCAAGTCGGAATGGATGCGGGACGAGTTAACGAGGATTTACAAGGTTCCCGTTGAGAAAGTGAAGGTGGTTTCGCCGGAATCGAAGACTTGGATCAAGGATGTTCTTGGAACTTACAGAAATGTTGCTGGAGGCGGAGACTCAGCTTGAGTCGCGATTTGAGTGTTATGATGCTTTCGTGGGAGTTTCCGCCGAGGATTATTGGCGGAATCTCGCCACACGTTCACTATTTGTCCAAAAGCTTGGTTAGCAAGGGCGTGAAGGTTTACGTGGTTACTTGCGACTTTCCGGGTGCGCCAGCTCATGAGGTTGTTGACGGTGTTGAGGTTTTCAGGATTGATTCTTACAAGAATCCTTCACCCGATTTTGCCACTTGGGTTTACTTGATGAATGTAAACATGCAGAAGGAAGCCGCGGCGCTGATCAAAGATTTGGGTGGAGCGGTTGATGTTATTCATGCGCATGACTGGCTTGTGGCAACTGCGGGAATCGGCTTGAAGCACGTGTTCAGAAAGCCTTTGTTTGCCACGATGCATTCCACAGAGATTGGACGACGAAACGGGATTCATTCAGATTATGAGAAGATGATTCATGAGACTGAGGCGTGGCTGACTTATGAGGCTTGGAAGGTGATTTGCTGCAGTAACTACATGATGGGGCATGTCCAATGGGCGTTTGGGCTTCCTTGGGACAAGCTGATTATGGTTCCGAACGGCGTGAATTATGAAGTTTATTCGAAGTATGAGAATGAGGATTTGAGCAGCTTTAGAAGAAGGTTTGCTTTGCCTGACGAGAAGATCGTGCTTTTTGTCGGCAGACTTGTCTACGAGAAGGGCGTACACGTGCTTGTCAACGCTGCTCAGAAGATTCTGGAGAAGGCCAACGCGAAAATCGTGATCGTGGGTAACGGGTACATGAAGGATCAGCTTTCAGGTTTGGTTAAGAGCATGGGTTTGACTCATAAGGTGATGTTCACGGGTTTTGTGGATGATGACACGCTTCGGAAGCTGCAGAGATGCGCCAGTGCTTCAGTTGTTCCTTCGCTGTTTGAACCGTTTGGAATCGTGGCGCTTGAAGCTATGGCTGCCAAGAGCCCTGTTGTAGTTTCGGATACGGGCGGTCTGTCTGAAATCGTGGAGCATGACGTGAGTGGGGTTAAGGTTTATGTTAATAATCCTGATTCGCTGGCATGGGGAATAACAAGAATCTTATCAGATGACGGCTACGCAAACTGGCTAAGAAACAACGCGTACAAGAGAATTAAAGAAGAATACGACTGGAACATAATAGCGCAACAAACCAAAAACATCTACAACGCAGTTCTAGGAGAATACTCAAAAAGCTTCTGGGCACAAACATCCTAATAGAAACGTGGAAATAGAGACCCAAGACTTCAACACAAGCTCAAAGGTGACGACGAAGCAACTGCTCAAAGAAATGAAGAAACACTGAGCGAAGGACGAAGCAGAATCTGAAGTGGTTGATGCAAACAACCATACTTTTTCTAACGGCAAAAGTGGAGATATCTTCCGTATTGCCGTTTAGCAGATATCTCCAAGAATAGACGGGTCATACTAGCTTAAAAGGGCTGATAGAAGAAAGTTGCTTGTATCTTGTAGATTCCCCGAAGTGGAGCTTCTGAAGTCTTCTTGCCTTTCTCTTTCGCGATAGGTGAAGCACTCTTCACCAAATGGATAAGTAATTGCCTGTATCTCAATTAGTCTTGATTGCGAGTGCACAAAAACAACAATTGGGACTATCAAATTCAAAGAGCACTGTCGCATTCTGCGAATAGGAGAATCATAGAATGTTTGTGCGATGAGAACTTGTCGTTTACGGACTTATTGAAGAAAGTTGGTGATGATGGTAATCATGGCAAATTCGGTTATCATCTCAGAACGCTGAGCGAATTCGTTGAGCTTGAGCCTGCAACAAAGAAATATCGCCTAACGGATAGAGGAAAATTGTTAGCTGCCGTGATTCGTGATTTTCGCTTTACGACTGCAACAGAAAAGAGAGCATCGAGATATGCCGAACGCCTGACAATTGGAGACCATGCTTTCACCTTGTATGATAATGAATATTTCAAACGCGAAATATCTTTTCCGTTCCTAAAAGCTGGATTAGCAAGGGGCGAGGCGGCAGTATATATTGTCTCCGAAGATAAGCTGGATTCTGAAATTCGAGAAATCCAAAAGTATGGCATAGACTTTGACAGCCTACCCAAAGAAGCATTTGCAATCATGTCTGCATATGAATGGTATCTAAGAAAAGGAAGAGCCAAAGCCAAAACAATCGTGACGAATTGGCAGACGCTTGTTCACGAGAAGAAAAAAGCTGGATTTGCGGGAGTGCATGCTGCTGGCGAAGTAGCGACCTTGATCAGCAATGGGAAAAGTGAAGAGTTGTTAAGATACGATGAATCGTTAGGCAGACAACTTGCTTCTGACCTTTGTGCGCTGTGCCTCTACGATAAGAAAATACTTGAAGAAAGATACATCACCCGAGTCTTCCATTGTCACGGTCACATGATTTCTAAAGACCTGCTCGGAGAAACAGTAGTGTGAGGGGAAGGTAGCCCAAACGCACCAAGATTGCTTCATTTCAACTATAACTTTTCCGCACGCACTTCGTTAAAGTTGGTTGGTTGGGGGAAAGTTTTATCCAAACAACACTGTGTGTAGTTGACTTCTTGGCTCTCGCCAGTGCATGCTAAACTGCAAGACATGAATTAGACTTCAAGTGTGCAAAAAACGCTCTGCACAAGCGGCATAGCTTTTATTGGCAAGAACGTTTACTGATTGTTGATAAGAGCCTTGAGGGGAGGTGACTTGATGCCAAAATGCGGACTTTGTGATACTGAAGTGAAGGAACAGCCGAAAATCACAGCTGAGGGTGAATGCTCAGTTTGCGGAGCAAGTCTGGCCACGACGAAATCGTTTCGGCGAGTGAAATCCAAACGATAGCGATGGCGCACGCTAGTAGCTTGGACGCACACAAGGTTCACCTACATCCTCATCTTTCGTGCAATGACTACCTCTGTATGTGTGGGGTAAAGTTTTGTCCAACTATCACAAAGGATATTCCTCCGAGAGGGCCAAGTACACAAATCGAAGAGGCAAATCAAAATGCAGAAGAAACCGTGGCAAGATTATGAGGTTTGTCGGAAGTGTTTTTCTCCGCAAGATGAACGCGCAATCACCTATCCTCGTCGAAGCCTAGAAGCTCGCGACATAATGTTTGTCGGTCAAGCCCCCTCATTTGCCAAAAATCTAAGTAAGAGACGCCCTGTGCTAGACTGTTCTGAAGGTTCCAACGCAGCGAAACTTCTTTGTGAAATACTGAGGCAACTGAGCTATGACCCTAGTGGCTTCTATTTCACTAATCTGGCAAAGTGCAGTAGCTTGACCCAGCATAAGGAAGGTTATCCAGATAGATGCTTTCAGTTTTTGCAGCAAGAAATTAATGAGGTAAAACCGAAGAGAATAATTGCTCTTGGAAGAAAAGTTGAGAGTTTTCTTAAGAAGAAGGAACTTCCACAATTGCGTTTTTCCTATCACCCTGCCTATCTTCTGCGCCATTGCATTACAAGACAGGAATACTCCCAACAACTTCAGAGCGCAATAAAGCTAGCGCACTAGTTAGAGTATCCTCGAAGACACTTGAACCAGCATTAAAACAATGTATGTGTGACCTTTATACCTACATTGTTTTCACTCATGCCTTGTGATTCCAGCTATTCGTCATCGACACACACACAAGATAAAACTTTACCCAAAGAAAACAAAGATCATATAAGATAAAAAGGATAACTACTGACATTTTTCGTGTTGCCGCCTTCGCCTCCTGTGCTGTCAAGATCGAACTCGTTTCTCTCGCAATTAGTTGAAGCATAAGTAGGATACTCGTGTTTCAACTAATCACTTTGCAGATTCGTTCACGGATTCTGTAGCTGTGCTCATTGGATACTTTCAGTAAGCTTCTCGTAAATCGCAACACTATCATGTTTAGTAGCAAAGGCCAGAACATTAAACGCTTATGAAAGAAGAAGACGACGAAACCGCCTCTGAAGCCCAAGTTCAAACATTACATAAGGACACTTGG
>Ga0315284_10008387_pt1 | contig 14753 bp, 18 predicted proteins | sample YL17G09_16_MG_FD_203696 | JGI IMG/M metagenome (GOLD analysis project Ga0315284, IMG submission 203696) | Sediment microbial communities from Yellowstone Lake, YNP, Wyoming, USA - YL17G09_16 | ecosystem: Environmental > Aquatic > Freshwater > Lake > Sediment | place: USA: Wyoming | collected... | reverse complement strand
GACATATTGTGATTCAGTTCCCGTGACAGAGAGAGAGAGAGAGAGAGAGAGAGAGAGAGAGAGAGAGAGAGAGAGAGAGAGAGAGGAACGTTTATGATGAGGACGAGGATGAACAAGGGTTGAGGTTTGAAAAGAAAAAACAAAAAGCTTGTCGCCGCTCGATCAGTCTGCCAATCGAAACCACCTTCCGCGTTCCTTTCCCTGCTCTCGCCTTTTCTTTCTGTCTGCGTGGATCTCGTCTTAGAGTCTTCGCAATACGTTCTACGATCTCAAAGAATAAAAAAGGCGCAATTTGACAGCGCTACTGAGGCCGACGGAATCCAAAAAAAGAAAGGAAGGGAAAAAACTTCGAAAACTCACGTCGGCTTCGAGCAACGCTCGCCGGATCTCGCGCATGGGCCCCTTGATGTTTTCTGCCGTCAGCTTGCCATCGATGCGGATCGAGTCCCATGCCTTGGAAAGGGAATTAGACAGCGAGTCGAAGGAGGCCGAGGCGCGGACGACGAGGAGATTGGTCGACGAGCGCCGTCGGCGGCGAGCGGAAGAAGAGGCGACGACGACGGCTGATGAAGATAGAGGCGTCGCCGTCGGCCTTCGGAGGAGGAGCTGCTGCTGCAATGAGGCCTGAGCTAGCCTCTGAGAGAGCGGTCTCGTCGACGCGGAGGCCGTGGCGCTGGCTCGCGAGACGGTCACGCCGACACGCATTGCGAAGAGGACGAAGAGGAAGACGGGCGAGTGAAGCAAGAATTGGCTTCGGGAAAGAGTGGGAAGAACCAGTTTTTTTTCATTTTTCGCTCTCGCGAAAGCAAGAGAGAGAAAAAGCGAAAGACGGAGGGAGAAAGCGTCCACTTCGACTTCTTCTTCCTCCTTTTTCCACGACACGCGGGCTCGGAGTTTTTCTCGTGGCTCCCGCAAAGAGACAGAGAAAAAAGAAAAGGCGTGTGGAAGCGAGCAAAGAGAGGAGAAGAAGCACGACGTCGCCGCTCTCGACCATCGATCGGAAAAAAGGCATTCAAAAAAACCATGATCTCCTTCCCGGCCTACGTCGCGCTCTCGGCGCTCTCGGCAGCCGCCGTTGTCTCCTACGCATTCGCCACGAGGGAACAGTGCGTTTTTTCGAAGTCGGAAAAAGAAAGCGATCAGAGGAGTAGAAAAAAGGAGAGAGAGAGCGAGAGAGAGAGAGAGAGAAAGCGAGCGACCGATTGACGCTCACTCGAAAAAAACCACGACCTCGACACCTGACATCTCATTCCAGGTTCTTCCCTGCCGTGGCCTACCTCTCGACGGCCCGTGTCCCCATCGCGGCCCTCGCCAACGCGGGACTCGTACTCGTGCTCCTGCTATACAGGGCGGCCACGCGCCTCTTCCTGGCGGGCGGGCTGCGAGAGGCAGAGGCCGAGCGCGTGTCGGACCGGCTCGTCGCGGCGGCGATGGAGACGGCACTGGCGATGGCCGTCTTCCGCGCCGACGCGAGCCCCGTGGCCGCCGCCGGCTTTGTCCTTCTGGCCGCGGCCAAGGTGCTGCACTGGCTGGCCGCCGACAGGGTGGCCCACCTGGAGTCGAATTCGAGCTCCGCTTCCGGGCTCGAAGAAGAGGGAGGAGCAGGAGGAGGAGGAGGAGGAGACGGAGGAGGCCAAGGTCGAGCGCGACGACAGCGACGCCTCCTCTCCCGCCTCGTCTCCCTGGGCCCCGCGCTCCGCCTCGCCACCCTGCTGCTCCTCCTCCTGCTGCTCGACGCGCTCGCCTTCCGCCTTGCGATGGACGCGGCCCTGCTCAGGCCGGACGGCGTCGCAGTGCTGTTCGCGTTCGAGTGCGTGATCCTGGCCTCGGCCGCTGCGGGGGCGAGCGCCCGCGCCGCGCTCGCGCTCGCAGACCGCCTCCTGTTCGCGGGGGGCTGGGAGGGCCGCGGCGCCGCGACCTTCTACCTCGAGCTCGCGACCGACCTCACGCACCTCCTGGTGTACTCGGCCTTCTTTGCCGCCGTGTCGGCGGCGCACGGCCTGCCGCTGCACCTGGTGCGAGACCTCTGGTGGACCGCCAGCTCGTTCCGGTCGCGGGTCGGGGCCTTTCTGCAGTTCAGGAGGGCGGCGGCGGCGCTGGACGCGGGGCTCGAGGACGCGGCGGCGGAGGACCTGGCGAGGTGCGGCGGGGTGTGCATCATCTGCAGGGAGGACATGAGCGCCGCCCCAGCTGCCCCTGCTGCTGCTTCTGCGGTCGGCGCCGAAGGGACGACAGCAGCAGCTCCCTCTGCGGCTGCAGCAGCTCCCGCTGCTGCCGCCGGTGGCGGCGAAAGCGACGCTTCGGCAGCAGCCCCTCCTCCTCCTCCTCCCTCTCCTCCTCCCCCTCCTCCCGCCGCCCCCTCCTCGCGCTCCAAGGCCCTCCCCTGCGGCCACGCCTTCCACCTCCGCTGCCTGCGTTCCTGGCTCGAGAGGCAGCAGGCGTGTCCCATCTGCAGGGCGCCGGTCCTGCCCGGGGAGAGGGCGAGGGCCGCCGAGGCCGCTGCTGCCGCCGCCGCTGCTGCGGCGGCGGCGGCGGCGGCGGGCGCTGCTGCAAACGCGAACATCGACGGCGACGCTGCTGCTGTTCCCGGTGCCGCTGCTGCTCATGCGCCCGGGGGCATCCTGAGGCACCGGCGACACGGAAACGCCGCCGCCGCAGCCGGTGCTGCCAACGCGGCTGCTGCTGCTGCTGCTGCTGCCCCTCACCCGCAGGGCTTTGCCGCCGGGCCGCAGCTCCCCTTCGGCCCCTCGGGCGGAACGGCGGCGGGTGCGGCAGCAGACGCTTTCGCGCAACGACCGCCAGCGATGGCGATCTTCCTGCCCGCGGGGGCCACGGCCGGGTCCCTGGGGGGGATCCCCGTCCTCCCAGTGATGTTCCCCCCCCCTGCGGGGGGCGGAGGAGGCGGAGGCGCGGGCAACGGGGCTGCTGCTCCCCTCCCATTCTCGCCGCTCGGGGGCCTTGGCTCGTTCGTCGTCCCTCCTGGTCCTTCCTCCTCCTCCTCCCCTTCTCCGGAGCTTCAGGCAATCGCTCGGCAGCTCCAGGAGCTCCAGCAGGCTCTCGGGGGCGTGCTGGCTGCGGGGAACGGGCCGGCGAGCGAGCCCGCTTCCGGTGCGGCGGCCACTGCTGCCGCTCCGACGCCGACGGCGGCAGCGCCCGAAGCAGAAGCAGCAGAAACGACGCCGACAGCGGCAGCAGCAGCAGCAGAGGCTCCTGTCGCCACCGCTGCCGCTCCTCCTGCCCCTGTCGCCGAGGACGACGAAGACGAGGCCGCTGCAATCCGCCGGGCGAGGCTGCAGAGACTCGGAGGAGGCGCAGCGTAGAAAAGCAAAAAAAATGTAAAAAAAAAAACGAGGTCTTTCTCCCTCTCTCGAATCTCAACCTCCACCCGCGCCGCGCCTCCCCTTCCTCTTCCTCCTTTCCTCAGATTTTTCACAAGTAACACAAAAGAAACAAGGAAAAACGAAACCCAATGCTCTCTCTCTCCCCCACACTTTCTCTCGCTCTACTCGTCGGGCTCCTCGTCTAGCGCCTCCTTCAGCGTCCTCAGCTTCCCCTCGAGCACGCCCAGCGCCTTCGACACCACCTCGCTCACGGGGAGCGCCCCGGTCCCCTCGACCCTGAACACGAACTCGTCGGCCCTGGCCGTCGCCGTCAGCAGCCCCGGGAACCCCAGCTCCGCGGCCTTGGCCAGGCACTCGCCGTCGAACCTGTACCGCTCGGCGGCGGCGACCTCGAGGCGCCCCGTCGCCCTGTCGTGCGAGAACACGCCGCCGGCGGTCGCGGCAGCCCACTCGTCGCGCTGGGCGTCGCTCATCGCCGCGGCGACGCGCTGGTCGATCTCGATCTCCGGCACCGGCGAGAACGCCGCGGTGGCCACCGGCTGCCACTTCGCGTGGTCCTTGCCAATCCCCTTGCGCGCGACGGCGCGCAGGCGCAGCTCCTGGCCCTGGCGGAGCTTGGCGAGCAGGATGCCGCGCCTGTCTCCTTCTCCCGCCGCCGCCCCGCTCCTGCCGAGGCCGCCCGCCGCCGCCGCCGCGACGGCGGAAGCCGGGGACGACGTCGAGGGGGCGAAGCCGACGGGTGCGACGCCCGGGTGCCGCGGGTCGAGGCGCAGGTCGTTGGTCGTCACGTCCATCGAGCCGCCCCCCGCCGAGCCCCCCTCTCCGCCCGTGCAGCGCACGTCGAGGCGGAGCTCGACGTCGAACCACTCGTCGCCGTCGTCGAGGGCCGTCGCCGGCGCGGTCCCGCCGGCCGCGGCCGCGGCGGCCGCGGCGCCGGCGCCGGCGTTCCCGGCCGCGGCGGACTCGAAAGGGGAAACCATCTGATCCACGGCGACTGTCGAAACGAGAGGCACGAGCCCCAGCCTGTGCGCGATGAACTCGTCGTGGAGCACCGAGGTGTTGGCCTCGACCTCGACGAGGTCGATCGCGATCGTCGGGACCTTGAAAAGAAGAAGAAGAAGGAAAAAAGAGTTTTTTTTTTTAAGGAATTGAAGAGGTTGAGTTTTTCTTCGTCGCCGGCGCCGACGTCGATCTCATCCCGCCCTTCTTTCACCTCTTTCACCACCAACTCCACTCTTACCTCGGCAATCATGATCCTCCGGAGCGCGTTCGCAAACGCTACATCCACGCCCGCCAGCACGAACTCACAGTAATCCTCGCTGAGGCTTCGGATCGTGACTTGAGGCGACGCCATGATTGAATTTCTCGACGAATCCGATTCCCTCCCCCCTGTTATCTTCCTCCTGTCGCTGCTCGAGCTCTGCGGCCTGTGTTCCGCTTCTCCACACAGAGAGAGAAGAGGGAAACAGATATCTGACGTGCGCTATGTGTGAATAATGGGGAGAAAAAGAGAGAAAAAAGGAAACGAGCTTGTCGTTTTTTCCCTCTTTCTCTTGAAGCCGTCGACGGCGTCAAGATGAATTCTGCTCTCGTTTGTTCTTCCCCCACTCTCAAAAACACATTTGAAAGAGCGAGAGAAAGGGCGTCTCGCTTCTCTCTCTCTCTCTCCCTCTCTCGCCATGCCGACGCCAACCCGGCGACGGCGGCACCATGCCGCAGTCGTCGCTGTCGTCGCCACGACGCTGCTGCTCTCGCCGACGGCGCCTCGGCTCGCGAGCGCGCAGGCAGCCGGGGCATCAACGTCGACCGAGGCGTTGCCCGCGTCGTCGTCGCTCGCGGCTTCCGCGGTCGCCGCTGCGGCCGCGGGCGTCCAGCTCGCCAAGCCAGACTACACGGTGTACAAGACACGGTGCGCGTGTTGTTACGGGCGTACGGATAGAGAAAGAAAGGACGCAGGAGAGGGCGGGAAGACACAAACGAGACGAGAAGGAGAGCAACTCCGCGATCGCTCTCTCTGTTCTTCCGTTCGCTCGCTCCCAGGCAGTTTCTTCTCCTTTTCTCTTGCTTTTCTCAACCCTCCCTGACCTTTTCCTCCCCCTACCCCCCCCCTCTTTTTTTCATCGAAACCCAACACAGCGAGCGCGTCTTCGACGAGATCGAGCTCCTGGTCGCGGCCAACCCCAGGACCATGCGCCTCGACGTCATCGAGGCCCCCCCCTCCCCGGCGACGAAAAAGGGCGACGGCGGCGCCAGGAGAGCGGGCTACTCCCCGCCGCTCCGCGTCGTCACCGTCGAGCCGGGGGGGCTCAGCCCGGGCCCGCCCGGCTCCGCGGCCGAGCGCGAGTCCCACGCGAACAAGTACCGCCTCCTGCTGAACTACGGCGAGCACGGCCGCGAGCTCGTGACCGTGGAGTCGGCGCTGGTGCTCCTCCGGGACCTGGCCGACCCGGGCCTCGGGCGCGCCGCGGCGGCCGCCGACGCGGACCCGCTTCGGTCGTCGCTCGGGGGCTCCGCGAGGCTGAGGACCCTGCTGAGGGGCTCCGTGTTCAAGATCGTGCCGATGGAGAACGAGCGGGGGAGGGAGCTGGTGGAGAGGGGCCAGCTGTGCGAGCGCAAAAACGGGCGAGGGGTAAGAACAAGGGGTTTTTTTCCTTCTTCGAGGTTCTTTCCGTGGTTTCTTTTCTCAAAGGGGAGAAAGAACGACGCTCACCTCCTCCTCCTCCGCCTCCCCCTCCCTCCCTCCCTCCGCATCGAAAAAACAGGTCGATCCCAACCGCAACTGGGGGGTCGACTGGGGCAAGAAGGAGAGCGACTACGACCCCTCCGAGGAGTTCCCGGGGGACGGCCCCTTTTCGGAGCCCGAGGCCCGGAGCCTGGCCGCGCTCGCGGCGGCGTTCGCGCCGCACGCATGGATCAACGTGCACTCGGGGATGGAGGCCGTGTTCTCGCCCTACGACCACGTCGCGGCCACCCCGAGGGGCAGGGAGGCGGACGCTACCATGGAGCTGCTGGCCGCCGTCGACGCTGCCGCCTGCGGCGGCAGGTGCGCCAAGGGCTCGGGCGGCGCCGCGGTCGGCTACCTCGCACACGGGACGGCGACCGACTTCATGTACGACGTGCTGAGGGTTCCCGTCGCCTCCACGTGGGAGATCTACGGCGACGACGAGGCCGGCTTCGAGGACTGCTTCAGGATGTTCAACCCGACAGCCGCGACGGAGGCCGACGCGGCCGACAGCGAGAGGGCATCCGAGGTCTCCCCGAAGACGGCGGGAGCCCCGAAGAGGAGGAAAAAGAGGATGCCCGCGCTCGAGACCGTGGCCGCGGCGTGGGCCGACGGCGCGCTGGTGGTCCTGGAGAACCTCCCCTCGCACCCCGGGGTGAGGCTGGGCCCCGAGGCGCGGGACGCGCAGGCGAACGCGGGGAGGGCCGCCGCGGCGCAGTTCGACGGGAGAGCGGTGGCGGGAGGCGAGGAGGGGGGAGACGCGGGAGCGGAAGGAGGAGCGAAGTCTGCGGCGGCCGCGGCGACGACCAACGTCTCGAGATCGACCAAGGCCTCTTCCTCCTCCTCTTCTCGTCGCGCGCTCCCCCGGCCCATGGGGGGCCACGCGATCTCTTCGTCGGCCTCTTCAGGTTCGAATACGAACTCGATCCACTGGCTGAGCGCCGGGATCGTCGCCGTCGCGGCGGGGGCCTTTGTTGTCAGACGGCGGAGGCAGCAGCAGCAGCACACCACCCAGCGGCGGAGAGAGGGGGCTGCAGCGGCGGCAGCCGCTGCCGCTTCTTCGGGTGTCGGCGTGTCGAGCGTGGGCGGGGTCATCAGCGTCGGGGGCGAGAGGGGCGCGCTCGGGTTGAGCAAGCCGCAGAGGCAGGAGTAGAAGAGAGAGAGAGAGAAGTTGAGGGAGTTTTTTTTTTTCTTCTTGAAGTTGCCCCCCCGTGTGAAATAGGAAAAGAAAAAAAATAAAAAAGGAAACGAAAACGAAAAGAAAAAGATCTTTCTCTCGCGCGCGCGTTCCTCAAGGCTCGGGGTCATTCTTTTTTCAAAGCAGGGGGGGAATTACAGGTTCAGTTTGCAGCAGCGACGGCAGTAGTCTCTCCCCCTTCCCTCTTCCGCCGGCGCGGCCTCAACCGCACTTTTCCGTCTTCCGTCTTTTCTTTCTTCGCCGCCGCACCTTCCGCCGCCGCCGCCGCCCTCTCCCTCTCCTTCTCTCGCTCCGTTTTCCCCTCCTTCGCTTCCGGCTCCTTCTTGCTCTTCGTCTTCTTCCCCCCCTCCGGCTCCTTCTTCTTCTTCGCCGCCGGCGCTTCCTCCTTCTTCTTCTTCTTCCTCGCGGAGAGCGGGTTGGGCCCCTTGGCGCGGTTCCTCCGGAAGGCCACCGCCGTGTCCCTCGCCCAGGCCCTCCTCGCCGCCCTCGCGACCTCCTCCAGCGCCTCCCCCCCGCCGCCGAACTCGCCGCCGAGCGCGGCCGGGGCCCTCTCCCCGGGCATAGCCCCGCGGTCTGCAGCGCCCACGGCGGCCGAGGCGCGCTTCTGCGCCTCGGTCGGCGGCTCGAACTGCGGCCCGCTCGCCGTCAGGAAGACCGCCGCGCCCGCCGGCGTCTCGCCCAGCGCGGCGCGCAGGGCCCTGTCCTGCGTGGCGACGATGAAGTGCTCGGCGTTGCCTGCGGGGCCGACGCATGACGCGAGGCACGCCGCGGCGGGCAGGCAGGGCTCGTCGTTCGCGCCGGCGGAGGAGCCTTCGGGCTCCCGCCGGCGGCGGTCGTTGACGTCGCCGGCGCTGCCGCCGTGGCCGCAGTAGTGCAGCGCGGCGCCCCTGCGGGCGTCGATCGCCGCGGCGCGGAACTCCGGGCCCATCATTTTCAGTTCGTTGAGCACGCAGCGGGTGGTGAGGACGCGGGCGCGAGCGCCGAGGAGCTTCGGGATGACGTCGGAGGCCTGGCCGAGACTGATGAAAGGTTTTTTTTGCGTGTGCGGCGGTGGAAAGAAAGAGGTGAGGCGGCGAAGAGCGCTGACGAGCAAAGTGAGCGGCGGCTTGATGGGATCGATTTGTCGATAGCACGCTCTCTCTTCCCTTCCCTTCTATCTCGAAAAACTCACTTGGTCTCGCGGAGAGCGTGCACGAAGTTGCCGTCGAGGAGGACCTGGGAACGTGAAGAGAGGGAGACAGAGAGAAGAGGCGATGTGAGAGAGAGAGAAAGAGGGCCGTTCTTCGACATTTCAATGGCCACAAAGAATGCAGAGCTCTTTTGCTCCAACGTTTCGTGCCACCACCTACTCACCTTGTAAGGCTCCCTGAACCCGTGGTTGATCCTGAAGAAGCGAAGGGCCCTGCGCGTGGCCTTGTGGCGCTTGCGGCGCATGGTGGGAGAGAGCTGCTGGAGAGAGAGGCAGAAGCGAACGGCGACGACGGCGGCGACGGCGACGGCGGCTTGGCTCTAGCAGATGCGAAAGGCTCGAGCTTTGCCCCTAGCTTTTGCGCAACGGAGGGGATCTCTCTCTTTCTCTTGTTTGATACGAGAGAGAGAGAGAGAGAGGTGCAGAGACCTGCTGCTGCTGAGAGGAGCGGCGCAAAAAACTCCAGCGAGAGCGAGAGAAGAAGAAGAGAAAAGTGAGAAGAAAAAGAAGCAGACTAGATTTTCTTTCGACTTTTTTTTTTCGTTCCTTGCGTCCCTTGCTCTCCCCCCCCCCCCCTTTCATTTTTTTCTTCTTTTCCCTCTCGCGCTCTCTCGCGCTCTCTCTTTCTCGCCATGCCCTCCGCAGCAGGCGTCGACGCCCCCTTTCTCCCGCGAGAGAGGAGGCCACAGACGGCCAACAGCAACATCTCGATGCAGGCCCTGACGCAGCAGCTCGAGGCGCTCGGCTATGGAAAATGGGCCGCGGTGGCCTTTGGCCCCGCTGCTTCTCGCGGTGCCTCCACTGCTTCTTCTTCCTGCCTCTCCTCGGCCCCCCCTTCCCCTTCCGCCGCCGCCGCTGCTGCTGCTGTCCCGCTCGTCGCGGCTCTGCTCTCGGACCTGGCTCGGGCAGCGCAGGCGCTGTATGCTGCGAGAGGCGCGGTTGCTGCCATCGCTCGAGGTGGAGGAGGAGCAGGAGCAGGAGCAGGAGCAGGAGCAGGAGCAGGAGCAGGAGCAACAGCGGCAAGGAGACAAGCGGCGGCGGCCGCGGCACTGTCGGCGAAAGAAACGAAAACGACGACCGCCGTCGCCTCCTCTCCCTCTCCCTCTCCCTCCTCTCCCTTCGCTCATTCCCGCTGCTCCCGCCTCGCCGCCATCGCCCTCGACGCAGACTCCAACGCCGCCGCAGCCCTCCGCAGGCTCGACCTCCTCCTCGCCGAGAGGGCCGGCGCCTTCCTGTCGCTGTCGCTGCGGTGCCGCGCTGAGAGGGAGGCGGCGAGGGCGGCGAGGGGGGCGGCGGCGGCGGCGGACGCCGCGGCCGCCGGCGCTGCCGCCCGCGCCGCCCTGCTGTCGAAGGAGAGGGACGAGGCGCGAGGGGAGGCCTCGCGGCTCGTCGCCGAGGTGGGCGGGCTCCGGCGCGCTGCCTCGGAGGCGGCGGCGGCGGCGGCCGGGGGCGCGCGCTCGCTCGAAGAGGCCTCGGAGCTCCTCAGGCGCTCCGAGGAGCGGGGGAGGAGGCTCGAGGCCGCTCTGATGCTCGCCGAGGAGCGCCTGGGCGCGCTGGAGGAGTCGCGCGAGGCCGCGAGGCGGCGGGCGCGGGCGGCCGAGGAGGGGGCGCGCAAGGTCGGCGAGGAGGCCGGGAGGGTCGCGAGCTCTGCGAGGGCCGCCGAGGCGGACGCCTCTCGCAGCGCCGCTGAGGCCGCGGCGTTGCGCTCGGAGAACGAGAGGCTGTTTAGCGTCGTCAGGGCTCTGGACTCGGAGATGCGGAGGAAGGACGGAGGGATGGGAGGAGGAGAGGAGGGAGAGGAGGAGAGGTGGGGACAAGAGGCGGAAGGAGAAGAAGAGATTTGAAAAAGAAAGATTCACTCACTCTTTCTGCAGCTTCTGCTGCTTCTTCTACCTCTCTTTCTTTCCTCCCCTTTCCCCTTGTGCTTTCGACAAAAACAGAGCAGAAGATTTTGTTACTTTGATCAAGATCAAAAGTAAAAAAAAAAACTGACCGACCGACTGACTACTAAACATTTCACCTGGTTTTTGGAAACGATCCAAGTTTCTTTCCTTAAACATTTCTTTTCCTTCTCTTTCCTCTCACCCTCTCCTCCTGGGCGTTTCCAAAGGGGACGAAACTGCGGAGATCTCGCCAACACAAGCTCTGGCGGCGATTTCCAGGGCAGCCTCCGCCTCCAACAGCTCCCTCCGCAGCTGCTGCTCGGCCTCCCGGTGCCGGGCAAGCGCCGCCGCGGCGCGGTCCCTCCCCCGCCTCGCGAGCTCGACTGCGGCGCTGGGGCGGGGAGGAGCAGGAGCTGAAGCTGAAGGAGGAGCTCTCGCAGCAGCAGCAGCAGCAGCAGCAAGAGCAGCAGCCGAAGGAGAAGAATAAGAAGAAGGTGAAGAAGGGCGACTCGCTCGGGAGAGCGCCCGCCCCGCGGCCTCCGCCGCCCTCCTCGCCGCCTCCGCGTCCGCTTCCGCCGCCGCGAGGGCGGAGATCGCCGCCGCCACCTCCACGGGCAGGGAGGCGAGGGCTGCCTCTGCTGCTGCTCGCAGCGCGGAGGCGGCCTCGAGGGCCTCCGCCGCTGCTGCTTCGGTCTCGGCTTCTTCGGTCTCGCCGTCGCCGCCGCCCGACCGAGGAGAAAACCGCCGGTCCCTTTCGACCCCCGCGGCGGCCGTTAGCGCCCCGGCCCTAGCCTCGGCCCTCCTCGCGTCCCTGACGGCCTCGAGCGCCCTCTTCGCTCGCGGAGGGGAGCACGCGCCGCGGTGCTCCGCGGCGGCGACGGCGGCGCGGAGGCATGCGGAGGCCTGCGCTCTTCGGGCCTCGGCGGCGGCGGCAGCGGCGGTGGCGGCTCTCGCCGTCGCCGTTGGCTCCTCGCGGCCGCGGCGCCCGATGACTTGTTCCCTCGCGCCTTGCCTTCCTCCGCCTCCTTCTTCGTCGCCATCGGATGACGCGAGGGAGAGGGCGCGGAGGCGCGAGAAGGACATTTTTTTCGTTTTTCGTTTTTTCTTCTTTTCTTTTTTAAATGAAAAGGTTTTCCATTTCTTTGTTTTTTCTTTCCTTCTTCAAGCAAAAACCAAACTTTACATGTTATCGGCTGCGGCGGAGTTTCTCTTCTCCATCCCTCGTTTTTTTCCTCCTCCCTCCCTCCCTCTTCTGCTTTATCTTTCCGTTTCGAGCTTCTCCGACCCGGCGCATCGAGCTTGAGATCGCGGCTGCTCCGAGAGAGACGGGGGGGCGGCCACAATGGAAGAGCGAGGAAGGAACGAGGTCGAACAAATCGAAAAGCAAAGAGCAGATCGAACCCTCTTCCAAAATCTCTCCCTCCGCGCTCCCTCTCTCCTCTCCCCTCCTTGATCCCCGCGAGCGCGCTTCGTGGCCGCCCCCGTGCTCTCCGCGAATCGGATCCGAAGAAAGAAAGAAAAAAAAAAAAGAAAAAAAAGTAGTGCGACCTGCGAGTTTCGATCTCGCTACCTTCCGATATCTCTTTTTTCTATTTTGGGTTCTCTCGGTGTACTGATTATGAGACGAACGCTCTGCCGACTGAGCTAAGGTCGCTCCGCATGACATTTTTCGATTTTCTAGGAGCCTTTATTCGTATTGTCGACCTCGACCTCGACCTCGACCTTTCCCTTTTTCTTTTCGTCCACGTTTTCGCGGCCCCGCTCCTCCCCTCTCGACGGCAGGCGCGATCTCCGAAGACTCGAAGCGTCCGGGTTTTCCGCGAGCCAGCTTCGCTTTGAAGGCTCCGAGGCGCTGCGCCAGAGGTTCCGGCGAGACGGAGGCGAGGGAGAAGGAGAAGGAGAGAGAGGGGGGGTCGACGACGACGACGGCGGGGGCAGAGGTCGAAGAAAACAAATCACTTTCGACTTTTTCTTCTTTTTCTTCTTCCTCCTCCATTCCGAGAGCGCGCGCCTTTCCCCCTTCTCTCCAGAGCCTCTGTGCCTCTCTTTCTCCATGGGCCGTAAAGGTACGTTGCATATGCCCTCCGTCGAGGGGCACAGCAGCTCTCAGCGAGCGCCACGGAGGCGAGAATGGTTTCCCTCGGAATGGACGCGCGTCGTTCGTCGACCACCGCATGCGGCGGCGCCGCAACGGCCGTTTTTGGTCGTGCCGATGTTCGACGCAGAGCCCTCGCGAGCCTCTTCTCCTCGCCGTTTTCTCTCTCGACGGATTGCGGTAAAGAGGAAGGCGGGGATCTCGTCCACCTCGGCGTTTCGAGCTTGAATAAACGCAGAGAGAGGAACGCGAAAGGCGCAAAGTTGGATTCGGAGCAGCTTCAATCGACGTCGACGAAACCTTTTCGAAAAAGAAAAAACTCAGCCCCTCTGCTCTTCAACTTCTCCCCCCTTCCACTCCGCTCACACAGGTCGATCCCGCTCCGGCACGGGTTCCGCGACAGCGGCGAACAAGATCACCTCCGTCAAGGCCCGAATCGCCGCCGCGGAGGCCTCGGCCTCCTCCGCGGCCGCCGCCGCGGAGGAGGCCGCCCGGCGCTCGCCCTCGCCAGCGGGCCGCAGGCCGTGCAAGAGAGAGGAGGCGGCGGCAGCCGAGTCCTCCAAGCCCTCCGCCACCGCCACCGCGGCGGCGGCGGTCGTCTCGGCGGACGCGACAGAGGGGGCGGCGGCGGTGCCACCGCCGGTGGCGGAGAAGGAGGAGGCGGCAAGGAACAAGGAAGCGACGACGACGGCAACGCCGCCGCAGAAGCAGCAGCAGCAGCCCGCCGCCCTGGCTCCCTCCTCCACCGAGGACCCCTGGGCAGCCGTCGAGGCAGAGGACGCCAAGCTCCTGTCGGCGAAGAAGGAGGAGCAGCGGGAAGGGAAGAGAGAGGAAGGCGAAGGCGGGGACGAGGAAGGAAGCGCCGCGGCCGCCGTCGCCGTGGCCGCCGCGGCATCTGCCGCTGCGGCCGCGGCCGCGTCGCCTCCCGCTGCTCCTCCTTCTTCGTCGACCTCTCCCGGTGAAGAAAAAGCCGCTGCCCCTGCCGCTGCTGCCGCTGCCCTGCGGACCCCGGAGCGAGCGAGCAGCGCTTCCGCTGCCGCCGCCGCCGCGCCCTCCCGTGACCCCGTCGCCTCCTCGTCCGCCCTGCCCCGCACCCCGTGCTGGTCCACGCCGCTGCCCGCGGTCGGGGAGAACGAGGGAGCGGCGGCGGCGGCCCCCGACGGCGGGACGAGCGAGCTCCGCGCCTTTTTCAAGGTCGCCGCGGGCCCGTCCCCCGCCAGGGCCACGGGGACGACGCCGGCTGACCTCTACCGCTGCGACCCCTCCCCCTCGTCGCCCTCGCCGAACGAGCTCCGGTCGATCCAGGTGCGCCCCTTCCGGGGCAGGTCGTGGGCCGCGAGCACGCCCGCGGCGGACGTGTCGCCGACCAGGCGGCCGCCGCCGCCCGTTTCGGTCGGCGGGCGGTCCTCGTGGGTGAGCGGCGACGGGGGCCTGAGGGGGGAGCGGAGGGAGGCCCCGTCGAAGGCCTCCGTTGGGTGCTGCGTGATTTCTTAATCGTAAAAAAAAGGGAGGGAAGTCGCACGAGCGGAGCCTCGGGGAGGGAGAGAAAAAGAGAGAGAGATGGTTTTTTTTTTTCCAAGTAAAGAAAAACGTAACGAAAAAAACACAATCGAAAAACGACAAAGCAGAAATCACGACCTCTTTCCTCGCTCTCCTCTTCCCTTCTCCCTATGCGCGTCCTCCTCTCGTCCCGCGCGACCGCGCAGCTGCAGGGCGCGAATCGAAGGCGTCTCTCTGGGGACGGTGAGTGCTGGCTGATGTCGAAGAGGCGCGAGAGCGTTGAGCACGCAGTGTCAGTCCTGTCGAGGGCATTCAACGTCGTCCTCGTCGCTTCGGCCCTCAACCTCTCTCTTTTCCTTTTTTTTTTGAAACCTCCTCCTCCTCCTCCAAACAGCCTCCTCCTCGTCGTCGTCCTCCAAGTCCTCTTCCTCTTCTCTGAAGCCGATCACCATGGGCGCCTGCCTGATGCTCGCGGCCCTGCAGGCGCGGCACCTGTGGCAGGAGAGGCCGCCGCATCAGCAGGGGCAGGGGCAGCAGGAGGGTAGGGCCGCGACGGCGGCAAAGTGAGGAAGCGTCTCCCTGCGTCCTCTCTTTCGTCCCCCTCTTCCGAATCGCGACTGTTTCGTGTTGTTGTTTCGTTTTTTTCCTTCCTTGTTTCTTTGTAGATTGACCACGATTTTTTTATTTATCTCTCCTTTGTCTTTCTTTTCGACCTCCTTTTTTTTTCTCCTGCTCTCTTTCAAGCCTTTCTCTCTTTCAACCCCTTCTCTCTCTCCCTCGTTCAACCCCCCCCCACTCGCTCTATCGTTAGACCCGGTCTCTCCA
>Ga0315284_10008385_pt1 | contig 14755 bp, 16 predicted proteins | sample YL17G09_16_MG_FD_203696 | JGI IMG/M metagenome (GOLD analysis project Ga0315284, IMG submission 203696) | Sediment microbial communities from Yellowstone Lake, YNP, Wyoming, USA - YL17G09_16 | ecosystem: Environmental > Aquatic > Freshwater > Lake > Sediment | place: USA: Wyoming | collected... | reverse complement strand
TATGGCCTCGGCGATCTCGGATTAAACCTCATGTTTCAGACTGAGACCTCTTCTTTCGGGAGGAAGGCTATGCGAAATATATTCAACATCATCGCTGATGTTTGCGCTATCGCAAACTGCCGTTCGGAGAACCGGCGCACCGAGCACATCGGGCTATAGTCTTGCAAGGCATGGACATAGAGAAGATCCCCTTCGGCACCCTCCCGGATGGTATACCGGTATTCCTTTTCACCCTAAAAAATATCGCGGGGGTGGAGGTGTGCATAACGAACTACGGCGGCGCCATCGTCTCAATCCTGACGCCAGACCGACAGGGGATGTCGGGCGATGTCGTACTCGGATACGATACCCTGGACGGATATCTGAACGACACCTCCTATTTCGGCAGCATCATCGGCCGCTATGCCAACCGCATTGCACAAGGAAGGTTTACCCTCCAGGGTATCCCGTACATCCTGGCCAAAAACAACGGGGAGAATCACCTCCATGGTGGTTTGAAAGGCTTTCACAAGGTCGTCTGGGAGGCCCATGCGCGTTTATCCGAAGATGGGGCGGCCCTCGATCTCACCTATCTCAGCAAAGATGGCGAGGAGGGCTATCCGGGAAATCTGCGCGTGAAAGTCATCTATACCCTATCGAGGAACGATGCGCTGAAGATAGAGTACCACGCTGAGACGGACAGGCCGACCATCATTAATCTCACGAACCACGCTTATTTCAACCTCGCCGGATCAAAGGATATCCTGGGGCATGAGATATGCCTGCATGCGGACGTCTTTCTCCCTGTGGATGATACGCTCATACCCACAGGCGAGATGAGGCTGGTACAAGGCACCCCTATGGACTTTACCCACCCAACACCCGTTGGTGCAAGAATTGGAGAGTTTTATGATCAGCTGATCTGCGCTGGAGGCTATGATCATACTTGGATGGCGAAAGGCCATGATGGTTCTCTGAAGCTGGCCGCCCAGGTATACGAGCCGATTTCGGGCAGGGTGTTGGAAGTGTCGACCACCGAGCCTGGTATCCAATTCTATTCCGGCAATTTCCTGGACGGTATAGCCGGAAAGAAGGGCAGGATCTATAAGAAATGCAGTGGTCTCTGCCTGGAGGCCCAGCATTTCCCCGATTCACCGAACAGACCGGAATTCCCTTCGACAACCCTCTCTCCTGGTCAAACATACACACAGACAACCCGCTATAGATTTTCTGTACGGTAAGCGTCGAGCCCCCCAAAGGTGCATTGGCATGGTGGAGAACGTGTGGTAGTAACGGGTGAATTTTATTCTCTGGAGGGATGATGGAGCATAGGCTTGCGATCATTGGTCTGGGCTACGTGGGATTGCCGCTGGCGGTGGAATTCGGAAAGTTCTTCCCCACCTTGGGATTCGACGTCAACGCTACCAGGATTGCCGAGCTCCAAAAACATCATGACAGGACGCGGGAAATCAGCATGGAGGAGTTCACACCTGCACAGCGCCTCGCGTTCACAGCGAATCCCCGCGATCTCCGGGAATGCAATACCTATATCGTCACCGTCCCCACCCCCATCGACCGGTACAACCGGCCGGACATATCCCTCCTCCTCAAGGCAAGCGAAACCGTCGGGAGCGTGCTGGAAAAAGGGAATATTGTGATCTATGAATCGACCGTCTATCCGGGATGCACCGAGGAAGACTGTGTGCCCGTACTCGAAAAGACCTCCGGCCTTATGTTCAACCAGGACTTCTTCTGCGGCTACAGCCCGGAGAGGATCAATCCCGGCGACAAGACCCACAGGCTGCCGCAGATACAAAAGGTCACCTCGGGATCAACACCGGAGGTAGCCGAGACCATCGATAGCCTCTACAAGACCATCATCCAGGCCGGCACTCACAAGGCGCCATCTATCAAGGTCGCCGAGGCGGCCAAGGTCATCGAGAATGCCCAGCGCGACATCAACATCGCCTTCATCAACGAACTCTCCATGATCTTCGCGCGCATGGGCATCCGGACCAAGGATGTTCTCGCGGCTGCGCGGACCAAGTGGAATTTCCTCCCCTTCGAGCCGGGCCTAGTCGGCGGCCACTGCATCGGAGTCGATCCCTATTATCTCACCCACAAGGCCGAGGGCCTGGGATATATCCCTCAGATCATCCTTGCGGGCCGAAGGCTCAATGACAGCATGGGACCATATGTGGCCAACCAGGTGATCAAGCTCCTCATCAAGAAATCCCATAAGATCACCACTGCGAACATCCTCGTCCTCGGCATCACCTTCAAAGAGAACTGTCCGGACATCAGGAACTCCAAGGTGATCGATGTAATCCGCGAATTGATGGACTTCGGCTGCAGCGTGCAAGTCTATGATCCGCTGGCGGACCCTTGGGAGGTACGGCACGCATATGGGATAGAACTGCTCGCCGCTCCGGAAACGCTCGGAAGGTATGAAGGTATAGTCCTGGCCGTGGCCCATGCACAGTTCAGGCACATGGACCTCAAGCAATTCATAGCCCAGGACGGCATCGTCTTTGATGTGAAAAACATCCTCTCCGAGCCGGACGGGAGCCTCTAGGGTAATCACCACATCCATTTTCCCCTGGGGAAGCGGAGCGAATAACCTCTCGCTTGGGCATCGATATCTTTCTCTTGACCTGTGGTGCCATGTCTATCTATAAGTACATTATAAGGTTCATGGTGATCGGGAATTTCCATGCAGGGAGGAACATATGCTGAGAAAATCATTTTTAGCGTTTCTAGTCGTCTTTTCCCTCTTCTGCCTGCCCTTGGCCAATCTTGCTACGGCGGCGGAGAGACCGTTCACTTTCGGACTGCTCCTTGTGGGTCCGTATAACGATCACGGCTACAGCCAGGCGCACTACGAGGGTGGTCAATACGTCGAGAAGATCATCCCCGGCACCAAGATGATCTATATCGATAAGGTCAACCCCGCCGACAGGAAGGGAGTGACCATCCCGCAGCTCGTCGATGAGCTCGTGGAGAAGGGAGCCAAGCTCATCATCGCCAACTCGGATGACATGAAGGATGGCATCCGCGAGGCTGCGGCACAACATCTGGATATCCACTTTGTGCACATCTCGGGCGACGATGTCCTCACCGGCAAGGCGCCGAAGAACCTCGTCAACCTCTTTGGCCGCATGGAATACGGTAAGATGATGGCGGGTTTCGTCGCGGCTCTCACCACCAAGACCGGCAAGATCGGATACCTGGGCCCATTGGAAAACGAGGAGACGAAGCGGCTCGCCAACTCCTGCTATCTCGGCGCACGCTATGCCTGGCAAAAGGTCCTCAAGAAAAATCCGAATGACCTCAAGTTCGATGTGAAATGGATCGGCTTCTGGTTCAATATCCCGGGCGTCACTGCCGATCCCACCCAGGTTGGGCAGAATTTCTTCAACAGCGGCTACGATGTCGTCGTCTCCGGCATCGATACCACCGAGGCCGTGACGGTGGCCAGCCAGGAGGCAAAGAAGGGTAAAAAGGTCTGGGCGATCCCCTACGACTATGTCGGGGCCTGCGGGAATAATTCGGTATGCCTGGGTGTCCCCTACTTCAACTGGGGCCCGGGCTATGTCGAGCTCGTCAGAAAATCCATGCAGAACGAATGGAAGTCCGAATGGATATGGCTTGGCCCCTACTGGAAGGACATCAACGACGCGAACAAGACCACGGTCGGTTTCGTCGAGGGGCCTGCCATGATTCCCTCCTCAAAGAAGGCCTTGGCTGCATTCAGGAGCGACCTCGGATCCGGGATAATCAACCTCTATAAGGGACCCCTGGCATACCAGGACGGCAGCATCTTCCTCAAACCCGGCGAAGTGGCAACCGACAAACAGATCTGGTATACGCAGAAGCTCCTCAAAGGCATGACAGGCCAGAGCAGCGCCAAATAGCCCGGCATACTTCAGGCAGGGCGCGAGAAAACATCTTCGCCTTGCCTTGCCTTCACATATGCTGCTCGAACTCAAAGGAATCCACAAGCATTTCGGAAAGGTTAAGGCCAATAACGGCATAGACCTGATCATAAAACCTGGTACAATCCACGGCATTCTGGGTGAGAACGGGGCGGGGAAAAGCACCCTAATGAAAATCCTCTCCGGTTACATCCAGAAGACCAGCGGCACCATGTGCATCGATGGCTCCCCCGTAGACTACCATACCCCGGCTCAGGCCTCCCAGCTCGGCATCGGCATGCTCTATCAGGACCCGCTTGACTTTCCTCCCCTGACCGTGCTCGAGAATTTCCTGCTCGGACAAAACCGTGGACTGCTGAGCAAGAAGGCCTTCTTCCAGAAACAGTTTGAAATCCTCATGCAAGCGCTCAATTTCAACCTCGTGCCCGATACAGCCGTAGCCAGCCTCACCATCGGGGAAAGGCAGCAGCTCGAGATCGTCCGGCTCCTCAATACAGGGATAGAGGTGCTCATTCTCGACGAACCCACCACGGGCATATCAGGCCTGCAGCGGGAAACCCTCTTCGGCGCCATCAGGAAACTCGCCCAGGAAGGGAAGAGCATCATCCTCGTCTCGCACAAGCTGGAAGAGGTCTTAAGCCTCTGTGATTGCGTGACCGTCCTGCGCAATGGCGTGGTGACAGGGTCGATGGTACAGCCATATGATTCCAAGGCCCTGCTTACCATGATGTTCGGAACACCCCCTGCGCAGCCTTCCAAGCCTGCCATTAGGCTAGGAGAGCCTATTTTCAGCATGGAAATGGTTTCGGGGACGAGTGGAAGGGCTGGCCTCTCGGACTGCAGCATCAGCATCAGGCAGGGTGAGGTGATCGGGCTGGCGGGTCTCGGGGGAAGCGGTCAGGAGGTCTTCCTGCGGATCGCAAGCGGCCTGGAGCGGCCCGTTTCCGGCAGGATATTCATCCGGGGTAAGCGGATGCACGGATCCGATCACCACCGCTTCAAAAAGGAAGGCGTGACCTTCCTCCCGGCCTCCCGCCTGGAAGAAGGTCTCATAGCGGGTATGTCCATCATGGAACATTTTGCCTTGAAGGATAGTCGCGGATTGCTCGTGCGATGGAATGACGCCTATCAGAAAGCCGAGGAGGGCATCGGGAGATTTCAGGTGAAAGGCAGACCCGGAACCAGGGTGGAATCGCTTTCGGGTGGCAACCAGCAGAGGCTCCTCCTTTCGTTCCTCCCCGAGCACCCTGTCCTCCTCGTCCTCGAGCATCCCACGCGGGGTCTCGACATGGAGTCGGTCCGCTGGGTCTGGGAACATCTCCATAACTCCTGCCGGGAGAAGACCAGCATCTTCTTCTCCTCGGCGGAACTCGATGAGATCATCATGGCCGCCGACCGCGTCCTGGTCTTTTTCGAGGGGAGGGTCATCAAGGATGTCCGGACGGAAGAAACCAACAGCCTTGAACTGGGCATGGCCATCGCCGGCAAGGTCTAAGGTGTCGATCGGCATGCCATGAACAACGCCCAAAAAGCAATCCGGGGTTTCTTCCGGTATCCTGCCGAGTTGACCCTGCTGCTCGGTATCGTCTTCGCCTTCACGACGGTAGTCCTCCTGATTGCTGGTGCCCCACCTTTGGATGCCTACTATCATATATTCCGGGGTGCGCTTGGTTCCTGGACGAGGTTCAGCTATGTCATCAAGGTCTGGATCCCGCTCACCCTCTGTGCCTGCGGACTGCTCTATACCTTCCGGATCGGCCTCTGGAATATCGGCGTGGAAGGCCAGGTCACCATGGGTGCGATCTTCGCCACCTGGGCCCTGAGGTTCGGGACGCAGAGCGATACCCCGGCGATTGCCATCCTGCTCTCCCTCCTCGCAGGCATTGCCGGCGGGGCGCTCTGGGCGCTTATCGCCGGGTTCCTGAAGACCAAGGGCGGCGTGCATGAAATATTCGCCGGTCTCGGAATGAACTTTGTCGCCCAGGGGACAACCTTGTGGCTCATCTTCGGCCCGTGGAAACGACCGGGTATAGCCTCCATGAGCGGGACCGAAGTCTTTCCCGAAGGGTTATGGCTCCCTTACCAGGCTGCCCTCAATATCTCCCCAGTCGGGTTCGGTCTTGCCCTGGGGGCTGTGCTTCTGACCGCCTTCATCCTGATCTATACCAGGATCGGTCTCAATCTGAAGGCCATCGGCAACAACCGGTTCGCCGCCTACCTCTTCGGTTTGAAACCCGGAAGATACATGCTCCTGGCCATGCTCTTCGCCGGCGGCTTTGCGGGTATGGCCGGGAGCCTCCAGGTGTGCGGCGTGTATCACCGGCTCATCCCGTCTATATCCAGCGATTACGGCTATCTCGCCCTCCTCGTCGTTATGCTCTCCAACTACAACATCTTCTATGTCCCGCTCGTGGCCCTGTTTTTTGCCTGCCTGAACGTAGGGAGCATCCAGCTCCCCATGATGCTCCAGCTCGACTCCGCGTTGAGCGGGGTCATCCAGGGAAGCCTGGTCCTCGCAACCTTGGCTGTCCAGGCGCTGCGGATGTATCTCAAGGAGAGGGGGACTGAGGCGTGATTGGATTCGATATCACCATACTCCTCGCAAGCGTCGTCGCCGGCGCCACCCCGATCCTCCTCGCAACTCTGGGCGAGACCATCACGGAAAAGGCTGGGCTCATCAACCTCTCCCTGGACGGCTCTATCCTGCTCTCCGCCATGACGGCCTTTGTCATTGCCTACCAAACAGGGAGCAGCCTCGCCGGGTTCGTTGCCGCCGCCCTCGTCGGGGCCTGCGTGGCAGCCATCGTGGCCGTGTTCAGCGTGTATCTCAAGCAGTCCCAGGTCGCGGTCGGGTTCATCCTGACCCTCATGACCAAGGACCTGGCCTATTTCCTCGGCAGTCCCTATTCGAGACTCCAGGGTCCCCAGGTGGGGCCCCTCCCGATCCCGCTCTGCAAGGATATCCCCTTCCTCGGCCAGATCTTCTTCAACCACAACATCCCTGTCTACCTCGGTCTTGCCGCGATCGTCGTGGCCTGGTGGTTCTTGTACAAAACACAGCCGGGACTCGTGCTCAGATCCGTCGGTGAAAACCCCAGGGCCGCCTATGCGCGGGGCGTCAATCCCCGCAGGGTCCAGATCTGCTATGCAGTCTGCGGAGGCTTCCTGGTCGGCCTTGCCGGCGCCTCTTTTTCCCTGTGCATGAAACCCGGCTGGGGCCAGCCGCAAGGGGCCGAGGGAACCGGGTGGATAGCCTTGGCCCTGGTCATATTCGGTGGGTGGGACCCTGTCAAGGCCTCCATCGGCGCCTACCTGTTCGCCTTCCTGCAGGTGATCAGCATCAACCTCCAGGGAGTCTTCCCCTCCATAGCCGCCCAGGTATTCCAGGTCGCCCCCTTCCCCATCATGATCTTCACCCTTCTCCTCGTATATCTCGTCCAAAAGGAATCCGTCACGCGCTACGCACGGAGGAGACCCCTCATGCGATCCATCATCAAGGCCCTCTCCGCCAACGCCCCTGCCTCCCTCGGCAAACCTTACCGTCCAGATTAGTCGCCCCTCACTCCCTTCGTTCTTTCCCTGTCCGAGCGAAGAGAATCAGATATCCGCCGGGCAAGAGGGTTTGACAGGCGGGGACCGCTATAGTATACAACCTACAAAAATGATGGGTGTGGCATGCCGATGAACGAAGATGCCCTTATCGGGCAGGATGTGATCACACGGGTGGTTGAGGAGCTGTGCACCCCGCAATCCTATCAGGTGGTCTCCCATCGGAGCAATCACGATATCCCCATGCCTGCGGTGCAGATCCTTTCCGAGATCGTCGATAGCCTGCGTTCCGTCCTCTTCCCCGGATACTTCGGGATATCCGAGCTGCGGTTTGAGACCATGCCATACTATGTGGGCTCAACCCTGGATCATGTACACAGGCAACTCTCAGAACAGGTCAGGCGGGGGATATGCTTCCTGGAGGATACCGATACCAGTGAAGGGTGGGACAAGGTGTGCCTGGACCGATCGCATACGATTACTGCCCAGTTCCTCATGACCCTCCCGATGATCCGGCATCTGCTCTCCACCGATGTGCGCGCGGCCTTCGACGGCGATCCCGCCGCCCAGAGCCATGGCGAGACGATATTCTGCTATCCCAGCATCAGGGCGCTCACGAACTACCGCATCGCGCATGAGCTCTACCGACTCGGTGTTCCGCTCATCCCGCGGATCATCACCGAGATGGCCCACTCCGAGACCGGGATCGACATCCACCCCGGGGCCGCGATCGGCGAGTTCTTCTTCATGGACCACGGTACTGGGATCGTGATCGGCGAGACCAGCATCATCGGGAATTACGTCCGCATCTACCAGGGAGTGACGCTGGGCGCCAAGAGCTTCCCGCTTGACGAACACGGGAACCCCATCAAGGGCATCCCCCGGCACCCCATCGTCGAGGATGATGTGATCATCTACTCCGGCACGACTATCCTCGGGCGCATCGTGATCGGAAGGGGCTCGGAGATCGGCGGCAATGTGTGGCTGACACACAGCGTCCCACCCGGGAGCAGGATCATACAGGGCAGTCTCGAGGAGATGTCCTTCGAGGCCGGTGAAGGTATCTAGAGGGGCGTGTTATGACGCGGAAGCGGGAGAAAAGCATCGCCCCTGACATCACGGCCCTGATCGGCAATACCCCGCTGGTGCGGCTAGCTAGAATCGCCAAGGACCTGCCTGGTGAGATCATCGCCAAGGTCGAGTCATGCAACCCTACTTAGAGCTCAAGGATAGGATCGGCAAGGCCGTGCTCATGGAACCGCAGGAATCCTCCGTCATATCGGGCGGTGCACCGGGACCGCACCTCATCCAAGGCATCGGTGCAGGGTGCATCCCCGAGGTGCTCAACGTATGCCTCATCGACAAGATTATCCCCGTCGGGAACAAGGAGGCAAGCCAGGCTGCAACAACCTGGCCAGAATGGAGGGAACCCTGGCAGGGATTTCTTCCGGTGCTGCCCTGACCGACGCGCTCCAGGTGGCGTCCCGCGGAGAGAACCGGGGCAAGCTGATCGTGGTCATCCGCCCGGACACCGGGGAGCGCTACCTCTTCATCTGGCTGTATGAGGAATAACTTGCCTTGACCACGCCCACTAAAGCTTGTAAATGGGATAGCTCTGACCCTATAGAAAGAACAAATAACGAAACAGGAGGAATTCCAAATGGTAGTGCGTGAAGAGGTTCAAAAGGCATTGGATAAGACGCGGGTTTATCTCCAGCGCGACGGCGGCGACGTGGAGCTCGTCGATGTGACGGATGACGGCATTGTGAAGGTGAAACTCACAGGCGCCTGCGGCGGCTGCCCTATGGCGACCATGACGTTAAAGTCCATGATCGAGAAGATGGTCAAGTCCGAGGTCCCGACAGTCAAGGCCGTGGAGTCAGTGTAATCATACCCCCGGATACGTGCAAAGGGGTCTTCCCCTTTGCACCCGTGAGGACCACTGTTGGATCTCATAACCCAATACACCCCACAAAAGAAGTCTCGCTCTGAGCGCAGCAAAGGGTTTCTCCTGGTCGAGATCCTCCGCCCCGCTCAGGATGACATCTCAGGTACACATCCTAAGACCAATCGAACAGGCGAGGCAAACCGCGCCCCTGCAACATATTCAATGTGCCCTTGTCTTTTTATTTTCCTTTGTGCCTCTATGCCTTTATACCCCTGTGTCTTTTCCCTATGAACACCATCATCGCCCAGAACAACGCCATCATCACAGAGTGGATCACCCCGGGATCCCGGGTTTTGGACCTCGGCTGCGGCGACGGCACCCTCCTGTCTAACCTCATCAAACACAAGCAGGTTCACGGCATCGGTGTGGAGATAGCCGAGGAGAAGATCATTGCGTGCCTCAAGAAGGGCATCAGCGTCTATCAGGCGGACATCGATCAGGGCCTCTCGAACTTCGATGACCTGAACTTCGATTACGTGATCCTGAATGCAACCCTCCAGGTCATCCACAAACCGTACAAGGTCATCGAAGAGATGCTGCGCGTGGGCCGGTTCGCCATCATCTCCATCTCGAACTTCGGCTATATCAGCAACCGCCTGCGCGTCCTCTGCACGGGGCGGGTCAGCGACCATATTCGCCTCACCGGCGGCTGGCACGACACCCCGGTGATACGCTTCGTCTCCCTGGAGGAGTTCTCCTCCTCGCTCGAGACCATGGGCATCGCGGTCATGGATGCCCGCTTCTTCCTTCCCCTGGGCAGGATCACGAAGCATCCGCTCTTCAAGGACCTCCTGGTCAAGGAGGCCCTCTTCAAGCTGAGGCGGAACTGATGCACGTACACCTCGTCGAAACCCACATCCTCCACAGCGACCGGCCGTTCAAGCTCGAGTCCGGAGACACCCTCCCCTGCTTGGATATCGCCTACGAAACTTATGGGAATCTGAGCCCAAAAGGCGATAATGCCATCCTCATCGAACACGCGCTTTCCGGCGACGCCCACGCGGCCTTCTACCACGCCGGAGACAAAAAACCGGGCTGGTGGGACCCCATGATCGGCCCCGGCAAAGCCTTTGACACGAACAAATACTTCGTCATCTGCACCAATGTCCTCGGCGGCTGCAAGGGTACCACCGGGCCTGCTTCCCTCAACCCAGCCACCGGCATACCCTATGGCCTCGCCTTCCCCCCCATCTCCATCCGCGATATGGTCGACGTCCAGCGCACACTCCTGACCCAACTCGGGATCGATAAGCTCCAAACTATCGCGGGCGGCTCCATGGGCGGCATGCAGACCCTGCAGTTCTTCTGCGATTACTCCAGGATGGCCGCCTCCTTCATCTGTATCGCCTCGGCCCTCAAACACTCGGCCCAGCAGATCGCCTTCCACGAAGTGGGCCGTCGCGCCATCATGGCCGATCCGCGCTGGAACGAGGGCAGGTATTACAATGACATCCCTCCCGAGGCGGGCTTATCGGTCGCCCGCATGATCGGCCACATCACCTACCTCTCCGAAAAACTCATGCAGGAAAAATTCGGCCGCGCGCGCAAGACCCGCCACGCCCCGAACATCTTCCGGCCCTCCTTCGAGATCGAACACTACCTCGACTACCAGGGCATCGCCTTCGTCAGACGCTTCGACGCCAACAGCTACCTCTACATCACCAACGCCATCGATAACTTCGATCTTATCACCTCGGTGAGCGGCACCGGCAGAACCCGCGGCGAAGGCCGAGCCCGCGGCGAGATCGAGGAAATGCGCTCCAAGAAAGGCCTCGTCATCACCTTCACCTCGGACTGGCTCTACCCCCCCTCCCAGGGCCGGGAGATCGTCAAGTTCTTCAGCGCACTCAATGTCCGCACCTCCTATACCGAGATAGCTTCCGAACACGGCCACGACTCCTTCCTCACCAACACCTCTACCCAGAGCGAACTCATCAAAGGCTTCCTCGATTCATTATAGCCCCCTCTCACCTCCCACCCCTCCTTCCCCCAGGGGGAACAGGAGGGTCAGACATATCGGGGCTGACATTATGTCCGTGGTTGATCATTCGGCCGACTGGATGGCTTTGTCCTCGCGGGGTCCCCCTGCGTGAGGACCCCGCTTCAGGCCGCACCATCTCCTCCTCGTCTATGGTGTCCGGTTAATGGACAAAAATGTGCTCGCTGTGCAACTTTATCAATTGTCCGGGCCTGACACCCTAGTTCTGAATCAGACGGGTGACTGGTGCGGATCGAGCTTTCCGTAACCAGGGAAAAAGAAAAGCAGGCGGCAGAAAAAGGAGATAGCACGTCCGGTGCTGGTGCTACGGACGACCCTGCAGAAAATGATGAAAACATTTCTGTGATGGTGAAGAACTATCTTATTGACAGGGGTCTTTAATGACTGACACCCTTTTCCTCATTGCATGCGTTTTGCCCAATTCAGCACGAATACCTTCGCCCCCAGGATCATGATTGGCTTGAGACGCCACCAAAGCAATTTCTGGAACCAGGCCCAATGAAGGTTATAGATGATATACGTGATGATCATCCGAACGGTCAGTGTCCGGCCGAGGGGGCTAAATAGAATGCGACGGCCATAATCACGAAATGAAAAATCCCTTTTGTCGAAAGCGTCTTTGATGGCGCGTGCCGCCACCTGTCCATAGCCCAGTGCCATACTGATGCCCTCGCCGAAGATGGAATCCGCTCCAGCGGCATCGCCGGCGAGGATGACCCGGGGTACAGCCAAACAATTGGACGGGTGGAACCTGCCGATGGGGTGGCCTTTCAGTTCATAATCGTCCAGGTTAAAGCCGTGGAGCGCCATCTCTGCGGCCAGCGTTTCTTTCAGCGGCGGACGGATCTTCTCTGCCAGCACGTTGCTGTCATAAATGCCCCAGCAGCGCATCGGCCGCCCTTTGAGTTGCGTGGGAAAATCCCAGGTGTAGCCGGCGATGCCGGCGGATAAAGGGAAAAAGTCAAAGTAGGCGTCTTGCATGCCGTGGTTGTCCCCGCTGTTGGGAGGGGCGATTACTTCCAGCGCAAGCGAAGTGTAAATAGGCCTATCTGGTAGCACGCAGCGACGAACTATGCCGTTGGAGCCGTCCGCACCAACGACGACCTGAGCGTGATAATCGCCCTGGTCGGTGGAGACGAGCACATCCGTTGCGGTAGGGGTGACTCTTTTAACGGTAATGCCTTCCGTAATGGCGATGCCCCGTTCGCGGGCCGTTGCCGCCAGCCAGGCATCGAACTCTTCCCGGCGGATGATGCGCAGGGTGTGGCTTTTTGGTACGCGCATGACCAGCCCCTTACCCCCGAATTCGAAGTGGGCAGAGACAGCGTCCATGTGCGGGATTCCGGTGACATCAAGGCCGAGACGCTGAAGCAGGATCTCGGCATCCCCAACAAGGGCGCCTGCGCACAACTTGGGACGGGGATAATGGGCCTTTTCGAGCACAAGCGTACGCGCGGCCAGTTCAGGAGCGCATTGGTCGAGGTGAAGGGCTGTGGAGATGCCGGCGGGGCCACCGCCGATGATGAGGATGTCATAGTGCATGAAAACATTTTATTGAAAACAATGGGGTATGTAAAGCAGTTTAGGAACAAAATGTTTCAGGTCTTGGCATTTGACAAAATTGCCTGAGATTGTTTTAAGTAATTGTCAACAGCACCTGTTTATGGTTTTGCCGAGTTAGGATGATTGGTTTGTACAAGTTAGTCGCAGGTCATGGTTTCAGGAAAGGTTCCAATTACAGAAAAAACGATAAAAAATCAGATTATACTACAGGTCGAAATGAACATCATGTGCCAGGAGCATGTTCCCTTACTGCCCCCCAAAGGCATACGCCAAAAAACCATTGCTGCGGACCCCTCTTTTATGCAAAAAGTGTTGCTCTAGAACCTGCTTTATTGAGGGAGGCGCGTGATGGAGAACGATCGGTACTACGTGATGGGACAGATGGTGGAGGCCGTGGCGCTACTTACTGCCTCTCAGAAGGCATATACTCTCCTGCCCGAAATCCGGAGCAACCTGGTAATGGCCGCAAAGGATGCAAGAACGCCAGAAGACATCGCAGGCATCCCGGGCAGACTCACCGCGGTGTTTGGCAGGATCACGGCCCCTGCATACCCGGCATGGGGTGCTTCGAAATATACGGCTCTGATCCTGCTGGAGGTGAGGAAGATCAAGCCGGAGATTCGGGCGGCAATGGAAATCAGGTATGATCCCAAGCTCGTTGCGCTGATACAGAGCCACGGCATCTCGATCGCACACCTTGAGATTCGCGAGGGCGATACTGGCGAGTCCATATTAAAAAGGTGCATGCACGCGGGAACGCTGCCGGATCTCTTCTATACTGAAGGAGGGTTTGCAAGGGAAGGAGCCATCATCGTAACGGGTATTGATGCAATAGAAGTGGCGAAGCTGGTCATTCAGATAGCAGATTGGACGGACGCCAGAGGGCTTTAACACGAAGAGGCCATCCGCAATGCAAGGGTGCGGCACGGGATGGGGATCACCTTGTTTTACTTATCATTATACATCGCAGAGTGCCCCTTGTGATCATTAAATTCTGAATATGCCTGTGCACTTTTTCGCAAGGGAATCACGGAGGCAGTTGTTTCCCGTTGCCATTGAACGGCATCTCAGGTATGCTCCTTGATGTATGGCCGGCATTACTGAGAAACCCGCTCCAACACCGTATGAATACTCCGCATGGGTGATTACAGGCGTTGTTCTGCTCATTGTCCTGAAGCTGCACCTGTTGCCTGCCTTTCTTGCGGGGTTTCTTGTCTATGCGCTGGTCCATAGCCTCGCCCCGCTTCTGCACATCGGCAGTTTGAGCGGCGAGCGCGCCAAGGTCTTAATTGTCGCTTTCATTTCCATCGTTGTCGCCGTCCTGCTCACGCTTCTGATCTGGGGGATCAGCGCCTATTTCCGCAGTGATTCAGGCAGCATATCCGCATTATTCAAGATGATGGCCGAGATCCTGGAAAAATCGCAGATGATGCTGCCCGCCTGGCTGGTGGAATATCTCCCGAAAGACGCAGAGGAATTGAGGATCTCGGCGATCAATTGGCTGAATGAACATGCCAGCGCCCTGCCCTTAGCAGGCAAGGAGGCCGCCCGCATCATGGCGCTTATCCTGATCGGCATGGTCGTGGGTGCGATGATTTCTCTCATGCAAGCCAGACCGATGGAAGATTTCCGTCCCCTCTCCCGTGCACTGGTGGAGCGGGTCAAGCACTTGCATTTGGCCTTTCGCCAAATCGTATTCGCCCAGGCGCGTATTGCAGCCCTGAACACTTTTTTTACCGGGATGTACCTGGCGGTCGCGCTTCCCCTGTTCGATATACACCT
>Ga0315284_10008384_pt1 | contig 14756 bp, 11 predicted proteins | sample YL17G09_16_MG_FD_203696 | JGI IMG/M metagenome (GOLD analysis project Ga0315284, IMG submission 203696) | Sediment microbial communities from Yellowstone Lake, YNP, Wyoming, USA - YL17G09_16 | ecosystem: Environmental > Aquatic > Freshwater > Lake > Sediment | place: USA: Wyoming | collected... | reverse complement strand
GATCTCAAAATTTCCTATGAACATCCATCGGGAATTTTCATCTTGTATGGATGTGGCTCGCGGGCATCATGTCCGTTTTCATGACAAAAACACAATGATTTCACTTCAATATCTTCAGGCCCCTCCAGCTTCGGATCAGCCTGGAATTTTTCATTAATAAAAACAATTATCAATACGAAATCAGTTCAAGCCCTTCAACTGCCGCAAAGTGCCGGTCCCGCGTTACAAGAGGCTCATCATGGCGTAGCGCGATTGCAGCGATAAGCTCGTCAAAGGTTGAGATGCGCCGACCACTCCCGGACAGGACTGATGCGATATCAGCATAGATAACCGCAGATTCAGCATCGAACGGGACAATCGGGAAAAAATGGAGGAATTTTTCTGCTACATCATACACTTTCTTTTTGCCGCTCTTCTTCGCACCATACAGGAATTCGGCACTGCTGACAGACGTGGTTTTGAGGGGTTTGTGGAGTGTGGCTGTCTCCACTGCACCCGGATCTCCTTTCATGAGATCGATGAGAAAACAGGTATCTGTTATAGTCAAAGGGATACCTTCCGGGGCTTGACGCGTGCCAGCTCGGATTTTGCCGTTTTCACCGATTCTGCAATCTCACTGCGGACCGCGGGATCGATTGTCTGCAAAAAATCGCAGACACTTTTTTCCTCGCCACCGGCGATGCGGAGTATCACATCGGAATAGCTCTCCCCGGCACGTTTCTGTGCCTTGAGCATATGATACGCGGATTCCCTGATGTTGATAGTCTTGGTCACCATGAATAATTCATTGTGTATACACAGTTATACTTTTTTCGGCAATTCTCATCCTCGCTCCGCATACTCGCACTAAAAAAATGTTACCTGGTTTGGGTAATTCCGGAAGTTAATACGATTATGGTATTGGTATGTCCGGACAATACACTGGCTTGAACCGCGATAGCAACACCCTCATCTGATTCATTTTCCCGGGATATTTTATCCCCCGCTGTATCCAAAAAGAAGATGGTTAGTTTCATCTCTCCCGGGTTCTCCTGTTTTTCCCGTGTCTGTTCTCGCTCCCTCAGTTTTGATCCACAGCACCATTCCCACACCCATAAAACCCAACAGCGCCAATCCTGTACCAATGGACACCATCGACTCTTATTTCCCGTACACTGCCTACCGCCCGGGCCAGCGCCATATGCTTGAAGTCGCTGCGCAGTGTGCACGGGAAGGCGGGATCACGATGATCGATGCCCCTACCGGCAGCGGAAAGTCGAGCGTGGTCGCGTCCCTGCTTGCGGAACGGAAAGGGAGAAAGGTGGTGATCGCGGTACGCACGGTGAGCCAGCTCACCACATTCATCCGCGAGCTTGAGCTGGTAAGGGAAAAACAACCCAGACTCAAAACCGTGTACCTTGTCGGGAAATCGAGCATGTGCCCGCTCGGTGGCGAAGGGGACGTGTACCGCAGGTGCGAGGGGGTAAAGGCATTTTCCTCATCCCTCATGCGGGACCGGGCGGAAAAAGGGGCACTAATTCCCTCAAAAGATCCGTTCATCATCCAGCAGGTCCGCCGTATGGACCGGGACCATCCGCTCATCTGCCCCTATTATATCAACAGCAAAATGTTCGTGCACGCTGAGACTGCCGGTGTCAAGATGGTGCCTTCTGCAGCGCTCCGCACCAAGGCCGACAGGGTGATAGCCCAACCGGTCACCCCGCGGGAACTTTCAGAGTTCTGCGGGGACATCTGCCCGTACGAGCTGATGATGCATGCCGCCCGGAACGCCGATGTGATCATCCTGAACTATTACCATCTCTTTGACCGGGAGATACGGGAACAGCTCTACGCCAACCTCGGCATAGAACCGCATGACATCCTGCTCCTCATCGACGAGGCGCACAACTGCGGGGACGTGATCACCAGTATCGGGAGCGTGACGCTCGAAGAACGCGATCTTGACCAGGCATCAAAGGAACTATTAGGGCTGCGCAAACGCCATAAAGGGGCAGATGCCGTCCAGCACGTCCTGCCCCGGCTCGCCGGGTTTATCCTTGGGCTTGCAAACTCACCGGAAGTGGAGGACTGGTTCGATCCTTCCATCTTTGACCGGATGGTAGTGCGCGAATCCCTCTATAAAAACATGGACGAGATCGTAGACGACCTGATCGGGCTTGCTGAATCCATACGCGAAAAGAATCTGAAAGCCGGGGAGTATCGCGAAACAGCGATCGAGCGGCTGACAGAATTCCTGTTCCGGCTCTCGCAGTCTGCAACCGATCCGGCCTATCTCACGGTATACCGCAAAGAGGCAGAAGGGATTACGCTGGAAGTGCGCAACATCGATCCCGCCGGCCCGCTCGAGGAGATCTGCACTGCCCATGCCTGCTGCATCCTGATCTCGGGTACCCTTTCACCGGTCGACAGTTTCGCCCGCTATTACTTCGGCGACACAAAAGTGACAACCCTTGACCTGCCAAATGCATTCCCGAAAAAAAACCGGCTTATCTGTTGTGCGAGCGACATCACGACTGCGTTTTCGATGCGGCAGAACGAGGAGAACAATGCCCGGATCGGTGACTACATCAAAGCGTTCTGTGCTCTCAAAGGGAACCGTGCCATCTATTTTCCCAGCTACCAGATTCTCGAAGGGTATGCAGCCCAGACCGTCCCGCATATCAGGGGAAGAAAGGTCTTCATCGAGCCACGGGATACCGGTGAAGCCAGCGCAGCGCTCTTTACCTTCCTGTCACTGCCTGCACGGGGTGAATCGGGAGTCCTGTTTGCGGTCTGCGGCGGAAAATGGAGCGAAGGGCTTGATTACCGCGGTGAGATGCTGAACGGTGCAATGGTCATCGGTCTGCCGCTTGCGCCGTTCAACCGTGTGCGCAGGATGATGATAGAGTATTTCCGGCACAAGTTCGGGGATGAGGGGGAGTTTCTCTGCTATACCCTGCCGGCGATCAACCGTTCCCTCCAGGCATTGGGAAGAGTGCTGCGCACACCGGAAGACCGGGGAATACTGGTGCTGGGAGAGAAGCGGTTTTTGGAAAAAAGGGTGCACAATGCGCTCCCCGCATGGATCCAGGAAGAGATGACAGAGTGCGACGCACCACGGTTCCGGGAGATGATCTCAACATGGAAATCGTAGGCGGTTCATGCCGGTTCGGGCTCTGGTTTGTCCATGTCCGCTGGAATGAGTCGACCGTCTACCAGGTCAGGTTTGCGACTACCGGTATTCCGGGCGAAGTCCCCAACCTGATCCGGCAATACTGTGCCGGACAGGTTGTCAGTCCTGAAAGGCTCGACAGCATTGCAACTCACGAAGATACGGTCTACAGCAGGATCTACCGGGCAGTCCAGCAGGTTCCTTACGGTAGCACGTCAACCTACGGGGAGATCGCAGCCACGGTCGGGACGTCCCCCCGGGTTGTCGGGCAGGCAATGGCACGCAATCCCACGCCGCTAGTCATCCCCTGCCACCGGATACTGGCGGCTCAGGGTATCGGTGGATTTTCACCGGATGTTGAGATCAAGGTGGCATTGCTTGCCGGGGAAAAGAAAGGATTACGAAAGGGGAAGCGATGACTTTTTCTCCCCGCTCCACCCGTTCCATCATCCGGGTCTGTCTGCCCACGATTTATCAGTCCGGGAGTCATTTTTTAAAGGGAGCATAAACGTGAGATCAGCAGTGGTACTGGTTGGGGGTGAGGCACGGCGTGCAAACGGTCAGGAAAAGTATTTCTTCACGTACCACGGCAGGACATTTATCGAGCGGCTGGTCGAATCGCTCCAGGAAGTGGTCGATGAGATTATTCTCGTTGCCCGGGATCCTGAACAATGCAAACGGTTCCATGAGATTAAGGGAATACGGTGCATCACCGATATCCGCACGGGGATTGGACCGATTGGCGGGCTTCATGCCGGAACCCTTGCCGCACACGGAGAGTTTATTTTTGTCTCAGCCTGCGATATGCCCTGCATTAACCCGGAGGTCATCGTGCACCTTTTCGATTGCATTGAAGAATATGATGCGGTGATACCCAGCTGGAACCCCCGGATGCTCGAACCCCTGCACGCAGTCTACCGGAGGACCGCCCTCCTCACCTATCTTGAACATCATGATTCGCTATCGCTCCGTGCAATGGTGAAGAGTCTTTCTGCCCGTTTCGTTCCGGTGGATGAGTTAAAAATTATCGATCCTGATCTCCGGACGTTCACCAACATCAACAAGCCGGAAGATCTTGAACATATCAACGCACCCGGTTCGGAACCCGGTCCTCATCCCACGGGATCCCCATTGGACAACAAAACCTTTAAATAATCTGGATATTTTGTGGCAACTTACCACAGCGTATATAAATATATGGAGAGAGATCAATAATTATTACTATACCGGACCCAGGATATCGGTTTAGCGGGGAGTCCGGCAGGGGACCGTCAGTGGCGCATGTATCAGTTGAAAACAGGGAGGTGCTGCGACTGCTCATCGTCGCTGCAGCATCCATTGCCGCCGTTCTCACTACGATCTTTTCCCTCCTGAATGGCATTGTTAACGTCTTCCCCTTCCTCTATATCCTGCCCATCATACTGGTTGTTTACTTTTACCCGGAACGGGGGATGCTCTTCGCATTGGGATTAGGCCTGATGTACATCAGCCTCAATTACCTCCTGGGAAATTCCAACCCGATCCTGATCGCGATTGCCTCGGCATGGTTTGCAATCTTCATCACCATAGGGGTCGTAACCTCCTCCTATGCCATCAGGCTGCGCGAAGAACGGACCCGGGTCAGGTATATTCTTGATAATTCTCAGGACGGGGTTTTCTGCTTTGACTTAAAAGACCTCCGGATCCAGGAGATCAACGCCAAATGCGCCCGGTGGCTGAAGTATGACCGGGCAGACCTCATCGGTAAGGAGATCTCTGTCATCTGGACTGATACAGAGACAAGAGAACAGTTTATTGCTGGCGTGAAGCAGGACTCAGAACACGAACAAAAATACGCAGAACAGGAAGCGATCTTTCATGCACAGGATGGAACGGTATCCCGGTTCATTATTTCTGCCATGCTGGTAACGCGGGGGCAGGCTCTCTGTTCTGCCAGTGATATCACCCGAAGCAGGATCGTGGATGAGGAGATTATCAATACTCTTGATGACCTTGAACAGCAGGTCAGAGAGCGTACAGCAGACCTTGAGCGGATGAACGAAAAACTGCGGGCAGAGATCCTTGCATGCCGGCGGTTTGAAAGTACGATCCTCGGCGGGCACCCGCTCCTGCCAAAAAGAGAGGAGCTATGATCGCTCCTGCCGGCATCAGACACCGGATTTTCTGGGATGCGGCGATCGTTGTATCCACCATCATTGCGATCTACTCTACGATCTTTTCCCTCACCCACGGTATCCATGAGGTCTATCCGTTCCTCTACTTCCTGCCACTCATACTCTTTGTTAATTTCTATCCAAACCGGGGAGTGCTCTTCTCGCTTGCCATCAGCACGATCTTTCTTTTGCTGGTTTATTTTTTCGGGAATTTCAACCCGAACCTTGTAGCAGTATCCACAGGATGGTTTGTCATATTCGTTACGATTGGTTTTGTCACCTCCTCGTTTGCTGAAGGCCTCAGGGCAGAAGAGAGAAAATACCGGGAGATCTTCGAGAACTCCCAGTCAGGAATATTCACGTTTAATCTCCTGACCCTGCGCATCCAGGCGATAAACAGGAAATGCGCACAGATGCTGGGATACGACCGGCAGGACCTGATCGATAAGGAACTCAGCTGCATCATTTCGGATTCTGTCAGGAGGGATATGTTTGTCAGCCAGATCCAAAAAACCCGCGAGATCGGGGACATTGAACTCCTCCTTCATACACAGGAGGGCGTGGTGCGCCAGTTCCTTGTTTCTGCATCCCTTTCCCCTGGCGATGTGGTCATCTGTTCAGCCATTGATATAACGGAGCGCAAACTTGCAGAACGGGTCATCCAGAAAGCACGGGAGGATCTTGAAAAGAAAGTTAAAGAGCGGTCCGATGAGCTCATGCGGGCAAATGACGGACTCAAGGCAGAGATCCAGGAGCGAAAACGGTTTGAAGCAACACTCCAGCTCGCAAACCGCAAGCTCAGCATGCTCTCCTCCATTACCCGTCACGACATTCTTAACCAGATCACTGCTATTGTTATGTATCTCTCCCTTGCAGAAGAGATGGTCACCGACCCGGCCCTTCTTGAGCACCTCAAAAAGATCGAGCAGACCACGCAGATGATCCAGAAGCAGATCCGGTTTGCCCGCGATTACCAGGATATCGGCGTAAACGCTCCCCAGTGGCAGAATGTTGATATAACCATCAGCAGTGCCATCGCCGGCTTTGACCTTGGCGGTATCCGCGTTGAGAAGGATGTAGGGAACCTTGAGATATTTGCCGACCTGTTACTCGAGAAGGTATTTTCTAATCTCGTGGATAACGTTGTGCGCCACGGGGAAAAGGCCACGGCAATCCGTTTCTCTGCACAGGAAACCAGCGAGGGAATCACGATCTTTTGCAAGGACGACGGCGTCGGCGTGCCGGAAAGTGTAAAAGAGGGAATTTTCAAACGGGAGTATTACCGGAATACCGGGTATGGACTCTATTTAGCAGCAGAGATCCTGAGCATCACGGGACTTTCCATGTGTGAGACCGGCGAACCGGGAAGCGGGGCACGGTTCGAAATCAGGGTACCAAAAAACGCATACGGGTTTGGCGAAGATACAAAATAGCACCTGGTACCGTCCGATACCGGGTATTTTTTTTATGGGAATTATGCTATTTTAACACCTGGATCAAACAAGGATTTACGGAGTTAAAAATGGCAAAAAATGCATATCTAAAATGCGATCTTACTAAGTGAGGTGATTGTGGAATCATATGATGAATAACCGGGGGTTTTTCATGGTAAATTATTCGCAAAATAAAGGAGGGGACAGTGCCTGTCCCCTCCCTTTACCCACCCCTGAGCCTTGCGATAGTATAGTATTACCTGTTCAGAGGGTTATCGCAATTGGGGGTTTTAAAAAGTGTCGGGGGCAAGCCGAAGGCGATGCCCCCTGGAACGTCAGAATTCGATGGTAAACGGGAAGTTAACCCTTTTAAATTCCCCCGTCAGAGGGTTTTTTTTCTGCCGCTCGCATCCCGCATATAATGACCAAATTCGCTTTTAAGCAGCAGGTCCCCTGAAAAGACCGGGCCGTCCCGGCATACCCGGAGCCCGGACGGGTCTATGCAGCACGAACCACAGACTCCCACCCCGCATTTCATGTACCGGTGCAGGGAGAATTCTGTTTTATGGGTAATCCCTTCCTCCTCAACCCTTGCAAGTACCGCCCGCATCATCACTTCTGGTCCGCAGACTGCTATCCGGTCGTACATACCGAGGTTCAGGTCATCCATAAGCAGGGTTACAAACCCGTGCAGTCCCAGCGACCCGTCATCCGTTGCAATGAGCACATCCGTACACTCATCCAGCTGGTCAACAAACAGGAGCTCTTTTTCAGTCCGGGCCCCGAGGAGGAGGGTCATGACGCAGTCGGTACGGGCAAGCGGGAGAAGGGGTGCAGCACCAACACCACCGGCGATTGCGAGTAATTTCTCTCCTTTGGTAAACCCGTTCCCGAACGGGCCCCGTATTCCCAGTTTGTCACCTTTACCGAGATTGAACATGGCGCTGGTAGCATCACCTGCTTTTTGTACAGTGATGGTGTTCTCTGACGACAGCGCCATCGGGATTTCATCAACGCCCGGAACCCAGACCATGACAAACTGGCCGGGAGAGAATGCAAACGAGCGGTCAACTACAAATGTGCGGATCAGGGGGGTCTCCTTTCTCACCCGCAGGATTGATACGGGTACGGGCTGTTTGTCACCCATGGGCACACCCTATAATCTCGGTGGGGGGCAATCCATCCTTTCTGTAGAGGTCAGCCCTGATGGTCTCAAAGACTTTCACATCGTTATACACGGCGCTGCCGATCTCCACTGCGCTTGCCCCGGCCATCATCATCTCGATCACGTTGTCTGCGGTGGTGATCCCCCCACAGCCGATAATGGGAATGGTGCAGGATTCATAGAGTTCGTACACGCAGCGGACGGCAATCGGGAAGATGGCACTTCCCGAGAGACCGCCATACCGGTTCCCCAGCACAGGGCGACGCATCCCGGTAGAGATCCTCATGGCTTTTATGGTGTTGATAGCGACAATCGCACGTGCTCCCCCGGCTTCTGCAGCTTTTCCAATCGCGGTAATATCAGTCACATTCGGGGTGAGTTTTACCCAGGTGGGGACCCCGGTCACGCTTACTGCATGGGTACATGCTTTTACCCGTGCCGGGTCAGTCCCGATCGCGGCACCATATCCTTCTGCATGCGGGCAGGACAGGTTCAGTTCAAAACCGGCAACGCTGTCCTTGAACCAGCTGGCAACTAAAGCAAACTCGGCAGGATCTCCACCGAAGATACTTGCGATGACCGGTTTTTTTGCAAGGGAAGTGATCTCGTCTGCAAACTCTTTTGACGGGTTGGGGAGTCCCATGGCATTTATGAGCCCGTCTTCAAGCACGACAAGGCAGGGTCCTGCATGCCCGTCTTTGGGATGAGGCCCGATCGACTTGGTCACAACACCGCCGGCACCGAGCGAGAGCATCCGTGCCAGCGACGACCCCGTGGTCCCGAGAATCCCGGCAGCGAGCAGCAGGTGGTTATCGAATGTCACGCCGCCAATTGTTACCGGACCCGGCCGTATCTGTACCATTCATCAGGAGATAGGTGTTATTTATTATAAAGAGCATCTTTTTGTTTTGATAATAGAAGATCAATGCAACTTTTTCAAACGTACTGATGGAGATTCGCACAGAAAAATAGTGAAAATGGTACGATTTTTCCTGCATGACACGAGGGAATGTCGTTTGCCCATGACGGTCCAGTTCACTGTTCCAGGGTCATTTAATTATTATCAGCATACCCATATTGTATCGGAATGGCACGTCTGGCGGTAGTGGGAGTTGGCAGGATAGGGGGGGAGGTGGCCTATCTGGCGGCGTCGCTGGGAATAATAGACGAACTGGTACTCTATGACACCGCACCCGATCTGCTCAGGGCACAGGTGCTGGATCTCGAACATACCGGGCTCAAGCTACCCATCAGCACCGATAAAACTTCAATCAGGGAGGCAGATATCTGCATCTTTTCTGCGGGCCTGCCCCGGACCCCGGCAATAAAAACACGAGCCGACCTGTTCGAAGCCAATCTTTCTGCCACCCGCGACGGCATCGCGCTGCTCAAAGGATTTTCCGGCATTCTTATCACGGTGACAAACCCGGTGGATGCAAACAACTTCATACTCTGCAAAAAGACGGGTATCGAACGGCAGCGCTGCATCGGCTTTGGCGGGCAGCTGGACAGCACCCGCTTCGGGCTCGCGCTCAGGAACCGGGGGATTTGCGGATTTCCCTTTGTATTAGGGGAGCATGGCGAGCACCAGGTGCCGATCTTTTCCAGCCTTTCACCGGTAGTGGAAAATGGGTTACGGGAAGAAATTCTTGCAGAACTGCGGGGTGCGAGCATGGAAGTGATTAAGGGGAAGGGAGGAACGGTCTTTGGTCCGGCACTTCACCTTGCCCAGCTTACCCGCATCATCATCAGGGATGAACGGGAACTGGTTGTCTGCTCGGCAGTGCTTGAAGGAGAATACGGGGTATCGGGATGTTCACTGGGAGTTCCAGCCCGGGTTGGCCGCAACGGTATCCTGACGATCGAGGAGTGGAACCTGGATGCATGGGAGAGGGCAAAGATGAACGAAGCGGGACAGTTTGTAAAAGACCTCTGTAGTCGGGTGGTGTCCTGATATGGCGTCACAATCGCTGCGGGCAGCTGCCTGTGTGAATGCTACCTGCATGCCTGAAGAATTTTCCGGCGTAAAAATTGCCATCAACCAGGTCGAATACAGCAATGCGCCGGATGGCCCGGTCATCCATATCTTCGGGCGGGATATACGGGGAAAAGCAGTCCGTCTTGATATCACCGGGTTCAGGCCGTATTTTTATATCCCGGCTGACCAGGCAGAGAGTACAGCCCACTCCGCCAGCATCATTGTCGAACCCGGGACAATCTACCGCTCTATCCTGGGTGAACCCCTGCGCCGGCTCTATACCCGGATTCCGACCCAGGTACGGATCGAACGGGAGCGGTACCGCCACTTTGAAGCCGATATTCCGTTTGCCACAAGGTACATGATCGACAGCGGGCTTACCGGGGGCGTATCAGCACCACAGACCACCGTGGATTATCACGAAGTTGCTCCTGCCAGGGTCGATACCCCGGCCCGGATCTGCATTCTCGATATCGAGTGCGAGGATGAACGCGGGTTTCCCGATCCCCAGCGGGATGCGATCACCTGCATCACCTGCCACGACTCATTCGACAACGATTACACCACATTCCTGCTGGCTGCCGGCGGCACTCCTGAGGAGATCACAAAAAAGGAACTGGCGGGCGGACTAAAAAACGGCTGCTTCCAAAAAGAGACCCACACCATCTGCACCTACGCTGACGAAGTCGCGATGCTCAAGGCATTTGTCGTGTACATCACCGCCCGCGACCCGGACGTGCTCTCGGGCTGGAACTTTGTCGAGTTCGATATGCCGTACATCACCGGGCGGATGGAGAAACTCGGGCTCCGGTCAGATGCGCTTGCCCGCCTGCAGGGGCAGACCGAACGCAACGCACTGAGAGGGCGGGCTCTCTTTGATCTCCTCACGGCCTACAAGAAGATGCACTCGTCGCAAAAAGAGTCGTACCGCCTCGATGCCATCGCATGGGAAGAGGTAGGGGAGCAGAAAGTCCGCTATACCGGCACAATCTCTGATCTCTGGAAGAAGCAGCCGGCACTCCTTGTCGAGTACAATTTCAAGGATGTGGAACTCTGCGTTGCGATCAATAAAAAAGACAATATCATCGAGTTCTACCGCGAGATCGCCCGCTATGTGGGCTGCCCGCTCGACAAAACGCTCAACTCATCAAGCATAGTCGATGTCTTTGTCCTGCGCAAGGCTTCAGGAACGTATGTCCTGCCTTCAAAGGGGTTTGCAAACGCCGAGGAGTTTGAAGGGGCTACCGTCTTTGAACCGAGCAGGGGTGTGCGGGAGAACGTGGTGGTACTTGACTTAAAATCCCTCTACCCGATGGCGATGATGACCATCAATGCGTCTCCGGAAACAAAAGATCCGAATGGCGAACTCAAAGCCCCAAACGGCATCAGGTTCAAAAAACACCCGGACGGGCTCACCCGCAGCATCATAGCCGAACTCTTATTTGAGCGGGACGAAAAGAAGGCATTGCGCAACACCTTTGCCTTTGGTTCGCCGCAGTATGTCATGTATGACATGCAGCAGAACGTGCTCAAGGTGATAATGAACACCTATTACGGGGTCTCGGGCTACACACGGTTCCGGCTGTTTGACCGGGAGATTGGTTCTGCGGTGACCTCTGTGGGAAGGGCGATCATCGAACACACCCGCCGCGTGATCGAGCAGCAGGGATACAAGGTCATCTACGGTGACACCGATTCCTGCATGGTGCAGCTCCCGCCGCTTGACCAGGAAAAGACGATCGAACTGGCCCGGGTCATTGAAAAACACTTAAACGAGAGTTACCAGGAGTTTGCCAAGACCGAACTTAACGCCGACGTCCACTTCTTCTCCATCAAGTTCGAGAAGATCTACGCCCGCTTCTTCCAGGCCGGGAAAAAGAAGCGGTATGCAGGTTCACTGGCCTGGAAGGAGGGCAAGGTGGTGAACGAAACTGACATCGTTGGTTTTGAGATCAGGCGAAGCGACACCCCGCAGATCACCAAAGTTGTGCAGATGAAGGTGATGGAGATGATCCTTGCCGGAGAGGGATACGCGGGTATCAAAGCGCTTCTTGCCGATGTGATTACGAAATACCGGGCGGGAAAATATACGCTTGATGAGATTGGCATCCCCGGCGGCATCGGCAAATCCCTTGATGATTACGCAACTGACGATGCGCAGGTGCGGGGCGCAAAATATGCCAACCAGTATCTCCACACTGAATTTGGCAAGGGAAGCAAGCCCAAACGGATCTATATCCGGACCGTGACTTCAAAATACCCCAAGACCGACGTGCTCTGTTTTGAATACGGTGACCAGGTACCAAAAGAGTTTGTAGTGGACTGGGAGCTGATGCTGGACAAGACCATCAAACAACCCATCTCGCGGATCATCGAATCGCTTGGCTGGGACTGGGCCGATGTCGACCCGCAACGGACAACGCTTGCCCAGTGGGGACTTGGATGATGAGCGGGTTCTTTGAGATCAATAAAATTGTAAACTCCTTTTAATTAAGGGATGACAACGAATTATCGTTTAAAGCAATTCATATACGAGGTTTCCCACTCATGGGGTCGCGGCGACGCCTCATCTGGTCGCCGCTGGGCAGGAAGGGTTATTCAAAACGTTTTTTAGATCATGGATGGATGAGATGAAACCGTTTGATCCAAAAAAATGCACATACTTAAAACCGACTGAACCGCCGCGGGGCACCCTGTCGGGGTGGTGGCGTTTATCATGCAGGTGGTATGGGGGCATCAATCCTCATCAATGAAAATTTGGATGAAACTGATTACCCGTTCCTTGTGATGAAAAGCAAAAAATGTGTAATTGGTCGCGGTTCTCACAAATTTAGGTGCATTCCTTAACCAGGGAGTATCGAAGCTACCAAAGTTCCAGAAAACAGTGCCCGGTTACTTATCAACAGAGCGCTTTTCGGCTCTGTAGAAAACCTGATTTTATTCATCTTTTTGTTGACTAAAAAAAATACGAAGGTGACCCCCTCTCTCCCCCAGAGGGGGAGGCAACCCAAGGGGTGTATCCCCTTGACCCCCTTCTACAATCTGGTAAACCTTATGAGAGGTAATCGCAATGTGGGGGGATGCCCAAGCTGCGGGGGTTGAGGTGAAACTAAAAGCCCAAAAGAGCGTTATAATTTATTTTTTTGAGCATTTCTACAGAGCCCGCTTTCCCCCCTCTTTTAACCGCTCATGCAGTTTTTTAATCTGTTCCCGCAGGGCAATCGCCCGTTCGAAATCGAGACTGTCGGCTGCATCCCGCATCTGCTTCTCCAGCTCAATGACGACATTGGGAATCTCGGGCCGGGGCACATGTCTGATATCCCTGATCTCAACTTCTTTTTCCTTGACTGGCTTCCTGATGGTCTGCGGGGTTATATGATGTTCCGTGTTATACGCCACCTGCATGTCCCGCCGCCGTTTTGTCTCGGCAATCGCCCGCTTCATCGAATCGGTCATGACATCGGCATACAGTACGACATGGGCATTGACATTGCGTGCCGCACGCCCGATGATCTGGATCAGGCTCCGGGCATCGCGGAGGAACCCTTCCTTGTCAGCATCGAGGATGCCGATAAACCCGACCTCGGGGATGTCAAGTCCTTCCCGCAGGAGGTTGATACCGACGAGCACATCGAATTTTCCCAGCCGGAGTTCACGTATGATCTCGGTGCGCTCAAGGGTCTGAATCTCGGAGTGGAGGTAGCGAGTCCGGATACCCTGGTCAGCAAGGAACTCTGAGAGCTCTTCTGCAAGTTTTTTGGTGAGCGTGGTGACGAGCACCCGGTCGCCCCGTTGGATGGTCGCCTTCACTTCACGGATCACGTCATCGGTCTGCCCCTCGATCGGGCGCACTTCGACGCTGGGATCTACAAGCCCGGTCGGGCGGATGATCTGCTCAACCAGCTGTGCGGATCTTTTGAGCTCATAATCGCCGGGCGTTGCTGATACAAAGACCACATTCCCCATGTACTGCTCGAACTCGGCAAACTTCAGCGGACGGTTGTCGTACGCACTCGGGAGGCGGAAACCGTAATCGATCAGCGCCTTTTTTCGCGAGCGGTCACCGTTGTACATGCCATGCAGCTGGGGAATGGTCTGGTGGCTCTCATCGATGATCAGTAAGAAATCATCGGGGAAATAATCGAGCAGGCAGTAGGGTTTCTCACCGGCTTTTCTGCCATCGAAATGCCGGGAGTAATTCTCGATCCCCTTGCACGAACCGGTCTCCTCGATCATCTCGAGATCGAACCGGGTCCGCTGTTCGAGCCGGTGCGCCTCTATCATCCCGAGCGTGGGTACTACCTCTTCGAGTTCCTTGTGAATCGATGCAATCGCCGTCCTGCGTGCACCCTCCGGGGTTACGAAGTGCCGGGCCGGGTAGATGTAGAAATATTTCATCTGTTCTTTATGTACACCGCTGGTTTTGTCCACTTCGCGGATACGTTCGATCGTGTCGCCGGACATCTCGATCCGGATAATGTTGTTGATGTAGCCAGGTACAATGTCGATGGTGTCTCCCTTGACCCGGAACCTGCCGGGCATCAGTTCGAGATCGTTTCGCTCGAACAGGATATCGATCAGCCGGCTCATGATCTCATTGCGGGTGATTGTCTGGCCGACCGAGAGCTCAAACCCCATGTTCCGGAAGTTCTCGGGGTTGCCAAGCCCAAAGATGCAGGAGACCGAAGCGATGATGATCACGTCGCGCCGGAACATGAGCGAAGCGGTGGCCGAGAGCCGCATCATCTCGATCTTTGGGTTGATGGCCGAGTCTTTCTCGATATACTGGTCTTTTGCAGGGAGGTAGGACTCGGGCTGGTAGTAATCGTAATAGGAGACAAAGTATTCGACCCTGTTGTGCGGGAAGAAATCGCAG